>MDTB01168897.1_pt1 | contig 25710 bp, 36 predicted proteins | sample 811161 | NCBI WGS metagenome assembly MDTB01 (sample SAMN05326650, study PRJNA326480) | marine metagenome | isolation source: seawater | place: Mediterranean Sea | collected 2009
AAATATATATACAGCATTTTTTCACTTTAATAAAAATAGTAATTTAACAGAAGAATATTTTAAACTGGTCGAACATATTTTTAGAAATTATGATACATTTAAAGAAGACTTTTTAGTTCCACCGAGACAAACATTTTTAAGTGCCGATGTGGTTTATGCTCTAGCAGGAAAAATATTAGGAATAGAAGATGAGATATGTAATAAACATTTAGATTATCCTACTTTCGTGCATATGAAATCAAATGTACAAGGTTGGGGACAAGGCTATTCTAAAAATTGGACTAAACATATTGGTGCATATTTTTCAAAAGATTGTAATTTAAAAATAGGAAACTATAAACAAAGTTTACCTTTTCATTATCAAGATAAAGAATTTTTAACTGATGAAATAATAGTTAAATTAGAGAAAAAGATTGGGCTATGATAGAAGAAAAAAGATATATTAGATTTGATTTAGAAACTAGAGATATACTAGGTATCGATAGAAATCAACCTGCGTTAAATGAAACATACTTTGAAATACCATATAAAGATATAGAAGATTTTATTACAAATAAGAAAAATCCTGTGCATTATTACATTGATAAGGATGTAAAACAGAGTAAATATACAGTAAAGTTAAAGAAAACAGATATCGCTGTAAAGCTTATAGATGATAGATTATTTAAAATACCTAAGTCAGATATAGGTGATGTGATTGTGGAAAATAATATAATAGAACAAAAAATGACGGTCAAGTTGGATGAAACTTTTAGAGCTTATATGATGAAAAAATATAAAATAACAGATGAAACTAAAATAGAAAATATCAATATTGATGGACAAGAGTTTTTAGATTTTATTTTATGTTATGACAATGATCCACATAACTTAATTGAATATGCACGTATTCCGGTTTTATATTTGTTGATGAATAAAGAGGCAATGGTGCCATACAAAACTAAACACAATGATCATTGTGTTTATACAAAAAGAATATATGATGACTACTGTTATAAGGAAATAAGCAATGAGTAAAATAATTGACGTAACAGATATTGATATTTTTTATATTAGTTTCGATGAGCCTAATATGGAAGAAAATTGGGCTGACTTAAAAACAAAATGTCCTTGGGCTAAAAGAACACACGGAGTACTAGGTTCAGATGCGGCACACAAAGCCTGTGCTCAAGCAAGTGAAACTGATAGATTTATTAGTGTAGATGGAGATAATATTGTTGATCCTAAATTTTTTAATCAAGTAATTGACTTTAGACAAGCTGATGTAAAACTAGAAAGTTCTGTTATTAGTTGGTGTGGTGTTAACAGTATTAATGGTTTGGTATACGGTAATGGCGGTATTAAATGTTGGCCTGTACAATACGTGTTAGATATGAAGACACACGAGATTGCAGAAGACGAAAGATCCAAAGTAGACTTTTGTTGGGACTTAAATTATATTCAATTTAACGAAGCATTCAGTCACGTTATGAATAATGCAACACCTTATCAGGCATATAGAGCTGGATTTAGAGAAGGTGTAAAGATGTCATTAGATAGAGGAATAAAAGTTGATCCAGATAATTTTGAAGCAAGTTTACACGATAAAAATTATCATAGATTACTAGTATGGAGTAACATAGGTAGAGATGTGGAAAACGGCTTATGGGCTTTATATGGAACAAGATTAGGTTGTTACTTAACAAATCTAGATCCAAATTTTGATTTTGTTAATGTTGCACATTTTGATTGGCACACAAAATATTTTACTGAAGAAATTATGCCAAAATTTGCAGGAGAAGATCAATATTGTGTTAAGTCAAAATATAATTGGAGTATGGAAAAGCTTGAAAAAGAAACAAGATTTTTAGGAGAACAACTACGTAAAAAATTAAATATGCCTGTTTCAGAAATAGATGAAGCTGGTTCAAAGTTCTTTAAAAAGGTTTATTGGAATCCTCCTAGACAAGGTAACTTGGTCACAGAAAAAGATTCTGAAGGAAGGATAACTTATAAAACTATATGAAAAATGAATGGGTAAGTTCGTTAGGTGATATAATTTTTTGGATAATATGGATACCAATCTGTGTAATACTGATGCTGTCTGTAATTATTTTTGCATATATTAATTGTGCATATCATTACATTAAAGTTTTCTTTAAGAAAATATTTAAAAAAAATGACAGATGAAGTTATTAAAATTAAGCAGACAAGAGATCAGCTTAATGCTGTATCGCCATCATTCTGTCTAGCGAAATGGTATCAATCAACTATTCACTTACAGTATGGTCATACGCATAGTTGTCACCACCCAAGAACACACCAGGTACCTGTAGAAGAATTAAAAACTAACCCTAGTGCTTTACACAATACTGAATATAAAAAATCACAAAGGGAATTAATGTTAAAAGGTGTACGCCCACCAGAATGTCAATACTGTTGGAATGTGGAAGACCTAGGCCCGGAACACTACAGTGATAGAAGTTCTAAATCACACGAGCCGTGGGCTAAACCTTTATTAAATGAAACAGCAAAAATGGTTGGTGTAGAAAATGTTAACCCAACTTATGTTGAAGTTAGTTTTTCAAATGTTTGTAATTTAAAATGTTCATATTGTAGTCCTGCGTTTAGCAGTTCGTGGATGGAAGAAATCCAATCACAAGGAGCATACCCAACAAGTGACAAGTTTAATAATCTACCTTGGCTAAGACAACAAGGTAAACTACCGATTCCTCATCGTGAACATAATCCATATGTTGACGCTTTTTGGAAATGGTTTCCCGACCTGTATAAAACTCTCCAGGTTTTTAGGATTACAGGCGGGGAACCTCTATTAACCAAAGACACATTTAAAGTTTTAGATTATGTTAACAATAACCCAAGACCGGAATTAGAATTAAGCATTAATTCAAATGGCTGTGTGCCAGATAAGTTGTTTGATCAGTATATAGAAAAAATGAAACGTATTACATTAGACAATAAAATTGGTTTGACAAGATTATATACTAGTGTTGACACATTCGGAGAACAAGCAGAGTATATCAGAGATGGATTGGATTTCAATCAGTGGTACGATAATATGTGTCGTGTACTAACTGAATTACCAAAAACAAAAATTACAATTATGTGTACAACTGGATTGTTATCAATGCCAAGATTACATAAGTTACTTGATATGATACATCCATTAAAAAGAGAATTTTATTCAGATGATCGTAAAGTACCAATAACAATTGATACAGCTATATTAAGGCATCCGGCCTATTTGAGTGCTTCAATACTACCAAAAAAATATGGATCATTGCTTGATCCTGCTTTACAAGTTATGGAAATTAATGCTGAAACGCATACAAACCCGTATAAGGGCTTTTTTGATTTTGAAATGGCAAAATTAAAACGGTTTAAATCTTATGCAGAAGCTGATCCAAACGAAGCTGAACAAATCAACTTAAATATAACTAGAAACGATTTTGTAAGATATATTGACGAATATGATAAAAGAAGGAACAAATCGTTTAAAAAAGTTTTTCCAGAATTGGAAGAATTTTATGAAAGCTGTTTATGAAACATATAATATTTTGGTTAATAGTAATTGCAATAGCAACTTGGTTAGGAATATACGTATGGTAAGAATATTAGGAATATTAGTGCTATTAGTATCACTAACTGGCTGTGGTATAGTTGAAACAGCATTTCTTGGTTCAAGTACAACAGCCGCGGCAGGTAGTAGTTATCAAACATACAAAACTGTAACTATGGTAAAAACAGGAGTTGATACTGGACTAGCACTACAAGGACAGAAGACTACAACTGATATGATAATATCAAGTGTAACTGGAAAAGACTGTGACATAGTAAGAAAGATAAAAAACAAAGATTTAAAATTTGTGTGTTTGGAAATAGCACATCATCCAGTGGAGAAGGAATAATGTATAAACCTTTACCAGATGGATTAACAATAAAATCAAGTAAAGTACAAGGCTTGGGTTTATTTGCTACAAAAGATTTTGAAAAGAATACAGTATTAGGTATTGTACATATTGAAGATAAAAATTTTCCACACGGTGCAATTAGAACTGCCTTAGGAGCATTTTATAATCATTCTGAAAAACCTAATTGTATGAACCTGAAAGGATTCTGGCATCAAATACCAGTACGTTATTTGTGTACAATAAAAGAAATAAAAGCTGGGGAAGAGTTAACAGCAAAATATACATTATATAAAGATTTTGATAAGGACGGAAATTAATATGGACATAAGCTTTAAAAAAACAATAGAAGAAAAAACAAGTTGCGAAATACATTTCATATCCAAAAAAGGTAAAGAATTTATTTTATCAGACTCAGCTAAAAGAGTTGACGAGTTAACTGAAGGTGCAATTACTAACACAATCACTAACAATGATTACAAAGGAAAATTTGGATCAGGATTTTTTGTTACTACAAATAAATTAAACAGCAACGAAGCATTAATTGTTAGTATCGGTAATAAAGAAAAAATTGATGACAACAAATGTAAAGACATAGGTGGTCAAATATATAGTTTGTTACAAGACAGAGGCACAAAAGATACAGTATCAATGTTTGCTGATGGTATGGGTGTTGATATCGCTTTTGGTATGTTACTAAAAACATACAACTTTCACAAGTATTACACAGGTGAAAAAGTTCCAAAATCTACAAAGTTTAATGTAGTAGTACAAGATAATAATGAAGCTTCCTCAACTGTAATTTTTAAACATAAAGAAGCAATAGCTGAAAGTATTTTCTTTACAAAAGATTTAATTTCAGAACCATCAAATATTTTATATCCCAAATCATATGCAGATAGAGTTTTAGCAATGGGTGTTGATACAGGGTTAGAGGTAAAAGTATTTGGAGAAAAAGAATTAGAAGAAATTGGAATGAATGCTTTACTTTCAGTAGGACAAGGTAGTGCTAGAGAATCTAAAGTAGTTGTAATGGAATGGATGAACGGGCCAAAAGATGAAAAGCCAATTGCTTTAGTTGGTAAAGGCGTTTGTTTTGATACGGGTGGATACTCTATCAAACCATCAAGAGGTTTGAAAGATATGAAGTATGATATGGGTGGATCAGCAGTAGTTGTTGGTACTATGATGTCACTAGCTATGCGTAAATCAAAAGTAAATGCTGTGGGTGTTATTGGACTTGTAGAAAATATGGTATCAAGTAATGCTTATAAACCAGGCGACGTTATCAAATCTTTAAGTGGACAAACTATTGAAATTGATAATACAGATGCTGAAGGTAGAGTAGTACTAGCTGACTGTTTATGGTATACACAAGACAAATACAAACCATCTGCTATGGTTAACCTAGCAACACTTACAGGTGCCATTTCGATTGCATTAGGAGATCAACTTGGTGGGCTATTTTCAAACAATGATAAATTAAGTGATCAATTAATTGACGCAGGAGCAAAAGTTGACGAAAAGCTTTGGCGTTTACCTTGCGATCCATTAGGCGAAAGATATGACACTTATGTAGATTCTACTATTGCTGATATGCATAATGTAGGTAAAGGCGGTGAAGCAAGTTCAACAACTGCGGCACAATTCCTACAAAGGTTTGTTAACGATACGCCGTGGGCTCATTTAGATATAGCTGGTGTGACTTGGAACGATAAAGGTTCAATGACAGCATCAGGCGGCGCTACAGGTTGGGGTGTGCAATTATTAAATGAATGGATACACGATGAAAAGTTATAAGGTAGAAATTAAAGTTGGTGATTATATTGAGGTTGGGCGTTTTCGTAATGTTGTAGCTAAAGTTAAATCAATTGAATTGGATGAACACAATCAACCGGTTATAGTTACTAGTAAAGGTTCAAGAAAATTATTTAATTGCAGATTTAGTAAACTGGAAAAGAAAGCTAAAGATTTGCTAACAAAAAAATACAAACCTAAAGTTAAAACAATTAAACCAAAGAAACACCACGTAATATTGAAGACTTAAAATATGATAGATAAAAGACCAAACGAATCGTATCAAGAATGGAGAGATAGAGTTATTGACAAAATATCTCCAAGCTTTTGTGGTGCTAAATGGTATAATGCTACTATATGGTTAAACTCAGGCTCTACCGCTAGTTGCCATCACCCGCCAGCACATAAAATTCCTTTAGACGAAGTAAAAAATAATTTTAAAGCTATTCACAATACCAAATATAAAAAAATGGTGCGTAAACAAATGCTCGAAGGTGAAAGACCCAAAGAGTGTGAATACTGCTGGAAGGTTGAAGACTTAGGTAAAAATTATGTTTCAGACAGAACATATAAGTCCGTTATCTATAAAGAAGAAGCATTAGAAGAAGCAAGTAAAATGGATTGGCAAGATGACGTGCCTTTAAAAACTTTAGAGATTGCTTTTGATGCCAACTGCAATCTTGCTTGTTCATATTGTAATGCAAGTTTTTCTACGCAATGGCAAAACGATATTAAGAAGAATGGATCCTATCAAAATTTAGTATCAGATGGTGCAAGAGCATTTCAACAAGACGGCTCGTGGGCAATGAAGTATGGTAAAAAGAACGAAGGTAATCCATACATAGATGCTTTCTTTAAATGGTGGGATGAAGAATTAAAAGATACGTTAGAAGAACTAAGAGTAACAGGTGGTGAAGCAACTATGTCACAAGACTTTTGGAGACTGATTGATTGGTGGAATAACAATCCAGATTGTAACGTTAGGTTTGCTGTTAACACTAACCTTGGAGCTAAACCAGAGCTAATGCAAAGATTAGTTGATGCTACACACAGTTTTAAACAATTTGATTTGTATACTAGTAATGAAGCATACGGAGTACAAGCAGAATATATTAGAGATGGGTTGGTTTGGGATACTTGGTTAGGTAATATACATAAATTTCTACAAGAAGGTAATGTTCGTGAGTTTCATATGATGATGACTATTAATGCATTGTGTTTATTTTCATTACCAGAGTTTATGGATGAAATGGTAAACTTAAAAGAACAATATGGAAAACATTTTCCTACAATGAGTTTTAACATATTAAGATTTCCAAGTTTTCAAAGTATTGTGACATTACCAACACATATTAGAAATGAAAGAGCAGATGCATTGGAAAAATGGATTGCTGATAACAAAGATAATCCACTTGTTCACGATATGGAAATTGACGGCATTAAAAGATTAATTGAATATACAAGAGTAATTAAAACTGGTCACTCATATACATCAAGTGAAGTAACAAGACACAGAGACTTCAAAACTTTCTATGCACAATATGATGCCAGAAGAAAGAAAAATTTTATTGAAACATTTAAACACAAAGAATTACAAAAATGGTTTGTTAGTATACCAGATACACAAATCAAACCAGTTGGACTATTTGACGGAGATGCTACCAAAGGATCAATACATAAAAGAGAACTTGAAGAGAGAGCTAAAAAAGAAGGATGGGTAATGAAGCCACAAGGTGCCAATCCAGGAAGTCAAGAATATGTCAACACTAAAGATAATCGGTAAATTGAATCAGCAAAAATCAGACTATAATAATATGAAAGTTTGGTCTGGTTTCTTTTTTGATAAAAAATTTAAACTTCCAATGTCAACAGATATAGTTGAACGGGAACAAAGAAAACAAATATTTTTAGATTACAAAATATTTTTAGATTATGATATTGATTTAGTAACTATAGGAGAAGCACTACAAGTATTATATCCTTTTGCAGATGGTTTTAATACTATTCCACAAGTTGCTTATGCTGAGTGTAAAGAAGACTGGGAACTTGGTCCTCATACACACGACAATGAGGTTGCTTTACATATGACAGTATTTTTAAATGAAAAAGAAAATGAAGGATTATATGTACACAATACAGAAGAAAACTTTTATAATGATGCTGTTTATGTTAAAAATGTATACGATAATTGTTGTATATTTCCGTTTACTGGAAAAGAATGGCACGGTATCAAGGGTGATAAAATAAAAGAAACGAGGAAATTACTTTACATAGATTGGATGAAGAACAATGACAAAGTTCAGTAAAAAAATAAAAATATATTTGTTTAAGAATACACAAATGGTTGACGTATCAATAATGGTTACTGAAGATATAGTAAATGGATATAAGCTAGTTGTGGAAGATTTTGAAAATATATTAAACCACTGGAGAGCTGGAGTTGGCATTGATAGAGATGGTACACATTGGTACGTACAATATAAAAAACGTGGACCAAGACCTGAACGTGAACCTACACCATATGTAAGAATTAGTATAACTGTTAATGGTATGACTTTCCATCATAGGATTTCAGAACAAGAAATGATTGAGCTAGAAAAAGAATATCATAATCAAAAAATGAATAGGATGTATTGGGATGACTAATATTTTAATGACAGGTAATACAAAATACGGACTTGCTGAAAAGTTTTCAATAGTGTGTCCACAAACAAGTTTTGCTAGTAGAAAAAATGAGTATGATTTGTGTAGTAAAGAAGGACAATCTAAATTAGCAGTCGAAAGTCTAAAGTATGATGTGTTTATAAATTCATCAGCACTATACAGGTTTAATCAAACGTTAGTGTTAGATGCTGTTTGGAAAAAATGGAAAGAACATAATAAGCAAGGACATATTATTAATATAGGATCAACTGTGGACAGGTCAACAAAGGGTGCTGAATGGATTTACCCGCAAGAAAAGAAAGCATTAAAAAGTTTAAGTCATCAACTTGCTATGTTAGGCATATGGGGACAAAGTGGTATAAGAGTTAGTTACATTTCTTTTGGTTCATTAGAAACTAAAAAGGTTAGTGAAAAACATCCTGATAGAATATTAATGAATGTAACACAGGCGGCCGAATATATTAAATGGGTCATAGATGCTCCTATTAATATTAATATAAACGAATTACATATGGATCCTATTCAATAATGTTTAACTATAAAAAAATAATTGTTGGTGGTTGTTCATTTACATACAATAATGAAATGACTTGGGCAGGTAAACTTGCCGAGCGTACTGATATTGTTAATGTTGGATCTTGTGCGGCCGGTAATGATTATATTGCTAGGTCAGTAATTAATGAAGCTGAGAAGCATACCAATCCTTTAATAATTTGTCAATGGTCAGGTATACATAGAAAAAGTTATTATATTGATAGCTCACATCCGTTACACTCAGAATTTAAGAAATCAGAGTGGCCAGATTGGGCAGGTGATTATACAGATATAAATTCAGATGCAGTTAAAAAATCTGACTTTTGGATCAAGACAGGCGGTAATAATATTAATCATCAAGGATCTTCTGATATCATACATAAACATTTTGTTGAGCCCTATGCAAAATATTTCTATTCAGATGAACAAGCTCTTGTAGAATCTCTTGAAAATATACTAAAAGTACAGTATTATTGTAAAAGTAAAGGATTAAAAAATATTATGTTTTGGTGGAAACCTGAAATTGAAAACTATGAGTTAGGAAGATTTAGTGGACCATTAGCTTCACAAATTACTAACGAACATACATTATGGTTACCTAGCCTAGGCGAGTGGTGTGTAGAAAATACTAGCCTTACAAAACAAGATTTAGATCAAGGAAATCATCCAACTAAAGAACAACACGATCAGTATGCTGAAAGGGTAGTAATTCCAAATGTTAGTTAAAAAAACTTACGTAGGTCATTACGAACCACTGGAAACTATATCTCGTTTTGTAAGAGATGTTGAGTATACTGAAAAGTTACCTGCATTGGGTGGTGATACAAAGTTTTGGTTTGAGGTTGCTATGGTAGGCAGTGACATTGAAAACTTTTGGCAATATCCTAAGATGCAGGAGATGTTACCTTACTTAAAATTAAAACAGGCACGGTTAGCTATCTGTTATATGAGAGAATTTCCTTTTACTGAAAATGAGTGGGTGCAGATGCAAAGTAAAATAGGAGAGCAGGCCGCTAACGATCACGGAGTTGATCCAGGACAAATATTTTATTTCTATGGTAATGATCCTTCACATTTAGAAAGTTTACATAAAAGAAGAGTAAATGTTATTGAGGTACCTTATTTTGAAATAGATTTTGTACATAGATATTTGCATAAAGAAATTGAGATATGTCATCCGCACGAAGCGGCACATAAAAATCCTCAAAGACAATTTTTAGATATGAATGGTAAACCTCACAAATATATGAGATTAAGACACGTTGTACATTTGTGGAATAAAAGATTAGTTGATAAAGGAATTATTAATTTATTAAGAGGTTCAGGTGATCACGAAAACTGGAATAAAGAAAAGTATTATGAATTAGTTAGTGATATTATCAGTGAAAAAGATTGGGAAAAATTTTGGAAATGGTGGCCCAATTCACACGATATAGATAAAAATATTGATGAGAAAGTTTTCTTTGGCAAACATCATCCAGGATATCCTTATGATAAAAAATTGTTTATGGATACATTTATGAGTTTAGTTAGTGAAACACATAGCGGACATTGTGATCCTTATCCACATAAAGGCAATGGCACTTGTAACCCACAATTCTTTTTAAGTGAAAAACTTGTTAAAGCAATTGGTAACTGTCATCCATTCGTTGTTTTATCAACACCAAACTATTTAGAAAAACTAAAAGAATTTGGTTATGAAACATTTGGATCACACATTGATGAAAGCTATGATAAAGAACTTGATCCGGAATTAAGAATGGTTAAAGCTTTAGATACAATTGAAAAAATATGTAAAGATGGGTTACCTGTCGCGACACTTGAGATAGCAATACAAAACCAAACCAATTTAGTCAATAGATATTTTAAATTTGTTGACGCACTAACAGAAATAATAGAAGCAAAATGACAACAGTTTTAACAGGCGGAGATTCTTTTACGGCACACATTATGGAAGATAATGTTGCTTGGCCCAATCATATCAATAAAGGAAGAGATCCTTGGAAAGAATCTAAAGTAATTAATGTTTCAGAAATGGCTAGTGATAATGTATTAATAGCAAGAAACGTTATCAAAGGTTTAGAAAAACACCAAGATGATATTACTCACGTTATTATTGGTTGGAGTGATCCTAATAGATTTAGTTTATATGTTAACCAAGAACATCCATTATATATGGACATATATGAAGCAATGAAAGACGAAGCTGGATTTACAAATCAAATATTGACTGGTAAATGGCATTGTTCGACAAAAGGTAGTTTTATTAAGCCCGGTGGTGGCTACGATGTATGGAAAACCAAAAGTGATATAGTAAATAAATTGGTTAAAGAGTATATTAAAAACTACCATACTAGGGAAGAACAAATGATGCGTACATTGGAAAGTATCTTGCTTGTCCAAGAATATTGTAAAGCTAATGACATTGATTTGCTTAATTTTAAAGCTTGGGATACTGATTTATTCCGTACAGAATATCCAATGACAAAACACTTGGAAAAGCTGATTGACAAAGACAACTGGTGGTTTTATAATAAGAAGAGTGGTATGAAAGAATGGTGTATTGGAAAAGGATTAGAGGATATGCCCGGTGGACATCCGGCAACAGAAGCCCAATATCTCTTTACAATATCAATCATTGAACCGTGGTTATTTGATTTAGAAGATTAGAACAGGACAAGCAATATGTTAAGAGAAATCCAAGATGATGAATTACAGCTATTAGATGACGATCCAGTACGCCCCAGTATATCTGTTGATGATAAAATGTCTGCTGGTAAAGTATTAGTCATTGAAAATGATGGAATGGTTGATGCTGTAATTTGTGTAATGTTCACAAATAAAGTTCCAGTTACAGAAAAAGAATTATTACAAGAAGCAAAAGAAATAATTAAAGAAGGACACGAAAGTTCAATAGCTATGTTTTATACTTTATGGAGTTATAAAAAAGGATCAGGAAGAGCAATAGTGTTTGAGGCACAGTCTTGGATAAAAGAAAACTATCCAAATATTAAAAGATATGTAACACTCAGTCCGTTAACTGAGGTAGCTAGAAGATTTCATTTACGTAATGGTGCAAAAGAATTACAAGTTAATAGTGAAACGCAGAACTTTGAATACGAGTAATGTCATTTATAATTGAAAATCCTTACTACAGAGCAACACCAAGCCAAAATATGCCCAACTTATTTTGTGATAATCCTTTGCCTAGTCTAGGTGAATTTATTATTAGTAAAGAAGATAAGTTGATTATATTCGAACCTTGGGAAGCTGACATACCTGGACCTGTAATGAAATCAGGTAAAACAGTCATAGAGTATATTACCAATCAATTGAAGGGCATAGAAACAAAAAATGTTACATTTATTACACCAAATTTAGATTGTCATAGTATTCCATTTGCTGATAAAGTTTTACACTATCCTTATCACTTTTTAGATATACAAAAAAAGCAAAACAAATTAACTGATGTAACTGTCGATAGGAAAAAACATTTTTGTTCTTTTAATGGTGCAATAAAACATAAAAGAATCAAGTTTATAAAGTTTTGTGAACAACATAATCTTATTGAAAATAATTATGTCAGTTTGGTTGGCACATATGATCACGGCTTCCAAACAGAGGAAAAAGTAAATTTATATACATTAGATAAAAGTGCTGATCAAGTAAAAGCTGATGACAAAAGTGTACCTTTAGATATTATGAAGGATAGTTTTCTAAATGTCATTAACGAAACACACGAAGATGAACACGTATTCTTCACTGAAAAAACTTGGAAGCCAATATTAAACTTTCAACTTTTTTTATATTATGGTGTAAGCAATCCTACTAGATATTATGAAGAACTACAAAAAATGGGTTTCCAACTATACACAGAAATAATCAATTACGACAATGATCCACTGGACGAATTATTAAAATTTACAAAACTACCTATAGCAGAAATAAAACAAAGGATACCAATATACAAATTGCAAATGAATAGACAACTAGCTGAGTCAATCAATTGCAACGAAATAAAAAAGAATTTATTATATGATAAAAGTCTATAAGCATCCAAAATATTTTTACGATTTAGAATCTGTAACAAGATTCATAGATGTAGAATATGTTGACAACATCAATAAAGCTGACTTTGTTGCTATCGCTAGTTCACATAACGAACCTGTGTTTGAAGACAGTAAAGGAAGCACTATTCCAATTTTGTATTCTTATATAAGAGAGCATCCATATGAGCACGATGAATATTTAAAAACACAGTTTGCTAGTTTAAGTTCTGCACAAGATATTATAATTTTTTCTTTAAGTTCTTTCGAAAAGTTAGCTCCTGGTAGAAAAAATATAATTATAGATCAGTTTGAACTAGATGCTTATCACAGATTGTTTGTTAATAAGGAATGTAAAACTATAGATAATCATATAGGATCTAGTTTAAGATATTTGTTCCTTGGCGGAAAAGCAAACAAAAATAATCGGAAACCATTATATGATTTGCTAATGATTAATAAAATATCTGACGGAGGATACAATTCTTTATTTGGAGTTACCGAAACACTAGATGATATAAAAGTTGATAATAATCATTATCTTGGTTATCCATATGATGAAAGATTATATCGTATTTCAAATTTTAGTTTAATAGCTGAAACGCACTTTGATGGTAATCAAGAGTTTCATCCTACTGAAAAAACATATAGAGCTATTGCTAATAAACACCCTTTTATTGTGGCTTCAACACCACAATTTTTAACCAACTTAAAAAGCAAAGGATATAGGACATTTTCGGATTTAATAAATGAAAATTACGACTTTGAAAAAGAGCATAGTAAGAGACTGCTTCAGCTTGTTCTGGCGCTTAAACAAGCTCTAAAGCTGGATTACACCCCATTTAAAAGCATAGCTGACTACAATGTACAAGTGCTTAAGAACAATGCAATGAACACGTTATATAACATTAATAATAGCTTAAATAATACAAAAGAATAGAAGCAAAATCTAATGAAAGTAAAACTAGTTACATCAGGATGTTCGTTTACACACGCACCAGATAGTTGGGCAAACTGGCTAGAGCAAAGGTATGAGTTGTTTAATGTTGCTGAAGGCGGTGGTGGTAACGAAATGAATATTAGAAATATAATAAAAGCTATTTCTAATTATAATCCAGATATGGCTATAATGCAAATATCAGGAATAGATAGATTTGAAGTTGTTGCAAAAGGTAAGCTAGAGCACAAAAGCGATCACGTTATAGCAAAAGAAAACTATACTTGGTTAAAGAGCACAGGTAATTTAGACTGGGTCAATGAGGCTGATTCTAAAATATCAAAACCAATAAAATCATATATGAAATATAATTTTCATAATGTAACACAGGCACTGAGAACGTTGTGTTCTATTGTTGCACTACAGAATTATTGTAAGGTTAATAACACAAGATTAAAATTATTTTGCTGGCAGAAAACATTTACAGATGAATATCACGCAGGTGTAATTAAGGGTAGAGACGAATTAGAATTTTGGTATAATCAAATTGATTGGAGTCAGTTTTGGTTCCACGACAAAGATGGTGGATTAGCAGAGTGGGGTATTGCCAATGACTTCGCAGGTAATTTGTTAGAAGATCATATTAATAAAACACCACAAGGGTGGGCTATGTTAAATGGTGTAAAAACTATGGTAGGTCATCCGTCAACTGAATGTCATAAAGCATTTGCTGATAAAGTTGTGGAGCATTGGATACAAGATGAAGAACAAAATTAACCTATTATATCAAACGTGGATAGATGATAAACCTTGGCCTAATTGTATTCCTACTTGGAAAAGGAACAAAGAATATTTTAATAATTGGGGTAATGTGAAATATGAATACCTTGAAGAAATATTAGATTATTCAGGAATAGAATATACAAGAAATACCACAGAAGCTTTAGCAACAAGTGATGAAACATTTTGGTTTCATATACAACCAGAATGGATTGATTTAAGTTTCTTTTATGAAAATGTTTTTCATTTCATCGATGAAGATGTGTTAAATCAAATTAAATGTAATGATCAAATTAAAATATTAATATGGTTTCCTACAGAAGGCTTTAATTTAGATATGCCAAAATTTATGGAAAATATACTTTGGACAATAGGTGATAAAGGAATACCAGATGATAAAGTTTATCTTGTATTTGGTGATTTACGTATTGAAGAAAACTTTAAAACTTATCTTAAAAAACACAAACTGGAATCAGCAATTAAAACATTTGGACTAAACATATTTGAATTAAACTATCGTTTAGAAACTGATCGTATGTATTTTTCTAGAGATAGAATGAAAGAAATTAAAGTTGCTGACGAGTTGGTTCATCCTGATTATGTTGATGATAGCGAAGTTAGAACAATGAAATTTGTTTGTCGTAATGCTAATCCACGTAGGCATAGAATCTGGATAATGAGTCAATTATATAAACAAAACTATTTAAAAGATGGCTATACAAGTTTCTTAAATCGATACTTCACGCCCGATGTACAAAGTGTAGATATAAGAGATGCTGTACAATTTACAAAGCAAGATCCACGACAAGCACTAGAAGAAATGCGAAAATTTATAGCAGAAAGTACACCAATTATATTAGATAACACAGCCGACGATATAGGCGAACAATTAAATCAAAGAAGAATGAATATTGAACATTATGCTAACAGCTACTTTTCAATCATTAATGAAACTGTTTGTGAATCTGCACCAGGTGATCCATTGTTTATAACAGAAAAAGTATATCAACCAATATTACAATTACATCCATTTATTGTAGTTGGCTCTAGAGGTACATTAGCACATTTACAAGACTATGGCTACAAAACATTTGAACCAATGTTTGATAGTAAGTATGATTGGATAGAAAATTCTGCAGAAAGAATTGATAGTGCTTGGAAACAAATTAATCTTATGTGTGGTATGAAAAACGAAGATTTACATCGTATGTATTTTGAGATTTATGATAAACTTCTATATAACAGAGAGCTATTTTTAAAACTTAATAAAAAAACATACCTAGAAGGATTTATGAAATGGCTAACAAAGTAATAGGTTCAGGAACAATAGATTTATTATTAGGGTCGGATCACAGAGGTGAAAATTTAAAACGTGAAATAATGGATTGGATATTCCTAGACGAAGAAGAATTACAACTGCAAGAGTGGGATAATTGTTACTCTCCACCAATAGCAGTAATGTATGATGTAGGAACTTATAATGACAAAGAGAAGTGTGATTATCCAAATATAGTTAAAAAATTTGCAAATCACTTTGACATTTACTCTCACGGTATTTTAATTTGTGGCTCGGGGTTTGGTGTTTGTATTGCGGCCAACAGATTTAAAAATGTTAGAGCAGTAGTTTGCAGAGATAGATATGATGTTGAATTAGCAAGACAACATAATAATATGAACGTTATGTGTCTAGGTGCAGATTATACAGATATTGACACAGCGAAATATATGATCGAAGATTTCATTGAAACTAAATTCGAAGGTGGGCGTCATCAAAAAAGAGTAAATATGTTAAAGAGATTAAACAAATGAATAAAGAACTTCACATAATTGATTTAGATTGTACACACGATATTTTAGGACAACTTAATGCTCTTAACTATTGGATTCGTAACAATCAAGATAAAAAAGAAACACATCATATTGTAATTAAAAGAGTGTGGGAAGGCGAAATACATTTCCAAACAAAAGAAAATTTTTTACCATATGTACGTGAAGCCTTAGAAGGATGGCCGGAAGATAATGCTAGTTTAATAATGTCTGATGTAAATTTAAAAGAAAATGTAGAAAAGTGGTTTGCTGGAACTGAACGCAAAACTTTTCCTATGAATATGATATCAGCACCCTTTGAATTGTTAAGAAGAACTGTAGATAATAAAAATAATAAATCTATTGTTCAACCCAAAGCATATGAAAGAAAAATTAAAAGATTTGTTTGTTTAAATGGAGCGGCAAAAACACATAGAGCAAAATTAGTCTCAGATTTATTTAATAATGGATTAGATGGGTTTGGTGATATATCTTGGATCAACAGATATGGTAACAACGTACCTGATCAATATTTTACTAATCCAAAATTTCAAGGAGAAGATCTTAAATTAGATTTTACAGGTAAAGAAATTGATGAAGGACAGAATCAAGAAGTATTACCACCACATTATCATTATGCAGGATTTGACATAGTAAATGAAAGTATTGTTAGTGATACTAGTTTGTTTATAACAGAAAAAACTTGGAAACCAATTTTATACAGTAAAATTTTTATTGTTCACGGCTGTAAAAACACAATGAACTTTTTAATAGATAACGGCTTCGAACCTTACACGGAACTATATGATCACGAAGCATTTGACAGTTTAAATTATAATGAAAGATATAGTGCTATGTGGAATGAAATTGAAAAGCTTATGCAATATACACCGGAAGATTGGACAAGACTATATCAAGAAAATGATATAAAAGCAAAAATAGATCACAATAAGACTGTGTTTGAAAGTATGCAAATTCCAAGCTGGAAGGTTGATATTAATGTTGGATAAAGAAAAGTTACTTAAATCAAAAACATTTTGTATGATACCGTGGACACATTTACACACGTGGCCTGACGGTAGAGTATTGACTTGTTGTATGAGTGATAGTGATGATGCTATGGGTAATTTAAAAGACATATCGCTCGAAGAAGCTTGGAATTCAACGCAACAAAAAAAATTACGAAAAGATTTACTAAATGGAAAAGCTAGTAAAATTTGTACACGTTGCTATGAGCAGGAAAGACACGATATTAATACAACAAGAACCTGGTCAAATGATAAGCTATTACATCATTGGGACGTCGTTGAATCAACCAAAGAAGATGGTACAGTTGATAAAGTAAACTTACCTTATATTGATTTTAGATTCAGTAACCTATGTAACTTTAAATGTAGAACTTGTGGGCCAGACTTATCATCAAGTTGGTATGAGGATCATCATAAGATGTGGAATGGTGCAACACAAAAAAAAATTATTAGACCATACAAAGATGAAAAAAGATTTTGGGAAGTTGTTGAACCTTATATAGACGGGTTAGAAGAAGTATACTTTGCAGGTGGTGAACCACTTATAATGGAAGAGCATTATAGAATACTAAAACGTCTTGTTGAGAAGAAGATGTTCCACGTGAGATTAAAATATAACACTAACTTTAGTCAAGTAATTTTTAAAGGTATGGATGTGTTTAAGGAGTGGGATAAGTTTGAGTATGTAGAAATTGGTGCTAGTTTAGATGCGACTCATAAGCGAGGTGAATATTTACGTGCAGGTCAGAGCTGGGAGCAAGTTGAAGAAAATAGACAACACGTATTTGATAAGTGTCCTAGAGCATTCTTTTTTGTAGCAACTTGCGTAGATGTTTTTAATAGTTTTCACGTATCTGATTTTCATATTGATTGGATTAAAAAAGGTTGGGTTGGTCCACATAGTTTATTAAATCCTTTGCAAACTCCTGAGCATTTAAGAGTACAAATACTACCAGCAGAGATGAAAGATAAACTTGCAGAGAAATGGACTAGTGCTCAAACGTGGATGAAAGAAAATACAAACGCACAACATAGAAGATATGAATCAATGATCAGCTATTTGTATGAATCAGACTATACTCATATGTTAAATGACTGGTATGATATCACAACTAGACTTGATAAGTTAAGAAATGAAAGTTGGCGTGATGTATTCCCAGAATTACTAGATCTTGAAAAATTCATTAAATCTTAAAAAAAAAGAAGCTTATATCTTAACGTACAATGGGGTCAAAGCGACCGAGTGGGGTGTTAGTACCCCCGGATTTTTTGGTATAAGTACAACATATGACAAGAAAGATAAAAATTAAAATTACTGACGATAAAGAGTTCACTGAAGAAAAAGAAGGCTTAGGTTTCAAAAAAATATTTAAATCTGTGGCAGGCTCGGCACCTAAGGGAACACAATTTCTTAGAGTTGAATACGTAAACAGAAAAGGTACAGAAGTCGACCGTTGGGTTAAAGTTCCTAAGGATAAAGGTTAAAGTATATAAGGTATTAATAGTTCAGCTAATATCTTGTTTCCTTTTTCATCAAAGTGATATCCCGAATCTATTGCGTATTGATTAAAATCAATTTCGTTTTGCACAATTATCTTATTATCTAGATTTGTAAATGATTTACAAAACTCATCATTTAACCAAAATAAATTTACAATTTTTTTACTTTTATCTTTAACATAGTAATTACAATATTCAACTGCCTGAGTATATTTTTCAAAGTTAATAGGATGATGTCTTTCTTGATTGTACCAATAAGAAACTCTATCAATAATTTGTTGTTTTGTTAATGTACTTTTACGTTGTATTTCGTAAAATATATGTTGTACTAATTCTGATTTTTCATCAGCAATTATTTGTTCTGCCATTCCTATTGTTAAACGATAATAGCTTTGTGTATTATCCCACAACTGCAAGTAGTTTTCATATACGTCGTGGTCTCTGGTTATCTTTTGATATTTCCATTGATCAGAAGTAAATGATAGCAAACCTCTATCTGGGGTCGTGTGCTGTACTACAAATATATCAGCATCATATGTTTCGTTCATATATTTTATAGTACTTGGATATGTAACCCAACTAGACCCAGATCTTCCAGCACTAATTACTTTGTTTTCAACCTTGTACTTGTTTAGGTTTTCGTGTACTATATAAGGATAAGTACTAGTATATGGAATATTGTAACCTTGTGTCCAACTACAACCGATAAAAGCGACTTTTAACATATGGATAATAAACTACCTCAAAATTTTTGTATTCTTCCTTGGACTGGTTTAGAAGTCCAACCTAACGGCACAGTAAAACCGTGCTGTATGTATAAGGATACACTAAAAAAGGAAAATGGTCAAGAATATAAAATCCAACGTGATGAATTTAAAGAAATATGGGATAGTGAAGAACTATCCACTATACGTAAAAGATTTTTATCTGGTACACAGCCACGTGGCTGTCATAGATGTTGGATGGAAGAAATGTCTGGTAAAGCATCAAAAAGAGTAAGAGATAATGCAAAATATAAGCATTTAATAAACGATAAAATCATATGGGAAGACTCTGCTCCAAGGTATTTGGATTTGAAACTTGGAAATATATGCAATCTTAAATGTAGAATTTGTTCTCCACAATATTCATCTAAATGGATTTCTGAACAAAGAAAATATGATATAATTGATAAAGATGTTAAGTTCTACGAAAGATTAGATTGGCCAGAAAAATCAGAAGTATTTTGGAATAATATTGAAGAATTAATTCCTGTACTAGAACATTTAGATTTTACAGGCGGCGAACCGTTTATGATAAAGGAACATCTAGATCTTTTGCATAAAATTATTAAACAAGGACACGCACACAAAATTAGTATACACTATAACACAAATGGAACACAATTACCCAAAGATGCGTTAGATAATATATTTCCGCATTTTAAATATGTTGATGTTCATTTTAGTATCGATGGCACTGGTAAACAATTTGAGTATCAAAGACATCCAGCTAAATGGAATCAAGTATTAAGTAATTTAGAAGTATGGAAATCATATGAATCAGATAAACTGGATTTGTCTATATGTCATACTGTAAATATTTTTAATGTTTTTTATCTACCTGAATTTATTGAATGGGTTAATAAATTTGGTATGAAATTGTACCTTAATACGTTACACGAACCCAAACATTATAGTATAACAGCACTATCCAGTTTCTTAAAAGAGGTTGTAAAAGATAGACTTTTAGACTATAATTATAAAGGTTTCGACCAAATAATTCAGTTTATGGAAAACAGCGATAACAGTAATAAGCTATCAGAGTTTAAAAAACACATCTACAGAATGGACCTGGTAAGAGTTGAATCTTTTGATAAAACATTTCCTGAGCTTTCAGAACTAATGAACGTAATTAAAATTAGATAGAGGTACCAATGATAAAGTGGATCAAAAATATCTGGATTGAAATTAAAATGCATTTTGCTTATAAGAAAAAAATCAAAGAACTTAAAAAGCGAGATCCTTTCATTTACAAATAATTGTCGTTTGAAGTTAAATTTTAACTTGAATTATAAATAGGTATGAACTTCAAGTAGAACACCCTATTATTTCGGCCAATGGCACGGTCGTTTTGATACAAACGTTGACAGAAATATCGTAGAAGACTACTAGATTTTTAGTTAACCAAGTATTAAAACGAAAGGTACTATAATGGCTTTAAAGGTAAAAAAACTTATTGTTAGACTTAGAATGTGGTATGCTGATATACGTGGTCATCACGGTATGAGATGGGATTATGAACCAGCAAAATATTATATGCGTGGTAGAAGATCAGGCAAAGCACATAATAAGGACGCCGAATGAGCAAAACGATGTGGGCAATTTTTATTGTATATACATCAATTTTCATTTACGGTTGTGTTACATTAATGTAAGAAAATAGCTGTTCATTGAAGTCTGAAAGGCTTTATGGCAAGGCAAGATAAAACGCACCGTGGTAGAAGAAAAAGAGGCAGTAAAAAAAGAAGAGCTAGAAGAAAAGCTAGAAAAAAGAAAAGATAGTTTATCTTAAATCTAGTGATTTGATTGTATTAAGAACTTTGTTACCCCACAATGGATCTTCGGCGTATGTAGTTGATATCAACGGTACTAAATCTTCAAATTTAATTTCATCAACAATCCATTGAGCCATAAGGACTTCTTGAAAGTCAGCATATCTTTTATCAGTAGATAGTAACTCCATAAAACCATACACACCATCACATATTGATTCAAATTTTACTAATTTAATTTTATCATTTTCTTTTGGTACCATATAATCTACTGCATTAGGTCCAGCATATATTCCAAAGAAGTTATAACCTTCTGTAGCAAATCTACTAGTACCCCAACCACTTTCGTGACCTGCTACTGCAACAACCAAAGCTATTGGGACTCTAACTTGTGGATCCGAGTGATAAGCATTGTACTCAACTGCACACTCTTTTATGATTGTAATAAATTGTTCTTTGTTTTCGTAACTTACAGGTGTTGATAATATGTTACAGGCTATCAGTAATGTGGCGCAAATATGTTTAATCATTTTTTCTGTATACTGGTATTGGTTCCATCTTGTGTAAATTTTGTTTTCTTATATCTCTGTAATTTTGTAATAGTGATGAGTCATCGCCTATTGTTATTGCACCTTTTTGATCTAGGTCCATAGCTCTTTCCATTTGATCGTATGTCAAGCCACCTAGTTGATCTTGATCAGTTCTTCCATCTTCCCAAAGACCATCGGTTGGTGGAGCATCAATAATTTCTTTCATAACATCAAGTTCTTTAGCTAAATTATAAACTTCAGACTTAAACAAATCAGCTATAGGTGATATATCAACACCACCGTCGCCATACTTGGTATAAAAGCCTACGCCAAAGTCTTCAACTTTGTTTCCTGTGCCTACAACGAGACCTTTTTTAGATCCTGATATCTGATGTAGTGTTACCATACGTAATCTTGATTTAGTGTTTGCAAAAGCCATTTCATTATCAAAACTACTGCCTACACTATTTTGAAAATTATTGTAAACTGAATCTAAAGGAATTATACAATGAGAAACATTTTTAAATTTTTTAACTAGCCATTCACCTTGCTTCATACTTAGATCGTTTTGACTATCAATTTGTCGTATGGGCATTGTTAAAGCATACACCGGCAGTTCTGTCATTGCACACAAGGTACTAACAACTGAACTATCGATTCCTCCTGATATGCCTACAACTAATGTTTCTCTATTATGCTCTCCAGCATACTTCTTAATCCAATTAGATATATTATTTGCTAATGTCATCTGAATAACTTTCTGAATTTTTCAATACTTGATGTTAATGGTGCATAAACTTTCTCAACAAAGTCTATATGCTTTGATAATTTTTTATTTAGATCATCAATTTTTTTATTCATCTTTTTTATTTCATCGATGATTATTTTATTAGAATCCATATTGTCCCTTATGCCATTCTTTTTTTGTTATCATTTCAAGTTCTACAGCATCTACTTTAGCATATTTGTACAAAAAGTCAACTGATTCCAATAGGTTAGGATAACTTTTTTCCCACCAATATAAGGTACATTCCATATCATTTCTAGTAACTGTAACCTTATAATATACTGGATTCATTTATTCCTTTTTGATCTTTGGTACAAATATTCTGAAACACGATATATTCTGTGTAGATTTGTTACTTCATTTTTCCAATGTTTGGACATTAATGGTTGTGCTATATTTCTCACAGCCTTATCGTGTTTAGATGTTTTAACACCAAGTTCATACACAGCACCTCCTGAAGTCTTTGCTTCTATATCAAATTCAGATATTTTTTTCATTAACCCCACCAACTTATCTTTTTCTTTTTTTCTTTTTAAACCCTTTGTTAATTTCTCCCGACCAATCAATATATCCTGATTGTATTGCATCAAAGGTTTCTATATCTGTGTCATCCCACATCAAATCTTGCTGTACTGCCGCAATCAATCTTTCAACATTGGCTTGTAGTTTTATGTGATTTACGTCTAGGTTGTCTATATTTAAACCTAGTGGAGTCTGATAAGTTCCTTTTAGCTTCTGCCAGAACTTATCCTTGCGACTATTCTTTCGTCTCTTCGGCTTGGGCTTCTTCAGTTGTTTCATCATCGTCTCGTTCATCTTCTATTTCTGCAGGTGGATCACAAGGCATTCCTGAGCTGTCGAACCATCTGCCGTCTGTTGTTAATCTGTAGTAAGTATATGTGTTTGTGCCATTTGTTAATTTGACACGCACTCTCTTACTGTGTAGTTTGCCTTGATATTCTGTACCATCTTTATTAACTAGATGTTCCTGTGACGCACCTCCGCCTCCATATATTCTATCGTGATAAGTGTAGTGGTCAATGTTGCCATCTTCATCTTTTTCTTCTATCCATTTTGTTTTGTCATAAACCTTTGGTAAAGATCTTATTCCATCTTCAAGTACACTTTTCCATATTTTATTTGTTTCAGGTATAAAGGTAGGTCGTTCAGTTGGCTTGGGTTTGCCTGTGATATCGTTGAGCTTGTCTAGGAGCTTTTTAGTTTTTTCTTTAGCCATTATTCTGTGTATACAAATTCAAGTCCAGACATATTGGCTATCCAAACTCCTTCTTTTACTTTACCAAAAGTGTTAGCTTTTGTGAATCTCAATCTGATGTTGCCTTCTTTAGTGACCATAACAATCTCGTTGTGCTTTTGTGATACTATGTCAGCTGATAGTGTTTTGTTTTTATCAGTACAAGTTACCCAAACTGTTTGTGTTGGTTGCTCTTCTGGCAAATCAAAATTAATTCCCATATTGTTAATATAGCATATTTTGTAATAAAGTCAAGCTATTATACGCCAATATGTGTATGCGACTCTTAATTTTATGCTGTATGTGTATGTGTATTTTTAGATGTGTGTGTATGTGCTATTAAGGTTTGTATGCGATTTTTATTTTTTAATGGTGTATGCGTCCAATTTTTTTGATGTATGTGTATGTGTATTTTTCTGTATGTGTATGCCGCGATAATTTTATGTGTTGTTGTATGTGTTATATTTTAATAGAGGTGTATTAGTATTAATTTTTATGTGTACGAACGATTTTTTAAGGTGTTCTACTACCACTTAATAGTACGGCAAAGCCTTTCGCTTTCAGCTCTAGGAACTATCCACCGTTCTGACAGTAGCTTAAGGTGTTCAAACCCTGGTTAATGATATATACTTTATATGACACTTTACTTGATAGTCCTACTGCTGTGCCTTGTTTTGCGTTTGAGTGCAAAGCCCTACAAGTCTGAATTGGACAAGTACAAGGATCCTTGGAATTGGGTTGGCTTCTAACTATAAGTACTTTGCACAACCTATGATATACATTCTCTTTACATTGTTCACTATTGCCTTGTTGTGCATAATCATATTGGGTAACAGTAGATAAGTTGGGTTATCCTTGAAAGCATTCGCTTCGCTCAAGTGTTGACTAGCCCGAGAGATCCACACAGATCATATGCTCAAGGCTCCTTTTAGCAATCCACAGGATCTAATGGTAGGTACGTTGTAAATACCGCCTTTAAACGTGCATATCCTTCTGTTTAAGCGTCATTACCATACTTGCAAGTATCAAAGTGCTTCTAATGTATTAAAGTACGTTTTAACTGCTTATAACTGCGTTATGTTATTTTTGCATACCTAACCATATCAGCTATGCATAATAGTCCGTCGCCTATACACTAGCCCATAAAATTTTACTGCGTAATTTTTTTAGCAACCAAGTTTCCTCGCCCACATCTGTTTTCCTAGTCTAAACCAAAGCAAGTGCTTTAGTTTAAAAAGCATTCGCTTTTACCTCTATTGCATATAGCCCTTTTTATCTCGCCGCCTATATAATAGCCCACTTTTTTGTTTGCAATCGTTAGCCCCATTCCCAGGTTTCCAGGACCAGACCTATATACACGGTCGGCCCCGAAAATATTTTTTTCTTTTTCTATTTTGAAAAGTCTAGCAGGTGATACAGACTATCGCGCCTATCACTGCTAGTAGGGTGAACACCAGTAACCAGCCACCTATGTATCCTGCATAGTAACTGGCTACCAGCTTAATGATCTTTTTGATCAATCTAACAATACCATATACTCTTTGGCATAGTGTTCTCTAAACCAATCGATGCCATCTCTGACAGTCTGCCACAATGGATGTCCTC
>MDTB01017452.1_pt1 | contig 25704 bp, 27 predicted proteins | sample 811161 | NCBI WGS metagenome assembly MDTB01 (sample SAMN05326650, study PRJNA326480) | marine metagenome | isolation source: seawater | place: Mediterranean Sea | collected 2009
CAGAGTTTTATTTAAAATAAATCTTTGTAAAAATTGAGCTGCAGTAGTTGACCCCGCACCACCAACATAATTAATATTTTGAACATCTGCATTTTTAGAGTTCATAAGTTTATCATAATTTTTATGGAGTGGCATTCTCCAAACTTTCTCCTCAACTTTTTCCCCTGCGCTAAAAATTTGCTTAGAAAGTTTATCATCATTAGAAAAAAGTCCTGCATATTCAGATCCAAGTGAAACTATAATCGCACCTGTCAAAGTTGCTAAATCAATAATAAATTTAGGTTTAAATTTTTTTTCAGTAAAAGTGATTGCATCCGCTAAAACTAATCGACCCTCTGCATCAGTATTTAAAACTTCTATTGTTTTGCCACTGTAAGACTTAACAATGTCTCCCGGTCTCTGAGCATTACCACTTACCATATTCTCGACAAGTCCAACTACTCCAACAGCGTTAATTTTTGCTTTTCGTAAAGCTAAATTTTTCATTAAGCCCACAACTGCCGCTGAGCCTGCCATATCGTAAGTCATATCCTCCATAAATTTAGCTGGCTTAAGAGAATAACCGCCAGTGTCAAAACAAACTCCTTTTCCAACAAAGGCTAATGGTTGTGAATTATTTTTTGCACCTTTCCATTCCATAGTTACAAGATATGAGCCCCTTACACTCCCCTGTCCTACTCCTAGTAAAGCACTCATGCCAAGTTTTTTTAATTTTTTTTCATCATAAATATTAATTTTCAAACCGTCCTTTTTAAGAGAATTTATTCTTTTGGCATACTCATCTGGGTGCAGAATATTTCCTGGCTCTGATACTAAATCTCTTGCAAAAAATGTACCTTCTTCTAAAGCTTTAAATCTTGTTTGATTATGAGCTGATGGTAAATTTTTATTTCCTACAATAGTTAAAGTAATTACTCTTTTTTCTTTTTTTGATTTGTATTTATCGAATACATAAGATTTTAACTTTAAGCCATGAAGAAAATAACCAAGAAAATTGCTATTTTTTTTTACCATACTCTCTGATAAAATTAAGTACTCATTATTCTTGCCGTGATTTATTTTTCCATAAAATTCAGCACCTAGATTTTCAAAATCTGAAATTTTAAAATTATTTTTTATTGAAATTAAAGTTATACTTTTTTTTGAACTGCACTCAAAAATTATTAAATTCTTTTTTAAATCATTTTTTTTTTAATAAATCTTTGATATAAGAAAATTCCGTATTAGAAAGATATTTTGTAAGAGCGTTTAAATTGTATTTTTCATCAGTAAATAAAACAATGTTAGTTAATGTATTGTTAATTTTTTTGTTTAAATAGTTAATTTTTACAGACATATTTTTTAATAATGGTTAAGTAGATTTCATTGGTGTATATGTCCAAATATATCATATTTCAATGAAAAATTTGTCATTGTTCACTCTAAAGTTGAATTTATTAACCGGATGAATTAATTATATACAAATATATAAATGCTTCAAAACAAAATTTACCAGAATTTTATAATTGAAATTATTAAAACATTTTTAGTAATTGTTTTCGGATTATCAATAATAGCTTTAACAGTGAGAGCTGTAAATTTTTTAGATTTAATAGTTGATAACGGCTACCCTGTTTTAACCTATTTTCAATATTCTTTTTTGAACCTATTTGGCATTGCTCCTAAATTTATTCCGCTTGCATTTCTTTTATCTCTTTTAATTTTTATTCTTAAACACTTGGACGATAGTGAATTTGTGATATTATGGACTTCAGGTGTCAAAAAAATTCAAATTGTAAATTTATTTTTATTCGTATCGCTTTTAATAATTATTTTTTATATATTTTTCTCAGCAGTTTTAACACCTCTCGCACTTAACAAATCTAGACAATTATTGAGTAAAGACCAGTTAAATTCATTTTTACCGACTGTTAGATCGCAACAATTTACAGACTCGTTTAAAGGTTTTACTTTTATCGTAAAAAAAAAGCTTAACAATGAGATTGAACACATCTTTTTATATGATAATGGAAATAATCTTAAAAATTTATCTAGTAATATTTCAGACTCTAAAAGTACAACAATAGTAGCGGAAGAGGGTCTAATTGAGTCAAGAAAAATGTTTTTATTCAATGGTCAAATAATTTCTACTAAAAAGGATAAGTCAGAGAGTGAGATAATAAAATTTGAACAATTAAATATTGATTTGAGTGATTTAGTAACTACAACTATTAAAAAACCTAAGCTGCAAGAGACTTCAACACTAACGCTTCTTAGTTGTTTTGTTTCAAAAAAACCAGACGTATCACTTTGTAAAGAAGATGCAAAAAAAGAGATCGTGCCTATTTTAATCAGGAGAGCAGTAATGCCGTTTTATATCCCAGTAATTACCCTTATTTGTTCTTTTTTATTATTTAGAAATAAAAATCTATATTTCAATAAAGTTTCAGTATTTTGTTATGCTTTTACTTTACTTTTATTTACAGAATTAATAATTAGGTACACAGGTTTAAATATTTTATTAGGGTGGATATATTTAATATTACCATTTTCTCTTATAGCTATTTTTTATTTTTTTCTTAATTTGAAATTTTCTAATGAGGCAAAAACACAATGAATAAGATACTTTTTAATTATCTATTAAAAAATTTCTTAAAAACACTTTTTATAATTATTTTAATAGCGTATGCGTTTGGAATAATTCTAAATTTGTTTGAAGAAATAGAGTTTTTTAAAAACGTAAATACAAGTATTTTTCTTCCATTAATGCTAACAAGTATTTTCGTTCCTAGTATGATTATTAAACTTCTTCCTTTTATTATTTTTATTGCAAGTATGATTTTCATGGTGAAAATTAGGAATAACAAAGATCTTTTGACACTAAAGGTTTTTGGATATTCAAATATTAAAATATTTTTTATACTAGCTACAACTGCTTTTGTTTTAGGATGGTTCATATTATTAATTATAAGTCCGCTTTCTTCTTCAATGGTAAAATATTACGAGAAAACAAAATCACAATATGCAAGAGATATTGATCATCTGGTAACTTTTAATAAAAACGGATTATGGATAAAAGAAAACTTGAAATCTGGAGATAGAGTTATCACTGCTGTAAAACCAGAGGGTTTTAATTTAATTGATGTAACTATATTTCATTTTGATGAAAATTTTAATTTATATGAGAAAATTTACTCTAAGAATATTAATATCAAATCAAATAAATGGAATTTAGAAGATGTAAAAATTTTTAAAATTGTGGATGGTGTTTTTAAAGTTAAAAATGTTGATAACTATCAAATTTACTCTATTTATAATTATGAAAAAATTACTAGTTTATTTAACAATTCTGACACAATATCTTTTTTGGATTTATTAGTTGATTTTAATGGCCTGATAAATAACGGATATAATAAAAGGTTTCTAAATCAAAGTTTACATGCGATGCTCACTTTGCCATTTTTGCTATTTTTGATGACATCTCTTGCCTCTATACTTACTTTATACACGTTAAGGAGATCAGATAATTTAAGATTTGCAATTTTAGGCTTAATAATAAGTGTTTTTGTTTACTATTTTAAAGATCTCTCTATAGCTCTTGGGCAAACCGATAGAATTCCGTTAGTACTTGCTATTTGGTCGCCGGTAATAGCTTTAAGTTTATTCACATTTATTGGAGTATTGCAAATCAATGAAAAGTAAGTCGATCATATTCTATTTTATTTTATTATTCCATGCAAATGTTTTAGCTGAAAATTTAAATATAGAATCAAAAAATATAACAATAGATAAAAATAAAGAAACAACTATTTTTGAAAAAGAAGTAATCATCAAAACTAGAGATAAAATAATAAAAAGTAATTACGTTGAATATGATAAAAAAAATAAATTTCTTTTAATTAAAGAAAATATTATAGCTACGGATGACAAAAATAATATAATAGAAACTGAATTAGCAGAATATTATGAGGATAAAGAAATTTTAATAAGTAAAGGACCTACAAAAATCGTAACTACAGAAAACTATATAATAAATGGCGAAAGTATTATTTTTGACAATAAGAAAAAGCTAATTCTATCTAAAAAAAAATCCTCAATAGTTGATGAAGATGGTAATATTATTTATTTGGACAATTTTGAGTATAAAGTAAACGAAAATATATTTAAATCTTTAGGACTTATTGAAATTGAGGATAAAAATAAAAATACCTATGAGTTCTCACAAATTTACATTGATACGAAAAAAAAAGAGATTTTAGGCACAGATATAAAATCATTTATTAATCAAAAAAGTTTTAAAATTGACCCTCGAAATAAACCGAGAGTTTTTGCTAATACTATGCAATTAAGTAAAAATAAAAATTTGTTTAGCAAGAGTATATTTACATTATGTGACTACAGAAAAAATGATAAATGTCCACCTTGGTCAATACAGGCCTCTCAGATGTTACATGATAATAAAAAGAAAACTATCTATTACGACAATGCAGTAGTCAAAGTTTATGATATCCCAATATTTTATTTTCCAAAAATATCCCATCCAGATCCAACTGTAGATAGAAGATCGGGTTTTTTACCGCCCTCTTTTTCTAGTTCTAAAAATTTAGGAACAGGTATTTCTGTCCCATATTTTTTTAATTTGGCAAATGATAAAAATTTCACTTTCACGAATAGAATTTATGCATCTGAAAACCCTTTATTTTTAGGTGAATACCATCAAGTATTTAAAAATTCAAACTTGTTGGCAGATTTTGGATTTACTGAAGGTTACAAAAAAACCAGCTCCTCGAAAAAATCTGGTCAAAAAACACATTTATTTTCAAAATTTATTAAAAATTTTAAAAGTAAAAATAATTCCAATAATAGCTTAACTGTTTCATTAGAAGATGTTTCAAATGATAAATATCTAAAGTTATATAAGATTAAGTCTAATCTTGTTGATTATAACAAAGATACTTTAGAAAATTCGATTAACTTCACTCATGAAAACGATGATATATTTTTTGGTTTTAATACAAGTATGTATGAGACTCTTAAAGATAGCTATGAGGATAAATATGAATATATTTTTCCTGAACTTACCTTAGATAAAAACTTGTTAAATCATGAAAAATTTGGGAGTTTGGATTTACAAACGAATTTTAAAGTTCACAACTATGATACAAATAAATTTACTAATTTTTTAGTAAATGATTTTGATTGGAATTCAAAGGAATTGTTTTTCGAAACAGGAATTAATACCAAAATTTTAGGAAATCTTAGAAATATCAATTACGAAGCAAAAAATGTGGATTTGTATAAAGAAGACCCAAGCTCTGAGTTTTATGGATCTCTAGGACTTTTATCGCAATTAAATTTAGAAAAAATTCAAAACAATTCTAAACATTCGCTTACACCTAAAATGCTTTTGCGATTTTCACCCGGAAGTATGAGACAGGAAGAAACCGGATCAAGATTGGATCCTTTGAAAGCATTTAGTCTCAATAGATTAAATAACTTAAATAATTATGAAACAGGTGTTAGTGGCACTATAGGTTTTGATTATAAAGCTAAATCGCTAAATAAAAGTTTTGATTTCTCAGTAGCTCAAATTATCAATGAAAAAGAAAATAAAAAAATGGCATCAGAAACAAGCTTGGATGAAAAATTGTCTGATTTAGTTGGATCAGCTAATTTAAATTTAAATGACAGAATTAGCTTGAATTATAAATTTGCTTTAGATCAAAATTATAGTGATTTAAATTACAATGAAATTGGTTCAAAATTTGAATTTGGTTCAATGAATATTGACTTTGGTTATTTACAAGAGAAAAAACATATAGGTAATCAAGACTATTTTACTACTAAGCTAAATTATAAAAATAATAAAAATAGTTTGGTATCATTTGAAACAAAAAGAGATTTAATTACTAATTCTGCTGAATTTTATAATTTAAGTTATGAATACACGAATGATTGCCTTAAAGCAGGTTTAGTTTACAGGCGTGAATTCTATAACGACTCAGAAATTGAACCTGAAAATTCTTTGATATTTAAAATAACGCTTATACCTTTTGGCAATATAAATTCACCAACTTTTGGTAAATGAAGAAAATTTTAATTTTTTTTTTAGTATTATTTTTCCTTAACATTTATAATAATGCTTGGACAAGTATTTCAAATAAAATTATAGTTAAAGTTGAAAATGAGATAATAACGAATTATGATATAAAAAATAAAATTTTAAGCTCACTTATTCTTGCTGGTGATGAAATAAATCAAGAAAATATTGATAATCTTAAAAGACAAGCATTAGATTCTCTTATTCAACTCAAGCTTAAAAAAATTGAATTAAAAAAAACAACTATTCAGAAAGATAACGAGCAGATAAATTCTTATCTGAATTCTATATCCTCAAATGATATTGACGGGTTAAGAAAAAGTTTTAAAAATAACGGTTTGGACTATGAACTATTTGTTAAAGAAATTGAAATTCAATTTAAATGGCAAGAACTTATTTACAAATTATATTCAAAAAAAATTCAATTCGATGAAAGTATAATCAACAAAGAGTTAGAAAAATTAATAAATAACCAGTCTAACATTGTTGAGTTCAATTTATCTGAAATTGAATTAGCGACGAGCAATAAAGAAACTGAAAAAGAGATAATATCAAATCTACTTTCTCGAATTGACAAAGAGGGATTTGAGGCGATAGCAATTAAATATAGTATTTCTAGTAATGCTAAAAATAAAGGAAATTTAGGATGGATCAATTCAAATGCTTTATCACAGCAAATATTAGATGTTGTCAGCAAAATGAGAATAGGAGAAGTTTCAAGTGTAATTAAAAGACAAGACAGTTTATTAATTTTAAAACTTAATGATAAAAGAACCTCAAAAACTAACGATATTAATGTTGCAGTTCTTAAAGAAAATCTAATAAGTCAAAAAAGAAATGAATTATTTAATTTGCATTCAAGAAGCCATTTATCAAAACTTAGAAACACGATATTAATACAGTACAATGAAAAATAAGATAATTTTAGTTGGAGGTGATCCTAACAGCATAAATTCTGAAATAATTGCTAAAAGTTGGAAAAAATTAAATAATTACCAAAAAAAACGTATTTTTTTAATTACTAATTATAAATTAATTAATGCTCAAATTAAATATTTAAAACTTCCACTTAAAGTTAAAAAAGTTTTAAATCTCGATCATGAAATAAAAGGTAAATATTTAAAAGTCATTGATCTAAGTTTAAATTTTAAAAAACCATTTGAAGTTTCAGGTAAATCAGCATCCAAATTTGTACTTAATTCATTAAATCTAGCTCATAAATTAGCTCAAAGAAAAGATGTAAGTGGAGTCATAAACTGTGCTATCAACAAAAACCTATTAAATAGGAATAAAATAGGAGTCACAGAATATTTGGCACACAAATGTGGTGTTAAAAATAACAGTGAAGTGATGTTAATTCACAATAATAAGCTATCAGTATGTCCTGTAACGACGCACATAGACATAAAGCAAGTATCCAAAAAGTTATATTCGAATCTTATTATAAAAAAAATAAAGACTATTAATACGTGGTTCAATCAAAAATTTAATCGAAAGCCTAAAATTGGAGTTTTAGGACTTAATCCTCATAACGCAGAGAATAGAAAAAATACTGAAGAAAAAAAGGCTATTGAACCTGCAATTCAAAAATTGAAAAAAGCAAATGTTAAAATAAGGGGGCCTTTAGCAGCAGACACAATTTTTATAAAAGATTATAAAAAATTTGATGTAATTGTTGGAATGTACCATGACCAAGTTCTTGGACCATTCAAGACATTATTTAAATACGATGCTATTAATATCACATTAGGCTTAAAATATTTGAGGTTATCACCAGACCATGGAACGGCAGTAAGTATAATAAAAAAAAATAAGGCAGATCCTCTTAGCTTAATAAGGTGTTTTAATTTTATTAAAAAATTTAGTAAATGAAATTCTCAAAAAAATCCCTAGGTCAAAACTTTTTAATTGATCAAAATATAAAAAAAAAAATTATTCGTCTAACAGAAATTAAGAATAGAAATATAATAGAAATAGGTCCAGGAAGAGGTGCCTTAACTGATGAAATTATTAAAAATCAACCTAAATCACTTTTTTTAATAGAAAAAGATGTAAATTTAGCAAAAGAACTTAAAATAAAATATAATCAACATAGAAATATAAAAATAATATGCAAAGACATCCTCAAATACGATCTTGAAAAAATATTAATGAAAAATTCATTAATAATTGGAAATTTACCATATAATATTTCTTCTCAAATTCTAGTGAAAATTCTTAAATTAAAATGGCCTCCTAAATTCCAAGATTTAGTTCTTATGTTTCAAAAAGAATTGGGTGAGAAAATTATAGGAAATTTTCCATCGACTGAATATGGAAGACTATCAATTTTACGAAATTATAGGCTTAAAATAGAAAACAAATTTTTAGTTTCTTCCAATTGTTTTTTTCCAAAACCAAAAGTGACCTCTATGGTTATTCATTTTAAGCCAAAAAATAAACATTTGGCTAAAATAAGGAATATTAAAAATCTTGAAAAGATTACAAATATTATTTTTTCTAACAAAAGAAAAATGATAAATAAAAATATAAAAAAAATTCTTAATAATGAAGAGATAGAAATTATCCAAGGCCTAGATGTCAAAATGAGACCAGCTGATATAGAGCCTGAAACTTACTATAAAATTACTGAGATTTACGAAAAGAGGTAGAAAATTTATTTTTATTTGTTTGAATGATGCTCTCTATTTGCTTAAAGCAAGTTTCTAAATTCTTATTAATTATAATATAATCATAATCTACCCAATGTTTTATATCGTCATCATAAGATTTGTATCTTTTTTCAATTTCTTCGGGCGTATTTTGATTTCTTTTTATTAGCCTTTTTTTAAGTTCAGATTTATCCGTTATTAAATAGATTTTTATGAGATTAAGATCTTTGAATTTTGATAGTTTTTTAGTACCTTGCCAATCAATATCGAATAAAATGTCATTATTTTTTATTGTTGTGTCCACATATTCTCTTGAAGTGCCATAATAATTCTCAAAAATTTTAGCGTATTCGTAAAATTTATTTTGTTTAATTAATTCTTTAAATTTTTCATTTGATACAAAATGATAATCCACTCCATCTATTTCATTAGACCGTGGTGTTCTCGTAGTGTGGGAAATAGAAATTTTAAAATTAGGATATTTTTGTTGAATTTTTTTCGTTAAAGTTGTTTTGCCTACGCCAGAGGGAGAAGATAATATCAACATTATATTTTCTCCGTCACTCATCAAAGATGTTATAGATTTTTAATTAGACTTACTTTCGATAAATTTAATTGCATCACCAACAGTTAATATTTTCTCGGCCTCACTATCTGAAATTTCAGACCCAAATTCTTCCTCGAATGCCATTACTAACTCAACTGTGTCTAAGCTGTCAGCACCTAAATCATCTATAAAACTTGCTTCCTCAGTGACTTTTTCCTCTTCAATACCTAAGTGGTCTGCAACTATTTTTTTAATTTTGCTTTTAATATCGTCTGACATGAATCCTTTCTAATATATAATTTCTTATTAGATTAATAATAAGAATTGTCAAGCCATATACATTCCGCCATTAACATGTAAAGTTTCGCCATTAATGTAATTAGCCATATCTGACGCTAAAAACGCTACACAATTTGAAACATCCTTTCCAGTTCCAAGAGTTCCCGACGGTATCTTACTTAATAAAGTTTTTTTAAAATCGTCGCCTATTTTATCGGTCATCTCAGTTTTTATAAATCCTGGAGAGACACAGTTAATGTTTATATTTTTTTTGGCGTACTCAATTGCCATACTTTTTGAAAATGCTACTATTCCGGCTTTGGAAGCAGAATAGTTTGCCTGGCCAAGATTACCAGTGTGTCCTACTATAGACGTTATATTAACGATTTTACCATACTTCTTCTTAAGCATTTTTTTAATTGAGTGTTTACACATTAAAAAAGTAGATGTTAAATTAATATCAATCACTTTCTGCCAATTTTCATCATTTAGTCTAATTGAAAGATTGTCTAAATTGATACCTGCGTTATTTACTAATATATCTAATCCATCTAATTTTTTATCCACTGAATCAATAAATTTTTCTATTTTATTATGCTCATCTAGCTTAAATTTTTCTGCAAAAATATTAGGAAATTGATTTTTCAAATTATTTAATTTTTCTTCATTTGTGCCTGTGGCAAATACTTTTGCGCCTAATCCATCAAATTTTTCAACCAAAAAGTTACCTATACCTCCGGTAGCTCCTGTAATTAAAACTTTTTTATTTTTTAAATTCATTTTGTAGATTTTTAATATCAGTAATTGAGTTAATTGAAAAGCAATTTACATTTTTTAATGTTCTTTTAACCATTCCAGTTAGGACTTTTCCTGGACCAATTTCAACAAAATTTTTAACTCCTGATTTGGACATGCACAATAAACTTTCACGCCATTTTACAGTAGAATAAATTTGTTCAATTAAAAGTTTTTTTATTTTATCCGGCTCACTTACAGGTTCCGCAGTGACATTATTTACTATCTTAGGGTATGGAGTTTTAAAATTTATTTGATTAATTTTATCACTCATTACTTTAGCAGCATTTTTCATCAATGAACAATGAAACGGGGCGCTTACTTTTAATGGAATTGACTTTATCTTTTTTTCTTTTAAAACTATCTGAAATTTATCTATAGCATCTTTGTCTCCACTAATTATAATTTGTCCATTCGCGTTATCGTTAGCTACTTCACATACGCCGTTATGAATTTTTGAATTTTTAATCAGATCTTCTAATTCCTCATATTCTATTCCAAGCACTGCTAACATTTTTCCATTTCCAACGGGAACTGCTTTTTGCATTGCTTTTCCTCTTTCATGCAATAAATATAATGCATCTAAGAAATCTAGAGATCCAGAACATACTAAAGCACAATATTCACCTAATGAATGACCGGCAAAATATTTGAAAGATTTGAAATTAAAATTGAATTTTTCCTCTAAAACTTTAAAAATTGAATAACTAACAGTTAAAATAGCTGGTTGAGTATTTTTTGTTAATTGCAGTTCATCCTCTGGCCCTGAAAGTATAATTTTTGAGATAGGAAAATTTAACTTTTTGTCTGCATCGTTAAAAATAGTTTTAACAATGTCAAATTGTTCATAAAACTCGTTTCCCATTCCAACTACTTGAGAACCTTGGCCAGGGAATAATAAAACACTCATTTTGTTATATTTAAAATATAATAATTAGTATTGCTATAATTAATCATTATAGTATAAACCAATTTTTACAAATTAATAAAAATACTTAATTAACATTAAAAAGATGGCTTTTTACGAAAATACAATAATTGCAAGGCAGGATTTAGCTGATAAAGAACTAAAAAACCTTAAAGATAAATACAACGAATTAATAAACAAATCTTCTGGTAAAGTTATTAAGATTGAGGAATGGGGATTAATTAGCTTAGCTAACAAAATAAACAATTATAGAAAAGGTTTCTATATTCACTATAAATTTGAAGGAAATAAAGATACGCTTAGCGAAATAGAAAAAAAAATTAAGGTTGATAATTCAATTATCAGATATCTTACAGTGAAATACAAAAAATTAGATACAAACATTGAATTCTTTAAAAAGGAAAAATAAACGTGAAAAGAAAAAACAAAAAATTCCAAAGAAAAAACTCAAATTCATTAAATAAATTAAGTCTTTTCCAAAAGAATGGTGGAAAATTTTCAAAAAGATGTCCCCTTTCTGTAAAAAATGCACCAGTGATTGATTATAAAAACATCGGTTTATTAAAAAAATACGTTTCAGACAACGGTAAGATTATTTCTTCGAAAATAACTATGGTTTCTTACAACAAACAAAAAAAACTGACTAGAGAAATTAAAAAAGCTCAAATATTAAGTTTATTATAAATGGAAATAATACTACTAGAAAATATTCTTAATTTAGGAAATATAGGCGATAAAGTTAAGGTCAAGAATGGTTACGGAAGAAACTTTCTTTTAAAACAAGGTAAAGCTTTAAGATTTAACAAAGAAAATCAAGAATTCGTTAATAAAAAAAAAGATGAGTTAAATAAAAAAAATACTGAGATTAAAAACAAGTATAAAGCAGTTGCACAACTTGTTAATAATAAGATTTTTATATTTAACAAAGAAAGTAAAGAAAATGGTGATCTTTACGGGTCGGTAAAGCCTAAAGAAATTTCAAATCATATTAGAGAAAAAATTAAGGCTGAGGTAAATCCATCGCAAATAATTTTAAAAGAAGAATTGAATAAAATAGGCGTTTTTAAAGCAAGTGTTATTTTTCACTCTGACGTGAAAGCAAATATTTCAATTAAAATTGATAAAATCCAAACTAAATAACTTTTCCACAGCAGTTTAGAAAAAGTGTGTAACTTTTTACTTTAACGTATAAGTCTTTTAAATAAAATGCGTACATGGAAAAAATAAAAAATTTAGATAATAGCATCACAAATAAATCCCCAGCAAATATTGAGGCCGAACAAGCTCTGATAGGTTCTATATTGGTAAATAATGATATAATTGATGAAGTATCGACAATTATAAACTCGTCAATTTTTTATGACCCTGCACATGTGAAAATTTATGAAGTTATTGAGAGTTTGAATAACAAAGGAATGATAGCCAATCCAATAACTTTAAAAAATTATTTTGAAAAAGACAATATGTTAAATGATGTAGGCGGAACAGAGTATTTAGTCAAACTTACAAGGTTTTCAGGCTCTACGAAGCAAGCCTTGGATTATGCAAAAATTATTCATGAAATGTATTTACGAAGAGAATTAATATTAATTTCGCAAAACTTATCTGATGATACTCTAAATGCAAATAATCAAGAGCAAAATGCAGAAAATATAATTGAAAGCACAGAAAAATCTTTATTCGATTTAGCTGAAAGAGGAAGTTTTTCTCAATCATTTTTAAAATTTAATAAAGCCTTGGATCAAACCATAGAAATGGCAACACTAGCTATGAAAAATGATCAAGGTATAGTAGGTGTTCCGACTGGATTATCTGATTTAGACCAGAAGCTTGGGGGATTACATAAATCAGATTTAATTATTATTGCTGGGAGACCATCTATGGGAAAAACAGCATTGGCTACAAATATTGCTTATAATGCTGCACAAAATATTTTGAAAAAACAATAAAAGTCTTCTGTAGCTTTTTTTTCACTTGAAATGTCGTCAGAACAACTTTCTACAAGAATTTTATCTGAACAAGCAAAGATCAAATCCGATGATATAAGAAAAGGTAAAGTAACAGAGGAAGAAATTAATAGATACATAGAGGCCTCAAGAAATATTTATAATCTCCCACTGTATATTGACGAAACTCCAGCTATTACCATTGCAACTTTAAGCAATAGATCAAGAAGAATTAAAAGATTATTTGGTTTGAGTCTTATTGTGGTTGATTATATTCAGCTAATGAGATCTAATCCAGGTAAAAATGATGGAAGAGTTCAAGAAATTTCTGAAATAACGCAAGGTTTAAAGGCTCTTGCAAAAGAACTAAGCGTGCCCGTTTTAGCGCTATCTCAATTATCTCGAGCTGTAGAACAACGAGACGATAAGCAACCTCAACTAGCTGACTTAAGAGAATCTGGATCTATAGAACAGGATGCAGATGTTGTCATGTTTGTTTATAGAGAGGAATATTATTTAGAGAGAAAACAACCTAAATTGGGATCAATCGAACATGCCGAATGGCAATCTAAAATGAATGATGTAAATGGTTTAGCTGATATTATTTTAGGCAAACAAAGACATGGTCCCACTGGAACTGTTAAAGTTGAGTTTGAGGGGATATATACGAAATTTAAAGATTTGAGTAAAAATTAGATCTAGTTTTTTCTTTAGTTCTGGTAAAATTAAGATATATCTGAAATATCTCAATGTGGTCTTATATATATAAAAAATTAGTAATAGATTTTTCGAAATTTACACTATTTTTGATATTTGCAGGAGTTATTTTTTCTTTTTATCATGCAAAAAATTTTAATCTAGATGCATCATCAGATGCACTTCTTTTGGAAGGTGACAAAGATCTAAAATATTTGAGGGAAATTAATGATAGATATGAGTCCAAGGATTTTTTAGTTCTCACTTACACTCCGGTTACAAGTTTTACAGATAAAGATACTATTCTTGATTTACAATTATTAAAAACCAAAATAGAGAAGTTAACATGGGTTGACAGTGTAATTACTATTATTGATGTCCCATTGCTAAAAAGCACCGATGAGGCGTTAATGGAAAGATTAAAAAATTACAAAACTTTATCTTATCCAGAAATAGATCGAAAAAGAGGTTTTGAAGAAATTTTAAATAGCCCGATTTATAAAAATTATGTGATAAGTGAAGATGGTAAAACATCTGGTATAGTTGTTTATTTAAAAAAAGACCAGAGACTGGCAGAATACATAAAAATAAAGGATAAATACTTTAATCAATCAAAAGAAACTGGATTGTCTAAAGAAGAAAAGCAAAATTATAATATATTTATAAAAGAATACGAAGAATATAAAAATCTTTATAATACTAGAAATCATCAAAATATCTCTGAAATAAGAGATGTGATAAGCAAATACGGACAAAATGCTAAAATTCATCTTGGAGGTATTCCTATGATTGCGGATGATATGATGAGTTTTATTCAAAAAGATATCGTAGTATTTGGTATAGGAGTTTTTATATTCATAATTATAACTCTATGGTTCATATTTAAAAATATAAAATGGGTACTAATGCCTTTAATGGGATGTTTGACCTCAGTAGTTTTTATGATTGGTTTATTAGGATTTATTGGATGGAAAGTAACTGTTATATCGTCAAATTTTATTGCTTTAATGCTTATCCTAAATATGGCAATGAATATTCATGTAACTGTTAGATTTTTACAATTGAAAAAAGATAACCCCTCATTTTCAGTAGAAAAAACTGTATTAGAAGCAAGTAAAAAAATGATGTTACCAATTATTTATACAGTATTAACTACGATTTGTGCTTTTCTCTCATTGATATTCAGTGATATAAAACCAATAATCGATTTTGGTTTGATGATGACCTTAGGTCTGATAGTTTCGCTTATAATTACTTTTCTTTTATTACCTTCCCTTTTAAATATTTTTTCAAAAGAAAATGAAATTAATATAAAAAATTCAGAAAAGTCTTTAATAACTTCTTTTCTTGCTAAAATTGCTAAAAGAAGTCAATTTCTTATCTTTGGAACTACTTTCATAATAATAATATTAAGTATTATCGGTATCACCAAATTAGAAGTTGAGAATAGCTTTATAAACTATTTTGATAAAGAAACTGAAATTTATAAAGGAATGAAAAAAATTGATGATGATTTAGGTGGAACCACGCCGCTTAACGTCATATTAAAATTTCCAAAAAAAAAATTAGATGTTGCTGATGATGATGAGTTTTCGGAATGGGATGAAAACACTGATAACGATGAAGAAAAGGCAAAATATTGGTTTACTAGAGATAAAATGGATAAAATATTAAAAGTACATAATTATTTAGATTCTTTACCGGAAATTGGAAAAGTTTTGTCTTTTGGATCTATATTAAGGGTCGCAGAAGACTTAAATAAAAAAGAGCTTCAAAGCTTAGAGATTGCTGTTTTATACAGCAAAATTCCTGATGAAATTAAAAAAGAAATCGTCACACCTTATATCTCTGTAGATGAAGATGAAGCTAGAATATCTATGAGAATTAAAGACTCATTGAAAGATTTAAGAAGGAACGATTTAATTAATAAAATTAATACTGAGCTTAACACTAAATTAGGATTTGCAACTGAGGAGTATAAACTAACAGGAGTATTGATATTATTTAACAATTTATTACAAAGCTTATTTAAATCTCAAATTCTTACTCTTGGGATAGTAATTTTGGGAATATTTGCAATGTTTTTTATACTATTTAGAAATATAGCTTTATCATTGATAGGAGTTGTACCTAACTTTATAGCTGCTCTTTTTATACTTGGAATAATCGGATTAATGGAAATACCTTTAGATATGATGACTATCACAATAGCTGCTATAACTATTGGAATAGCTGTAGATAATAGTATTCATTACATATATAGATTTAGGGAAGAATTTAAAAATTTAAACAACTACAATAAAACATTAGAAAAATGTCATAATACTGTGGGTATTGCTATATTAAATACCTCAATTACAATAGTCTTTGGATTTTCTATCCTGATTTTATCAAATTTTATTCCGACTATTTACTTTGGTGTATTTACTGGGATCGCAATGTTATTAGCAATGATTTCAGTATTAACTTTATTGCCTAGATTGCTGCTAATTTATAAGCCTTTTGGTGAGGAAATACAAAAAGTTTAAAATGAAAAACCAATTAGAAAATTTTTTCGATTATTTAAATTTTTTTGATATTTTTGTAATTTTAGTTTTCATTTATTGTGTAATACAGTGTTTTTTAAAAGGTTTTACATTAAGTTTAATTTCATTTATGAAATGGGTTTTTTCAACAATAGTTACAATTATTTTAGTTCCAAAACTTCAGCCAACTATTGTAGAATACGTTGATTCCCCTTTTATAAATAGCGTAGGTCTTGGAATAGGAATATTTATTTTAACTTTATTCGTAAGTATTTTGATAGGTAGAATGCTCGGCCGAATTGTAAAGTGGACCGGAGTAGGTTCAATTGATAGATCTTTTGGTTTAATATTTGGTTTTTTTAAAGGTTATGTTGTTTCTGTTTGTGTATTCTCCATATTAAATTGGTTTTATCCTCACCAAAATTGGGGTATATCAACAGAGAAAGCTATTACATTTAACATGATAAATAAAGGAAGTGAAATATTGATAGAAGAATTTCCTTCAAGTGAAGATTTCATTGATACGAAAGAAAAAATTGAAAAAATTTGACGAAGACAGCTTACGAGAGGAGTGCGGGGTTTTTGGGATCTCAAATCACGAAGATGCTTCTGCATTGGTTGCTCTTGGACTACATGCTTTACAACATAGAGGGCAAGAAAGTTGTGGTATAGTTTCATTTGACGGAAAAAATTATCACTCAGAGAAATTTCAAGGTTTGGTTGGAGATCATTTTACTGATCCAGATATCTTAAAAAAGTTACCAGGATTGTCCGCTATTGGTCACAATCGATATTCAACAACAGGTGAAACATCTTTAAGAAATATACAGCCTTTTTTTGCAGATTTACACACGGGCGGATTAAGCATTGCTCACAACGGGAATCTTACAAATGCTCTGATATTAAGAGAAACTTTAGTTAAAGATGGAGCTATATTTAGAACAACCTCAGATACAGAAACGATTGTTCAACTAATTGCTAAATCTAGAAGAGAAAAATTTTTAGATAAATTAATAGATGTACTCTTTCAAATTCAGGGAGGGTATTCTTTGATTTTGTTAACTAATAAAAAATTAGTAGGGGTAAGAGACCCATTTGGAATAAGACCTCTTGTTATCGGAAAATTAAAAAATTCTTTTATTTTAGCCTCAGAAACATGTGCCTTAGACATAGTAGGCGCAAAATTTGTTAGAGAGGTAGATAATGGAGAAATAGTGATTGTGGAAAATGAAAAATTAAAAAGTGTTAAACCTTTTCCAAAACAGAAAGCGAGACCATGTGTTTTTGAATATATTTATTTTGCAAGACCCGATAGCTTAATTAATGGAAAGTGTGCTTATGAATATAGAAAAAAATTAGGAGAGGGACTTTCAAAGGAAAATAATTTAGATGCTGACTTAGTCGTACCAGTTCCTGACTCGGGAGTGCCAGCTGCCTTTGGTTACGCCGAACATTCAAAAGTAAAGCTTGAATTAGGTCTAATAAGAAATCATTATGTTGGAAGAACATTTATTGAACCTACACAAAATATTAGAAGCCTCGGAGTAAAATTAAAACTAAGTCCTACAAAAACTATTGTAAACAAAAAATCAATTATCCTCATCGATGACTCTTTGGTAAGGGGTACGACTTGTCATAAAATTGTTAAAATGCTATTCGAGGCAGGTGCTAAAGAAGTTCACGTAAGAATAGCTTGTCCAGAAATAAAATATCCAGATTTCTATGGGGTTGATATGCCAACAAAAGATGAATTACTAGCTAACAAAAGAGACATTAAAGAAATGTGTAAATATATAAATGCCACAAGTTTGAATTTTTTAAGTATAAACGGTCTTTATAGAGCTTTAGCGGGGAAAGATAGAAATAACAATTATCCTGAATTCAGCGATCATTATTTCACTGGAGATTATCCAATTGAACCATCTGATAAGTTAAAAGGTATAAAGGTTAAACAGCTTTCATTGTTAAGTGGAAAATCCTCAAATTAATTAACAACAGAAATTTTATTGTTTTTGTCTAAGTAAATAAGCGAACTATCTACAAAAATTGGCTGGGAATTTATTTTAGACTTAAGTTTTAATATTTTTTTTAGTTTACCTCTTATTGAAAACTTTAAAACATAAGAGTTTTTTAAAAAAATATATAAATCATTATTTGCCATTATAAAATTTTTAACAGCTACTTTTTTTTTATTAGAGTTTAAAAATTCTGCGACACTTTGGTTTATATCATAAGAATAAATAATTTTCTGTTTTTTTAAATCCCAAGAAATTAAAAGATCATTTCTTGTTACTAAAAAAAGATAATCATTAATTATTAATGGTTTTATTACTGAGGAGAAATTAATTTTATTTATTATAGATCCTGAGTTGACATCTATTACAAATGTAAAGTCATTTGATGAAATTACTAAATATTTTTCATCATTAACTATCTCACTTCCATCAAATAAGGTACTTGGACTCAAGTCAATTGACCTATTTAAATTTAAAAACCAATTGATCCTATTATTTCGATTGCTTATTGAATATAAACTCCCATAAGTATTTAAAAATAAAGAATCATTATTATTTTGAGCAATATTATTTATAAATTCATTCTTTAATGTTGTCTCCTCAGTTGGTATTCTACTTAATATTTTTCCAGACTCTTTCTCAAAAAAAATAAGATTGTTATTTTGATTTGAGGTAATAAGTTTATTTCCATTAATTTTCAAATTAGAACGAAACGGTATTTTATAATTTTTTGCCCAGATTAATTTTTTTTTTTCTAAATTATAAGCATATAAATATCCAATATTATCAGAAATATAAACTATATCATTTTCTAAAATTAAATTGAGATATTTTTTTACTTTTTTTAATTTTTTTCTATAAAAATTGAATTGATCTATAATCTTCTTTTCATTTAGAGAGTATGAAAAAATATTTCCTTTCTCGTCACTTAGAATAACGATGCCCTTATTAAATAGAATGTACTTATTTGAGTTGTATTGTGTTATTTTTTTACTCTTAAATTGTAATTTATCGAGGTTGCTATAACTAAAATTGTCGTAAGAATTTTGTTTATTGTAAAAGATATCATTCCAATTTGAATTTTTAACAGGCAATTTTATTTTAAATTTTAAGTCTCTGTTAATTGGAATAACTTTATTAAATATTTCCTCTGATATGTTTAAAGTTTTAAATCTTTTTAATGAATTTTTATCTTGATCTGTAACATTTTTTTCATTTTTCCAAATATTTGTTTTTGTATCAAAAGAACAACCTTGAAAAATTAGAAATATAAGAAGTATAAAAAAAAATTTCATTTTAAAGTCTTTTTTTAATTTTCAAGTAATTCCTCTGCGATCAATTTAAGTGAGGAATTAGTTTCAATAATTTTCTTTAGTAGTTTATTTCCCTCCTTGATTTGAGAAATTTTGATCAGATATAAAGCTTTTTTTAAAACTATTAAATCTTTTTGCTCTTTTTTATTTTGAAGTTTTTCTACTGTTTCAAAATAATCTAAAATTTTTTTACTATTAGTCTCTAATTTTTTTTCAAGAATTATGCTTAAAGCTAATTGGGAGTAAAATTTATTTTTACTATTAATAATTTCTTCTAAAATTTTTTTAGACTCTATTTCTTTTTTAGATGCAAGGTAAAGTCCTGCTTTGATATATTGTTCTGATATTAATTCGTTTTTTTTATCTATCTGCATTTGAAAAAATTGATATCCAATTGTGGATAATATAAATAGCCCAAAAAAAATATAAAATTTAAATTTATGCTTTACCCATAAATTATTTTTCCAATTTTTTTTTTCTTCTTCGTTATTTATTTTTTGTTCCATTTAAGAAATTTTTTTTGTTAGGGAATTTCTTTAATTTTACATCTCTACTATAATTTTTAACAGCTTTTTCAATTATTCTATTAAGACTTGCATATTTTTTAACAAATTTAGGATAAAATCCACTTAAACCAAGCATGTCGTCTGTTACAAGAATTTGACCATCACAATTTGCGGATGACCCAATGCCAATAGTAGGTATTTCTAAATTTTTAGTAATTATTTCTGAAGCTTTGGGATCTAAACACTCTAAAACAATTGAAAAAGCTCCAGCTTTTTCTATCAGAATCGCATCTTTTAAAAGTTTTTTTATCTCCTCGGTTGTTCTTCCCTCAACTCTAAATTTTTTTTTAAACTGAGGAGTATAACCTATATGACCCATTACAGGTATTTTTAATTTAACTAACTCTTTTAAAATATTAAAATTCTTTCCATTGTTTTCTAATTTTACTCCGTCACATTTAGTCAAATTCATAATTAGTTTAGCATTTTTTTTTGCTTGCTGTTTATTTTTGTAAGTGCCCTCAGGCATATCTACAACTAACATTGATTTCTTTATACCTTTTTTTACACTTTGAGTATGCTGGATTATATTATCTAAATTTATTTGATGAGTATTTTTAAAACCATACAAAACATTGGCTAATGAGTCTCCAACTAAAATAATATCACAATGTTTATCTAATATTTGGGCAATATTTTTTGAATAAGCGGTCAAACTTACTATTTTAGTTTTATTTTTTTTTTTAAGAATTTTCTTAACTTTTTTGTTCATACAAATTTAATTACTCTAGTTCTATTGTGCTCGGGGGTTTTGAGCTTATATCATATACAACTCTATTAATACCTTTTACATTATTTATAATTTTATTAGAGATATTATCTAAAAAAATTTTTGGAAAATTAAAGTAATCGGCTGTCATACCATCTTCAGAAATAACAGCCCGTAATAAACAAGTGTATTCATATGTTCTTGAGTCTCCCATAACACCCACGGTCTTTATTGGTAAAAGAGCTGCATAAGCTTGCCAAATTTTTTCGTAAAGATTATTCTCCAATAATTCATTTATAAAAATATGATCTGCCTCTTGCAAAATCTTGATTTTTCTCTCATTTATGTTTCCTACAATTCTTATAGCTAAACCCGGACCTGGAAAAGGGTGTCTTCCAGAAATTTGTTTTGTTAATCCTAAAGAGTTACCTAAAACTCTCACTTCATCTTTAAAAAACTCCTTTAACGGCTCAATCAATTTTAAGTTCATTTTTTTAGGTAGACCTCCAACATTGTGATGTGACTTTATTTTTGAACTCTTGCTTCCTGTAGAAGATCTGCTTTCGATAATATCAGGATATAAAGTTCCTTGAGCAAGAAATTTTACATTATTGAATTTTTTTGCCTCCTTTTCAAAAACTTTAATAAATAATTTACCTATTATTTTCCTTTTTTTTTCTGGATCTGATACATTTTTTAGTTTGGTTAAAAAAATATTTGATGAATTAATTAATCTTACATTTAATTTATATTTATTTCTAAAAATTTTGAAAGATTGTTTAAATTCATCTTTTCTCATTAGACCTGTATCTACCATAATACAAATCAAGTTTTTTTTTATCGCTTTATTTATTAGAAGAGCAACAACACTACTATCCACTCCTCCTGATAAAGCACAAATTACTTTATCTTTGCCTACTATTTGTCTTATCTCTTTTATTAATCTATTTTTTTGTGAAATAACATTCCATCTTTTTTTAATTTTACAAATCGAAAATAAAAAATTATAAAATATTTTTTTACCATTATCAGTATGTGTAACTTCTGGATGGAACTGAACTCCGTAAATTTTTTTTTTAAAATTTTCTATGATTGTAAGTTTTGATTCTTTGGTTGAACCTATGATTTGAAAATTTTTGGGTAATTTAATAACACCATCCTCGTGGCTCATCCAAACAGCCGTTTTTTGAGTAAAAAAATTTTTAGTTAAAAGTGATTTTTTTTTCTTAAAAATTAATGCTCTGCCAAATTCTCTTTTTTTGCTTAAAGATTTTATTGTGCCCCCAAATAACTTTGCGATTAATTGAAAGCCATAACATATACCAAGAATGGGAATATTATAATTAAAAATTTCTTTTGGAATAGATTGAAATTTGGACTTTGTGACTGTAGATGGCCCACCGGAAAGTATAATGCCTTTTATATTGTAAAAATTTTTTATTTTATTTATTGCTTTGGGCGTAATTATTTCCGAATAAACACCTAAATCTCTAATTCTTCTTGCTATCAATTTTGTTACTTGAGATCCGAAATCAACTATTAAAATCTTTTCTTTATTGTTCTGAAATTGCATCTATTTCTTAGATAAATTTTCAATTTCTTTTTTGAGTTTTTGACTTTGAATGCAAAATTTATTACATAAATTCATTAACAATTCATTCAACTCTTTACTTTTACTATAATCTGAAGATTTAAGTTTTAATTTTGCTAAATAATAAATAGCTTCTTCATTTTTGGGATTCAGCAAAATTACAGTATTCAAATTTTGCTCCTCTAAATCTTCTTTTTCTAAATTATTAAATATCATTGACAGATAAAGATATGATTTTTCATTTTTTGGGTTAAAAACAATATCTTGTTCAAATTTAAATTTTGCTTCATTAAATTTGTTATTTTTAAAAAGATTTACGCCTTCTTGAAAATATTGATTTTTGGAAAATAAATTACTCGGTAAAATAATTAACACTGAAAATATAACTAAATACTTTTTAATCATAATTTGTAATTAATAGATTTTTGTTTCATTTCAACACTATGAACCATACTTTCATAGAATCCAGCTTTAGTAATTTTTATAAACTTAGCATTTTTTGGTATTTCTTTTAAATTTTTTGCTCCAATATATCCCATTGATGATCTCAAACCACCTTTTAATTGATAGATAATTTTTGAAACATTTCCTTTAAATTCTACTCTTCCTTCGACTCCTTCAGCAACATATTTAGATTTGTCTTTAAATTTTTTTTGAAAATATCTGTTTGCAGAACCTGAAGACATTGCACCAATAGATCCCATGCCTCTATACTGTTTGTAAAATTTTCCTTTTACTTTAAATTTTTTTCCTGGGCTTTCATTTGTACCGGCAAAAATTGATCCCATCATGATGGCGTCGGCACCAGCTGCTAAAGCTTTTACAATATCTCCAGAAAATTTGATTCCTCCATCTGATATAATTTTAATTTTTCTATTTTTCAAAGCTCTCTTGACGTCCATTATCGCCGAAACCTGTGGCACACCAATTCCTGAAACCATTCTTGTAGTACAAATTGAACCAGGGCCAATACCAATTTTAATAATATCTGCCCCAGAATTGTATAATTTTTTTGCTGCTTCTCCAGTTGCAATATTTCCTACACAAATTGGAACAAATTTATTGATTTTTTTCAGCTTAGATAGAGTATTTAAAACTTTTTTGCTATGACCGTGCGCAGTATCAATTACAATTAAGTCACATCCGTTATCAAACAAAAATTCTGCTCTATTTATATCTTCTTTATTTGTTCCAACTGCTGCACCAACAAGTAATTTTTTTTTCTTAACTTTTATAATTTCTTTCGTTTGGTTTTTAATATTTAAGTTCCGGTGTATTACTCCTATTCCCCCGGCTTCAGCTATAGCGATAGCCATTCTAGACTCTGTTACAGTGTCCATCGCTGAAGACAGAAAAGGAACTCTTAGATTAATATTTTTAGTTAAATTTACTGAAATATCAGTTTCAGACGGTAGTACATCTGAGTACCGTGGAAGTAGAAGCACGTCGTCAAAGGTAAGAGATTCTTTAATTGATACCATATAAACTTATAAACAATTTTTAAAATTTATAAAGTCTTTAATATCTTACAATGTAAATAAGTTTCTTTAGACTCACTTCTGCTTGACTCAGGTTTAAAAAAAGTAACATATTTAAATACTGATTTTGCCAAGTTTTTAACATTAATGAAATCCTCACCCATAAATAGTTTTGAAACGAAAATTCCATTATTTTTGAGTAATTTTGACGAAAAATTTATTGCTTCAGCACACAATTGATTTGTTCTTATAGAATCAAGAGATTTATTTCCAGTAGTATCTGCTGCCATATCTGAAATAATTACATCTAAATCCCCACCGAAGTAATTATCGATTTGTTTTTTTGTATAAAAATCGAAAATGTCACTATTTATGAACTTTACGTTAATTAAAGGTCTCATAGGTTTAGTATCTATTGACAAAATTTTTCCTTTAGTAATTATTTTACTTGCTACTTGAGCCCAACCACCTGGCGATGAACCTAGATCTAAAAGATTTGAATCTTTTTTAATAAATTTAAATTTTTCATTAAGTTCAATTAACTTAAATGAGGCTCTCGATCTATAACCTAAAGTCTTTGATTTTTTAAAAAATTGGTCTCTATGTTGCTTAATTTTCCAACTATTGCTTTTTTTAGCTCTTTTTGATTTTTTCATTACAAAATATCTTCATGATCCTCGTCAAAAATTTTTGTATGATATTTTTTTTGTTGATTTTTATAAATCAAAATACTTACAGGAATTGAAATCAAGTAACATATGCTAAAAATTAGGAGAGTTTCAAAAATATAAAATAATAATGCAATAAATATGATACCGACTCCTAACAATAAAAATACTGTTGTATTTGAGGAAATTGAAATTTTTTTTAGAGAGAGCGTAGGAACTTTGCTCACTAGTAAAAGTGCTGTTAAAACGGTAATATAAGGAGTAAGGCTTTTAATATTAAGATTAAAATTCAAATCAGATAATTCATAAATTAAAGGTATCAATATCAATAGACCTCCTACTGGTGAAGGTACGCCCTCAAAAAAATTATTTTTCCATTCTTGATGATCTTCAGTTTTTGTTAAATTAAACCTAGCTAATCTGAGGACACAACAAACAGAATATATTAAGGCTATTGCCCATCCAAGCTTACCATAGGCATTGAGTTCCCAAAAATACAAAATTAAAACTGGAGCAATTCCAAAACTGACAAAATCTGTAAGAGAATCTAGTTCTTTCCCAAATTCGGAAGTTCCTTTAATCAGCCTAGCCACTCTTCCATCTAATGCATCTAAAATAGCTGCTAATAGAATTAATGTTACAGCAAGACTATAATTGCCATCAATCGAAAATTTTATAGAGCTAATTCCAAGACAAACTCCACCTAAAGTGAGTATATTAGGTAAAAGATATCTAGTTTTTTTTGAGGATACCAATTTAAATTTCTTTTTCTGTTCCATTATTCCGAGGCTATAATACTTTCTCCAGCTACAACATTTTGTCCAAGCTTTGCTAAAACTTTTTTATTTTTAAAATAAATATCAACTCTACTTCCAAATCTTATCATTCCAATTCTATCACCCTGTTTAAGCTCTTGTC
>MDTB01017731.1_pt1 | contig 25699 bp, 24 predicted proteins | sample 811161 | NCBI WGS metagenome assembly MDTB01 (sample SAMN05326650, study PRJNA326480) | marine metagenome | isolation source: seawater | place: Mediterranean Sea | collected 2009
ACGTTGATAGGCTGGATGTGGAAGCGCGGTAACGCGTGTAGCTGACCAGTACTAATAGCTCAATTGGCTTGATTTATGCACTGAAAAAGATTTTTAAGTATAAAATAGATATTTCTAATACATTTTTTTACTGTAGATTTTATTTTTTCCTTTAAATTTTTTTATATAATAATAATCGATAATACTTCTACTTCCATTGTCATAAGGAGAAAAAATATTTAAATTAAGATTTTTTTTCTTTATATTGCTTATTATTTCATTTGAATGTTCATAAGACGAAATCATTATATTATCATTAATATTTAGCATAAGAGACTTAACGCTGTTTAGATGTTTAATTTCTTTTCTATAATCATAAACATCATTATCTTTTATTTCATAATATTTAATATTTTCTAATTTTTTTAATTCTGACTCAAATAATTTAACTAAAACATTGGTGTGGTCATTTGAACCAACAATAATTAAATTTTTTGTTCTGCTAATATCGTTAAGGAAATTTTTTATTTTACTATAAGGCTTGTGTAAACAATTGTTAATTGCAATTTTATTGTTAAGTTTAATTTTTTTATTTAATTCTTTTTTAGAATATTTTTTTGTAAGTATTTTTAACGCCTTAATTTCATTGTTTTTTATTAATACGTATCTTTTTCTCTCAAGTTTTTTTAATAAATTTATTTTAAAATTTTTATTAATAAATTTAACAGGAACTAAATATTTTTCTAAAATTAAGTAATCAATATTTGTTTTTAATGCTGTTATTATTGCGTCAAGTGGAGTTTCTACTAATGGTTCTCCAGCGTCATTAAAAGATGTATTCAACAAAACTGGTACCCCTGTAATTTTATAAAATTCTTTAATTATTTTATAAAAATTTGCATTTTCCTTATTGTTTACAGTTTGAACTCTAGCTGAATTATCAACATGCAGTGCAGATGGTATTGTTTTCTTTTTACTTTTCGTGACTCTCAACATAAAGGGTGATTTTTTAATTCTAAAATATTCATATGAGTGTTCTTCGAGTATTGATGGAGCAAATGGTCTGAATACTTCTCGGTGTTTTATCTTTTTATTAATATAATCTCTCATATTTTTTTTTCTTGGGTCCGCTAAAATACTTCTATTGCCCAATGCTCTTGGACCATATTCACTTCCACCGAAAAAATTACCAATAACGTTTCCTTGTGAAATTAGTTTTCCTATCTCAGCAAATGAAGTTTTGCGAAATTGTAATTTGTTTTCTTTAAGAAGTTTTAAAGTTGGTTCTAAATTGTAAGTAATTCCAGTAAATGCATTTTTAAATTTTATTCTTTTTCTTTCTTTAAAGACATTATGATAAGCCCATAAAGCTAACCCGTATGGAATACCGGTATCACTACAAGCGGGGAATATGAAAATATTTTTAAATTTACTATTTTGAAAAAGTTTTTCATTTGCAACAGAGTTGAGCGCTACACCACCTGCTAAACATATATTTTTATTTTTTGTTTTGTTAAATAAACTTTTTCCTAATTTAATCAATATTTTTTCAGAAACATTTTGGATCATATATGCCCAATCAATATATTTTTTATCCAATATATTTTTTTTATTAGCAGCTTTTAATTTAATTCTTAAAGGATCAGCTCTAAAATTTGGATTAATGTGATTTAAAACATCTGACATTGGTAATCTCAGCATAAATTGCTTAAAGTCAGTTTTAATACCATCGACTTTAAAATTTATTTTTATTTTTTTATTATAACTACCATACGGAGCGAGACCCATAGTTTTACCTTCTCCTCCAGTGCCTAAATTTAGAATTTGATTAGTCACAGCTCCATACGCAGCACCAACGCCATAGCATTTATAATTTTCAATAAATTTTATTTTACTACCCTTACCCAGAAAAAAACTATTTGTTTCTAAATCGGATCCATTTCCATCAACAGTAAGTATAGCGGATGATTTATAATCACTACTATAATAGGTGCTTGCAGCATGTGCTAGATGATGGCTGATCTGTAGTATCTTTTTTTTATCAAAATCTAATTTTTCTTTAATATAATCAAATTCTTGATAGTTATAAGAGGGACCTGATCTAAGCCATTTCTTTTCTCTTATCCAATCACTAACAATAAGGTTAATTTTTTTTATATCTTTAATTCCAAAATAATTCATACAATATAAAATTGAGTGAATTGGAAATGTATAAGGATATTTTTTCCTTAAAACCCTCTCTTCGCTTATAGCAATAATTTCTGCATTTTTACCTTTTTCAAATTTAATAACACAAGCCCCAGAGTCATGATTGGCATAAGATTGAATTCCTAAAATATATTTGGTCATTTAATATTTATGCATGTAAAATTTTTTATATAAATTTATCTAAATTTGTATGGGGAGAGTTTTTTTGTTTGAGACTTTGTTTCCCAACTTTTAATTTGCTTTTCAATATCTACATCTACTTTTTCACTCCAATATTTAAGGATCTTATTAAACAATTTCCCCCTTTTTCCACTTCCAATTTTTATACTGTTCAAGCTGACAACTGGTAACATACAGAATGGTGTCGCAGTAACAAAAGCTTCGTCTGCATTATAAACATCAAATGGTTCTATATCTGTTTCATAAATAGGAAGCTTTAATTCCTTACATAATTTAATAACATAGTTTCTTGTAATGCCTCTAAGAGCGTGAACACCTTTAGGTGTAAATACATTTCCATTTTTTATAATAAAAATGTTATTCCCTGTTCCCTCCGCTAAAAACCCATTAGAATCTAATAGCATTGCCCAATTATTTTTACCTTTAAATAAACTAGCTTCAATATTAGCATTTAAATAAAACATTCTACTTCTGTTTTTTATTTTTGGATCCATGTACATCGGTGGAATAGCTCTTTGGGAGGTAATTACAGCATTTATGCCTTGAGAAAATAATTTACTCATACCCCTGACAGTCCATTTAAGGGGGAAATCAGCAATGATTACATTAGAGCCTATGTGAGCGTCTTGAGTGTTCTCATAAATACCCAGAAGACCTCTTGAAACATCAATCATTAATCTATGTTCATCATTCTTGCTCATAGTTTTTTCATTAGCCTCAACTACTTTTTTACAAATCTTAATTAAATCATTTTTTGAATATTTAATCTTTATTCTTAAAATTTTTAGACCACTTAATAGCCTATCTACATGCTCATCCAATAAAAACTGTTTTTTGTTAAATGATCTTGTCATTTCAAAAACCATATCTCCAAACATTAGCGCAGAGTCATAGATGGATAATTTTGCGTCTTTTTCAGGAACAAATTTACCATTAAAAAAAACTAGCCTATTTTTTTCATTTTTTTTCATCTTAATAATTTATTGACCCATATATTTTTTAAAATCAAAAACTCTTTATTTGTCCACCATCGACAACAAAGATACTTCCGTTTATAAATTTTGATTTATCAGTGATTAAAAACTCTATTAGGTTATTCACATCTAAAGCGGACCCAAATGTCTTTAAAGACACCTCATTTTTAATAAATTTATTTGTAAAATTTTCATTTTTTTTCATTTTTTCTTCCCATGTTGACCCTTCAACTAAGATGTTACCAGGAGCTATCGCGTTTAGTCTTACACCTTTCGGACCTAAAAATTTAGAGTAACTCCTCACAAAAGCATTTAACGCAGCCTTGCTCACCGAGTATGTTGTTGGAGCTCCTTTAATATACTCAATTCCACATATAGATGACATGCAGATAATCACACCTTTTGATTTTATCAATTTTTTCTCAAATTCTTTAATTACATTTACTGTTGAATAAAAATTTTCATTAAAACTTCTTTCCCAATCTTTTTTTTTCTCTTTTCCAGGTTTAACTGATTTCCCATTACCTATATTACAAATTAAAATATCTAAATTTTTAATCTTTTTTCCAATTTTCTTAAGTTGATTGTTATTATTAACATCACCTAAAGCGATTTCACAGTTTTCAATAACTTTTTTTGCTTTTTCTAAAGATTTTTTGTGTCGACCGTTCAGATAGACAGTATTTCTTTTGTTCTTCGATAACTGTTTTGCAACTACAAAACCAATACCCCTTGATGAGCCTGTGACTAATATTTTTTTGGTATACATAGTTTATATTTTTTTGGTATTTTAGTTTTAATTAAATCAGTTATATAAGTAAAATCAATCATCTCATCAATCTCTAATATCGAATGAAAGTCACAATTAAAGTTTAAATTTCTTTTTCCAATTCTATTTTTATATTTAAGAAAACTGTCTTTTTTAACAATGTAAAAGGATCCAGTCTCATTTATGCTGTAGATATTTTGCCTCCTTTTTCTCTTATATGGGTTAAAATTAAATGGAGACAAAAATTTCCCTCTCTTTTTCCATAAGTGTGGACTCCAAGCTACACTAGAAAACACGGTGTCCACATTTTTTTTTACATGTAATTTAATAGCAGAATCTAATTCTCCTTTTTTTCTCAAAGCCGTAGTTGCCTGCAAAAATACAACTATATCAAAATTATATTTTAGTTTTTTGTCTATATAATTTATTGCATGAACTATTGCACTATCAGATGAAGCAGTATCGTTTGCAAGATGTTTTGGTCTCAAAATTACTTCTGTACCTATTTTTTTTGAAATTTTAGATATTTTTTCTCCATCAGTGGTTATAAATATTTTATCTATAAATTTTGATTGTTTTGCGTAGTCTATTGTATATTTTATTAAAGGAACTCCATCCACTTTTTTTATATTTTTATTTTTTATACCCTTTGAATTTGCTCTTACCGGGATTATCGCTACAATTTTTTTTTTTCCAATCATTTTAAAATTATTTAAACATAGTTTAATTTTATTATTTGGCCTTTTTCTATATTTTTTTTCACTTTTTTATTTAAAACTTCAAAAACCTCATTAGTTTTAAGCCCATACTTTTCATAAACAAGAACAGGCTTAATATTTTTAAAGTTTAACTTTTTTCCCTTAATAATTTTTTTTCTTGCAACAATTTTTCTTGAAAGTATGGATTTCAAAATTTTTTCTGAAGGATGCAATTTCTTAATTGGTTTTCCAAGACTTATTTTGACTTTTTTTGCTAAATCAATCATATCTTTTAAAACATCAAACTCGAGTGACGCTGCATGGTCTGGGCCTGCCATAAGTTTATTTAAAGTTGAGTGTTTTTCGATAACCGTAGCTCCCAAAGACACAGCACCAACTGTCCCTGCCATGCCTTTACCGTGACCTGAAAAGCCTATATCTGTTTTTAATTTTTTTCTCAACTCAGGAATACACAATAAATTTTTATCTTTTTCCTCTGAAGGATAAGATGATGTACAATGTAAAAACATATGAGGAGTATTATATTTTTGAAAGATTTTTTTAGTTTTTTTCAATTCATCATATGTGCACATGCCTGTGCTTATAATTGTTGGTAATCTTTTACTTGCAACAAAATCACAAAAATGAAAGTTATTTGCATCTATACTTGCAATTTTTACAGCCTTTACACCTAAATTTTTTACAAATTCCACACTCTTTTCATCCCAAGGTGTAATAATAAGATCAATTTTTAATTTTTTACAAAAAGACTTTATTTTTTTATAATCGCTTTCTTTAAGTTCAAGTCTGATATCTGGGTAAACCCATTTCCCGAATTTCACAGATTTTTTTGGTATATCATTTTTATTTTTACTTAAATAGCCAATAGGCTTTTTTGTTTTTAATCCAAAATTTAAAAGATCTGTCGCGTTTCTTTTTTGAAATTTTACAGCACTAAAACCAGCTTTTTTTGACTCTTTTACCATATTAAAGGCTAGTGAAAGCTTTCCATTATGATTGATTCCAATTTCAGAGATAAAATAAGGACTGTCAGAATTATTTAAATATTTTTTCTTAAAACTTACCATATCGTTTTACCTCCATCTATTATTAAATTTTGTCCGGTCATATAAGAATTATTTTCATCCAATAAAAATTGAATTGCCTTTTTATATTCGTATTTATTTGCCCATCTATTAAGAGGAATTTTATCACTCTGATTTTTTATTAAAAATTTTGGCTGGTTGTTTAAAACAGGTCCTAAAGATAAAGTGTTACACCTAATATTTTTATTTGCAAAAAGAGTAGCAAAATATTTTGTTATACCGATAATAGCATGTTTTGAGATAGAATAAGAAATTGGTTTAAATTGTCTAACTTTATCCATTTTTCTCGACTTATGATAAACTCTTTGATCTGGGGCATTAATTCCTAAATCTGAAGAAATATTAATGATTATGCCGTTATTTTCCCTATCTAAAGATTTACTAAAATATTTAGAACAAATAAATGTTCCTGTGATACCTACATCAATATCTTTTCTTAATTTTTTAGCTGTGTAATTATCAATGCCAGCGGACTTATTTGATGAGAGCGATAGCATTTTTGGGTTATTTTCTGCATTATTTATCAGATATTTGACCGTTATTTTTAAATTTTTAAATTTTTTAAATAAACTTTTAACTTTTTTTTCATTGGTGATGTCAATGACCTCTTTCAAAATTTTTATATTATCAAATTTTTTTTTAAGATTAGCATATATTTTGTCCAATCTTTTTTTGTTAATATCAATAAGTATTAAATTAATATTTTTTTCTGCCAAAGCTTCTGCAAAAACAGGACCAAGTAGCCCTGCAGCACCTGTAATAAATGCGTAATTAAATTTTTTTCGTATCATAATAATTAATTAAATTTTTTTTCATATCACGTAAATATTTATTATTCGATCTAAAAGTTTGAAAAGTAATATCATTTAAATTTTTCAATTTAGCTAGATTAGACTTTAAATATTTAAGTTCTTTAAAATTTTTTTTTAAAATTTTAGATTTTCCATTATTTTTTGGCCTATATTTTATATGGACCCCATAAATCTTATTTGGAAAAAGATCAAAATATTTGGAAATATTAAAATTATTTGCCCTTATATTTCCAATGTCTATCAAAATCCCCAGTTTATTTAATCCTTTAGTTTTTAAAAGTATATCTAATTTTTTTACTGAGATATCCGTTTCTATACAAATTTTTGATTTTATAGATAAAGAACTTAAAATTTTCTTTAAGTTTATTATTACTTTCCTCCTTTCAGATTTTGTTTTAAACCTTGATCTTTCTTCGATTGGAATAGAAATTCTAGGGATAAGTATTTTTTTTTGTAATTTTTTTAATTTATTTATGAGCCAACTTAATTTCATTTCTGATATTTTATGGAGAGGATTATCCATAATTAAATCCATATATATTGATGATAGTTTTATTTTATTATATCTAAGTTTTTTTTTTTATTTTTTTAAAAAATTCGTCATTAAATAATGGATTTGAAAAATCAGAAATAATCCATTCAACACCATTGAAATTATAGTTTTTTGATAATTGTAAATTTTTTTCCCAATTATCAATTGGAAAATATTGTAAAAAGTCTCCTATCTTATTTGATAGTCTTCCTAATACGAATGAAAAATAAATTTTTTTACTCATTATTTTCTTTTTTCTTTCAATTTCATTGCTAATTCTAAAGATCTTATTCCATTTTTTAGATCATATTTTTTATCAATTTTTTTTCCATTTTTAATACAATCAATAAAATATTTAACCTGATTTTTAAAAATTTTATTTCTATCGAATTTAAATTTAAACATTTTTTTACTTGAATTTCTATGTATAAAAATATTTCCACTATTTAAATCCGCATCAATTTTTCCTTTTTCACCAATAATTTGAATACTTCTTTTTTTTGGTCTCTCAAAGAAATTTAAATGCATAGTACAAATAGCTTTTGAACTTTTTCTTGACAATATAAAGTTTGAAACAACTGTATCTTCAACATCTATTTTAAGATTTGAGACTCTTGTATGATAGGAATTTAAAATCTTTATTTTATAATTTGAAAAAAGATGTAAAATATAATCTATTTCATGAATTTGACAAAGTATTACACCTCCACCTAAATCTTTTCTAGCTGCATATGAAATTCTATAATTTTCGTAAGGGTGAAAATCATTTATATGTTCCCCATGATGAACAAAAATATTATTTAATTTTCCGATTGTCTTTTTTTTTAAAAGGAAAGAAATTTTTTTAATTATTGGATTAAATTTTAGTTGATAACCCATCATATTTTTAATATTTGTTTTTTTATCTAGTATTCTTTTTAATGTGCTTAATTTTTTGAAACTTGATCCTAATGGCTTTTCAACAAAGGTGTTAATGTTATTTTTTAAAAGCCATATTGCTTCTTCAATATGATAATTAGACGGGGTACAAACAAATGCGGCGTCGATCTTTATTTTATTTTGTAAAATCTGACTTAAATTTTTTAAATATTTAATTTTATACTTTTTTTTTAAATCAGTTTTGATTACTTTATTTTTTACATCTAAAGCCGGAGTTATAAATTTCTTTCTAACAGCAAAAAAATTAAACTTTCCATTTAGTTTATTGATATTTCTTAAATGTCTTTGACCAATTGAGCCCAATCCTAGTATTAAAATATTCATTTTAATGTTGAATTATACACATTTTTCTATATTGTTCAATTATTGAACGAGCAATTACATGGCAGATTTAAAACTATTTTTTAATGAAAAGATAGCAAGATATCTTAAAAGCTTATTAAAACTTTATAATAGCGAAAAAATTAATTGGAAATCCAAATCATTAATAAGTTTTGACCCTGTAACTAAGTTTGATCTCAAGATTGAAAAAGAATTAAAGAAATTAATCTTAAAAAAATTTCCTAAATCAAATTTTATTGGGGAAGAAACTAAATCTAAAATTTCAAATAAAAAAAAACCAAATAATTTTACTTGGGTAGTAGATCCAATCGACGGAACAAAAAATTTTATATTAGGCGCACCAACTTGGAGTAATTTAATAGGTTTAAATATAAATGGATCACCAACTTATGGATTAGCCTTCTTTCCAATTCTTAAAAAATATTATTTTTCTGATGGGAAAAAATCATTTATTTATGAAAATTTTAAAATCAAAAAAAAAATAAAATCATCGAATACAAAAAATATATTACAATCAAAAATTGTAACAAATACAATCCACACATTAAAATATAAAAGTTTATTTAAATTTTTTGCAAATCATAAAAATCTGTTCAGAATATCTAGCATAGATGCCTTAAACTATTGTTTATTAGCTGAGGGAAAGATAGACATAATCGTCGAGTCAGGATTAAAAAAAGTAGATATTGATCCTTTAATACCAATTATTAAAAACTCTGGAGGAGTAATAACCAATTGGAAAGGAAAAGAGGATTTTAGTACTGGTAATATTATAGTTTCTTCTAATAGAATTTTACACACAAAAATGTTATCACGATTAAATAAAATTTTATAATTTATGAAAAACCTAATTAATAAACACTTCAGAGAAAGTTCAGAAATTATTAAATTAATGCAAGATAACTCAAATGAAATTAAAAAGATTATTAATTTGATATTGAAGTGTAAAAAAAAAAAGAAAAAGATATTAGTAGCAGGGAACGGGGGATCTAGCGCTGACGCTGAGCATTTTACTGGCGAGCTAATATGCACATTTAATGATAGACGAAGAGAACCTTTATCTGCATTATGTCTGTCAAATCACTCCGCTGCTATTACTGCATGGTCAAATGATTTTGGTTATGAGACTTACTTCAAAAGACAGGTAGAGTCCCATGGTGAAAGAGGAGATCTGTTAATTCTTTTGTCTACAAGTGGCGGTAACAAAAACGCATCTATGAATTTAGTACACGCAGCAAAAATAGCGAAAAAAAAAGGTTTAAAAGTTATTTCTTTGATTGGTAAAACTGGTGGAATATTAAAAAAAATTTCTGATATTAAAATTATTGTAAAAAGTTTTGTTACCGCTTACATTCAAGAAGCGCATATGTCTGTGCTTCACTGTATATGTGTTTGTTTAGATGAAGAACTAAAAAAGAAATGACAAAAAAAATTAAAATTTATGTAGATGGTCCAGAAATAAGTGAAATTAAAAAATTTCTCATATATGATGGTTTTACTTTTAATCCTAGTTTATTCAAAAAACTTGGAGCGAAAGACTATTTGCTTTTTACAAAAGAAATTTTGAATGAAACTAAAGACAAACCAGTATCAATTGAGGTCTTCGCTGATGATGAGGAAAATTGTTATCAGCAAGCAAAAAAAATAGCGTCGTTGAGTAATAAAATATATGTAAAAATACCAATTTCATACACCAATGGTAAAAGTACCAACAAATTAATTAAAAGGTTAACAAATGAGGGTTTATTATTAAATATTACAGCCATATTCACTTTAGATCAGGTCAAGGAAATTATAAAAAGTCTCGGCACGGAAAAACATATATTATCAATATTTTCTGGAAGAATTTACGATATAGGTTTAAATGCTTTTCAAATATTCAAAAATATAAGTGATTTTGCACATGAAAATTCAAATTGCGAAACACTTTGGGCTAGTTGCAGAATGGCTTACGATATTAAGTCTGCTTCAGAAAGTGGGGGAGATATAATTACTATGACACCCTCACATATTAAAAAAATGAAATTGTTCGGAAAAAGTCCTTCCGAATATTCTCTTGATACAGTTAAAGGTTTCTATCAAGATGCAAAAGCCGCAGGATTTAAAATTTAAATAAATTTAATGATAATCATAAGGACACCTTACAGAATACCTTTAGTGGGAGGGGGAACTGATCTAGATTTTTATTACAAAAAAAAGGGTGGCCTTTTAATTTCAGGTACATTTAACCAGTATATATTTGTTAGCTTATTTGAGAGTTCTCAAGATAATAAAATCTCCAGTCAAGTTTTAAATACTGAATTAACTGAAGACATCAAAATAAATAAAAATAAAATATTTAAAGAAACACTCAAATTTTTTAAAATTAAAAAGTCTTTTCGAATAGGGACTTTTTCTACTTTACCAAAGGGTTCGGGTCTTGGCTCATCAAGTTCATTAACCGTTGGATTGGTAAACGGTATTTACAGATTATTTAAAAAAAAAAAGAGTAAAAAAAAAATTGCAATGATTGCTTTCAATATAGAAAGAAAAAAGCTTAATTTCAAGGGAGGGTGGCAAGATCAAATTATGGCATCATATGGCGGAATAAATAAAATCAAAATTAATAAAAATGGAAAGTTCAGAGTTAGTAAATTAGATTTAAGAAGAAGTATCATACAAAAGATAGAAAGACATTTCTTTTTAATATATTCAGGGATAACAAGAAATTCATCAAAGATTATACAATCTCAGATAAAAAATAAAAAAAAAACAATAAAAATTTACGATAGGATAAAAGTTCTTGTATATGAATTTGAAAAAGCTTTAAAAAAAGGAAATATTTATAAAATAGGTAAAATTTTTAATGAACAATGGTTTTTAAAAAAACAAATTTCTAAGGAAATTTCAAGTTCAAGTATTAATAAATTTTATCAAAACTTATTGAAAGAAAAAAGTTTTGTCGGAGGAAAGCTTATCGGTGCAGGAGGCGGAGGATTTTTTTTAATGGTTTCTAAAAATTCAAAAAAAACTCAAAATTATTTGAAAAGAAAAAAAATTAATTTTTTGAAAATAAGATTTACAAACAGTGGATCTTCACAAATAGTTAATACAGCAAACTATAAAACTTAATATTTTTTGAATCTTAAAATGTTTTCTGCTTCTTGAAAATCGCTTAAAGAGTCAATGTCAACCCAGTATTCATTTATTTGAATAGGAAAAACTCTATTACCGAATAGCTTATCTTTTAATATATTTTCAGTTTTATATATGTCTACCACACAATTACAGATATAAGTTTTTGGAAAAAAATGTCTGGGCCTAAACCACTTATCCAATGCAAAATCTTTTTTTGGAATTGCGCATAAATAATTATTGATAATCCTATTATATCTATAAGCTGTGTTTGACATAACACTAACAGTTCTTAATGATGAGCATCTTTTATTAATTTTCTGGAATTTATTTATGCAATAATTTAGAGTTTTAATATTTCTAAATGGAGAAGTTGGCCTTAGGTGAACAAAATATTTTGGTAAACTTTTGTTAAGTTTTATTTGCTTTAAAATAAAATCTTTAAAAACAGACAATTCACTTGAATTATTAGTGGAAATTTTTTTTGATCTGAAATGAATATTTTTACACCCATATTTTTTTGCAATATTTATGTACTTTTTTGAGTCAGATGAGAAAATAGTTTTTTTAATCTTCTTACACTTTAAAGCTGCCCTAATGCTGTAGGCAATTAAAGGTAAACCTTTAAGTTTTTTGATATTTTTATTTTTTAGTCCCTTTGACCCTGATCTCGCTGGAATAAAAGCCCAGAATTCGTTATTTAATTTCATAATGTTAACTTGTAATTGTTTTAAAGAAAATTATCTTTTGCCTATTTAATTTTATCCTTTTCTAACTCTTTTTTAAGTTCATCGTACTCTTGCATCTTGCGCTTCATAAAATTAATAGTTAATTTTGTTTTTTCCACCAAGCCTTTCGGAGTTAAAATATAAAAGTACCTTTCCTTATTTTCGTTTTTTTTAAAGTTATTTATCTTTATTAAACCTTTATCTTTAAGAGCTTTAAGGCAATAATTAAGTTTGCCCAAACTTAACCCAAGTTCCTTTGCTAGTTCTCTTTGTGAGCTCTTTGGGTTTTTTTCAACTTTTCTTAGAATTTCAAAATGTTCAGGTTTCATATCGGTTTAGTTCAATTCTTGAACAATATAATATTATTAATTATTTATAAAGTATTTTTATCATTTATTATTTTTTTTATATGATTTCTGAAGATTGAATTATTTTCATCATAAAACATGAGTTTTTTTCTATATTTTTTTTTTTCTTTAAGCCAAACCGTCTTGTTTGAATTAATCACTTTATTCATCATTTTATCACAATAATTTGTATTAAGATTATTAGTCCAAAAAAAACCTTTGGCTGGAATCTTTGATGGCCATCCAAATCTCAATGATGATAAAAATTCTTTTTTAGGCCTTAAACTAAAAAAAATTGTTTTTGTACCTCTAGTTAGAGATTCATAACCTAAGGTTGAATTAAGCGTTATATTTATTTTTGCTTTATCAATTATGTCATAAGTTTTTCTCCGATTACCTTTTATAAATTTCAAATTTTTTGCACCTAATATATTTTGAAAATATTGGTTTTCTAATTTTGCTAATTTATTTGAAATCATTTTTCCGTAAATATGAAAAGAAAGATTATTCTTTTTCGAATAATTAAATAAGTATTTAATTAATTTAGTTTGAGTTAGATTAAATTTTTTCCAGGATATATTCGGAGACATTTCAGTATCTTCCTTAATATCAGCCCAACTTGAAATATATAATATATCATATTTTTTTTTTAAATTAATTTTTATAAGATTGGATTTAAATGATCCTATTACAAAATATTTACAACCTGTAAGTTTTTTATATTTTTCACCAAAATCTTTATTGAACACAAATATACAATCGAGGTTAAACTGAGCTTTATCTTTTCTAACGTTAATATTTCTTAAAATATGGTCATCCTGTTCAGTTTTCCAAGCATTTTGAATTATTACTTTTTTTACTGAACTTTTTTTGATTAACAAAAAGGTTTTATCATTATCTGAAAAAGTAATCAAAATGTTGGGATCAACATAATTTATGTAAGTTTCAAAATACTCTTTTTTAGAGAATTTAGCTCTTAAAAAGTTTTTAAATAGTATAATAAAATTAAATTCTTCACCTCTAGTATAAAGAATGCTGAAATCATTAGAATGAAAAAATTTACTAAGAAACCTGACATTATTATCATCATATATTAATATTTTCTTCTTGGTTGGTAATTTAAAAACATACCTTGAAAAAAAAATGTATTTTACTAATAATTTTAATTTTATAATTTTTAAATTCATTTTATGTGTTTTAAAAATAAATCCCATAAACTAATATCTTCTGCGTCTCTTCTCTTAATTACTTCATCGAAATATTTTTCGTAACCTTCAAAATCTATATTTTCAAAGTTTTCAATTTTATCGTAATTTGCGGCAGAACTTATATTAATTATTGGATGTTTTATTATACTGGCCACTATTCTATCAGTAACAAAGGTATAATAATATTTATCAAGTTCATTTGTAGTTATAAAAGCTACGGGCTTTTTAAATATTATTGGAAAGGATAGAGAGGTAGTGCTTGCATGAGCTAGAACTAATCTTGATTTAGCGGTTAATTCTAATGTTTGATGTTGATAACAATTGCCACCAAAAAAATCATTGTAAAAATTAAAGTTTTTTTTATCACACCTTGGATGAAGTGCAATTGAAACATTAGCTTTTAACCTTTTTTTTAAAAAATCGAAAAATTCTTTTAGTTCTAAAAAATATTTTTTACTAACAGGACGATAAAAATTCTTTACTAGGGCGTAATCAGGATGATTATATAACATTTGATCTAAAAAAATTATTGAATTTTCTTTTTCAATTTTCATACCATTATTTTGCATGTACACTTTGCATGCCTCAAAGTCTAAATTATGAGTAGATATTATTTTTTGAACATTATTTTTAGTTTTTCTTAAAGTTTTATTTCCAGCCGCAAATAAAATATCAGCATTTTCATTTATGTTATCCAAATTCTGAAATTTTTCTTTGATAACATTATAGAAAAATAAAATTTTTTTGATTATGTTATTTAAAAAATATTTTATTTCAAAACGTACAAATAATAGACTTAAGAAAAACTTAAATTTTATATAAAACATATTGAAGTCGCTCGAGTCATAATTTTGCGATATATCGAGCAAAATAGTTTTAACGCCTAAATCTTTTGAAAGTTTAAAAGTTTTATTACGAACATTTTTCGGCTCTAGGGAAACTAAATAATCTGGTGAAATATTTTTTAAGGTTGTTTTTAAGTTTTTATAACTGTCTAAAATAAAAAGTTTTTTACGATTATGACATTTAATGTCATTTTGGTTGAAACTCTTATCATGAGATTTACTTAAATCTATTATAGTGACATCAAGGTTCTTACTAATATATTCGATGTTAAATTGTCGATATTTTATATCATTAAAAATGTAATAAGAAACATAGGTAATTTTCTTTTGATTATCCATATTGCTTACAAACAATTATTAAAAGCTTATTCTTTTTCAATTCTTAGCTTATTTCTAGCTTGCATTTCTTTATCAGTTAGTTTTTTTATACCGTCTCCTTTAATCTCAGGAATTTTACGAATAGTCTCAACAAAACTTCTTAAAGTATTAACCTCAATAGAAGCAGCTTGATCAGATCCGTATAGTGTTCTATCTAAAGTTATGTGCCTCTCAATTGATGAAGCACCTAATGCTACTGCTGTTATACAGACTTTAAGTAATGAGCTTTCGTGACCAGAATAACCAACATCGCAATTAAATTTTTTTTTAAGTGTTTCTATACATTTTATATTGGCCTCATTTTCAGGCATTGGATATGTACTGTTACAATGCATTAGTTCAAAAGGGCAATTTTTTTCTCTAAAAATTTTAACCACTTTTTCTATTTCTTCTATTTGCGACATCCCGGTAGAAATAAAAGTCTTTTTTTTTTCTAATGCAATTTTTTTAACTAGCGGCATATTACCGAGCATTGGTGACGCCAATTTGTTAAATTTTACATTGAAACTATTGATAAATTCTTGAGACTCTAGATCCCAAGCAGATGCCGTCCAAAGAATATTTTTTGATTTACAATATTTGTCAATTTCTATGTATTCTTTTTTACCAAACTCTAATCCTTCTTTCTGAGACCTTTGAGTTTTGCCCCACGGACTATCCCTGAAACCGTCTAAATATTCTTTAGAATAAACTAAATTTATAGTTCTTTTTTGAAATTTAACTGCATCAAATCCTGCTTCAGAAGAGTGATGAATTAGTTTTTTTGCATCATCTAAATTACCATTATGATTGATACCTATCTCAGCTATTAAAAATACACTCATTTTGTTTATTTCTATATTTATTAGATAAATATAGTGTTCAATACTTGAACAGTAAAGAAAAAAATGCTAAATTTAGTCTTTTAAGCCAAATTTGATGAAAAGCTTTTTATATTACTTCAGGATAAAAACCCTATTAAACAAAAATCAAAGAAAAAAATTTGATTTTCTAATATTTCTTACTCTTATAACTATGTGTCTGGAAGTGCTAGGGATAAGCTTAGTTGTACCAATAGTGACATTGTTAAGTGGTGTTCAATCTGACTTTAATTTACCTTTTTTGGATAATTTAAGTTATTCAGAAATAATTTTTACAACTTTAGCTATGTTAGTTCTTATAGTTACAGTGAAAGTATCATTTATAAGCTTTTTTGAAAAAAAAATTCATAACTTTTATACAGACTTAAGGGTGACATTATCTGAAAAAATTTATTCAATTTATTTAAATAAACCCTATGAATTTCATTTGTCTAAAAATTCTTCAACACTTATTAGAAATATTGAAGATGTAAAATGGTTTGTTGTTTCTGTAAAATATTTATTATTTTTAATAGCTGAATGTATTATGGTAATTGGGGTATTTTCATTTATTCTCCTTTATGAACCGATTGGCGCCATTAGCTCAATATCATTTTTAGGATTTTTTGGATATATAATTTATAAAAGTATTCAGTCACAAACAAAAAAACTTGGTTCTCTAAGACGTTTTCACGACGAATTTAAATTTCTTTTTTTACAACAAGGATTTCATGCTATTAAAGATATAAAAGTTAAAAATAAAGAGAATAGTTTCATAAAACAATTTTCTTATCACAATAACGAGTCTACTCAAAATGAGTTTAAGTATAGTTTTATTCAGACTTTGCCAAGATTATTTCTGGAATGGCTACTCGTAATTGGTATAGTTTTATTGATAAGTATAATTTTTATTCAAAAACAAGATTTAGTTGGGATTCTTCCTATTTTGGGTTTGTTTTTAGTTGCAGCTTTAAGATTAATGCCATCAATCACTAGAATCATGAACAGCATTCAAACAATTAAATTTGGAGAAGCAGTAATTGACTCACTTAATGACGAAATTAAGATTAATAAGAATTTAAACAAAGAAAGTAAGGAAGATGAAAAAATAATATTTAACAAATATATTGAAATCCAAGATATAAGTTTTGGTTACAAAAACTCAGAAAAAAAAATATTATCTGGCATAAACCTAAAAATAAGTTTTGGTGATACTATTGGCTTATTAGGATTAAGTGGTTCAGGAAAAACAACTTTAATTAACATAATTCTAGGTTTGTTAAGAAGCTCTAAAGGTAAAATACTAGTAGATGGTATAAATATTCATCGAGGCCTTAAAAGCTGGCAAAACAATATAGGATATGTTCCCCAAAATATTTATTTAACCGATGACTCACTTCAAAATAACATCGCTTTCGGATCAATGAATGAAAAAGAAATAAATTTAGAAAGGGTTAAAAAGGCTATTAGAGATGCACAATTAGAAAAATTAGTCTCGAGCTTGAAAAATGGAGTTAATACTAAACTTGGTGAATTCGGTGAAAGAATTTCAGGTGGTGAACGTCAAAGAATAGGTATCGCAAGAGCATTATATAACAATCCAAAACTATTAATTTTAGATGAATCTACAAATTCTTTAGATTTTGAAACTGAAGAAAAAATATTAGAGGACGTGGTCGCAATAAATAAAGAAATGACTATAATTATGATAGCGCATAGACCTTCCACACTCTCAAAATGTAACAGGATTTTTAGACTTTCTGAATCAAAACTTACCGAAAACAATTTAAAAAATTAAGAAACTTATAATTACTTAAAAAAATTCGATTTAATCAATCTTTTTGGAATGATTGTGACTCATCAATTAATAGCAAGAAATCAATAGTTTAAATTTGGTAACCGTAAACTATTTAATCTTTTTTGAAAAATTTATTTAGACCATTTTTAAACACTTTGATTACCTTGTTTAAGTCTTTAAAAGAAGTTTGATCAGAAATAAAGATTATTCCATTAGAAGGATAGTATATATGATTTTTCAACAAAAATTTTCTAAATAAATTAATATTTTTAAAATTTTTACTCTCAAAAAAATCACGTTGTATTCTGTTTTTCACTTTTTTCTTCGTAAATATCAATCTAAACATAGAACTAAAATTATAAATTGAAACATTAAGTTTATCTTTTTCAATAATTGATTTTATATTTTGAAAAAAATAATTTGATTTATCCTTTAAATTTTTAAATATTCTTTTTTTGTTCTTATAAATATATTTAGTAGTTTCTTTACCCACGTAAGTAGACACTGAATTTCCTGAGAACGTTCCACCAAAAAATACTTTAATATTTTTTCTATTGTATCTTTTTTCAATATTTTTAGTAAGACCAATTACACCTATCGGCATTCCCCCTCCTAAACATTTTCCAAAAGTCGTTATATCAGGTTTTAAATTATAAAGTTGATGAACTGATGAACAGTTTGTTCTTATTCCTGTAATTGTTTCATCAAAAATCAATAATTTTTTGTTTACTTTTGAAAATCTATCTAAAAATCTTAAGTAATGAAATGAATTTGGGTCTGGAAGCCCAGCTTGAATAGGTTCAATAATAATACAGCAAATATCCTTTTTATATTTTTTCAATATTTTGTATGATTTTTTTTCATCATTATAAGGAATAAATTTTATATTTGATTTATCAAATTCACTTAGTCCATCTGACATAGGAGTAGGAGCTAAATTATTTTTGTTTGGAGTAAAAAGAGTTTTATCATTTGATCCGTGCCAACTTCCAGTGACACAAATTATTAAATCTTTTTTTGTCAATGCCTTTGAAAGTCTGATCGATTTCATAATCGCTTCACTACCAGTACTGCAAAAAATAAATTTTGAAAATGATGGAAATATTTTTTTAAGGATCTTTGAATACTCAGAGGCTTGTTTATTGGGTGCTGCAAGAATTGATATTTTTTTCAAAACAAGGTCTTTAATAGATTTTTTAAATATTTGACTTTGATGACCTAGAATTAGACTTCCAGCAGAGAAGGATAAGTCTATAAATTTTTTGTTTTTTATAAAGACTTTTGATCCAATTGCTCTATCAAATAAATTTGAGTTATTTTTATATCCTTCATTAAATATATGATTACTCATTTTCAAATTTCAGTAAAATTTTTTAAATATTTTTTTCTATTATTATACTAAAGTAATTGAGAACGCTAATACAGTTTATGGCCTTGCTAAAGATCATTAAAATCAATCAATATTGAAAAATTTACTTACATTAATTTTATAGACATAGTAAAAATATATGTTATGTTCAATATTTGAACATTTTGATTTAAATATGGACCCTAAAAATACCATAAGAACAAATTTAAATAGAAGAACAAAAATAGTCGATGGCAAACCTGATTTCAAACTTGGTGTTCCTTTACCCACTTGGGTAGAACTAAGCTTGATTGACGTTTGTAATAGAAAATGTACTTTTTGTCCTAAGTCCGATCCATCTGTTGCTCCTGATACTTATCAAGTGATGTCTAAATTAATTATTGAGAAAATTTATAGAGAACTAAAAGAGGTAAATTATCAGGGAGCTATTGCACTGTGCGGGTATGGTGAACCAATGTTGCATAAAGACATTAACTGGATCGTTAAAAAATTGTCTGAAGTAGCCCAAGTTGAAATAATTACAAATGGAGATGTAATTAATAGTAAAAAACTTCAAGATCTTTACCTGTCTAATGTTAGCAAAGTTTTAATAAGCATGTACGATGGGCCTGAACAGGTTGAGAAATTTAAAAATATTGCAAAAAAAGCTAACGTCCCAAATGATATGGTTATATTAAGAGATCGATGGTATGACGCTAAAAGTGATTTTGGGGTAAAGTTAACTAACAGAGCTGGAACTATAAAAACAGGAGATCAAAAAGATATTGCAATGTTTACAAAGTGTTTTTACCCAACTTATCAATTTTTAATTGATTGGAATGGAGACATATTTTTATGCCCTCAAGATTGGCAAAGGAGAGTTACAATGGGAAATATGATGCAAGATAAAATTATGAATATTTGGAAAGGTAAAATTTTAACAAAATTTAGAAAAGATCTTCTAAACGGAAAAAGGAAAAATAGTCCATGTTCGGAATGTAATGCCGAGGGCACAATGTTAGGAAAAGACCATGCAAAAGCGTGGGAAGAGATCTATAATAATGAATAAACGTTTTAAGAGTATTGGCCCAGTTTTTTTTAAAAAAAGGGTTCTTATAACTGGAAATACTGGTTTCAAAGGATCCTGGTTATCTTTTTGGCTTTTAAATTTGGGTGCTAAAGTATATGGCATTTCAAACAATATCCCAACCAAACCTTCATTATATAAAACTTTAAACTTACAAAAAAAAACTAAATATTTTAAATTAGATATTAAAAAAAAATATTTATTGAAAAGAAAGATCAAACAAATTAAACCAGATTTCATCTTTCACCTTGCTGCACAATCTTTAGTAAACCATTCTTATAAAGACCCTGTTGAGACATTTGAAACTAATTCTTTCGGTACATTAAACTTGTTAGAGTCTTTAAGATTTCTAAAGTGTAAATGTATTGCAATTATAATAACAAGCGATAAAAGCTATAAAAATTTGGAAATAAAAAGAGGTTATAGGGAAAATGATATAATAGGCGGTATAGACCCATATAGCGCTTCAAAAGGAGCTGCAGAATTAATTATTAAGTCATACATTAAAAATTATTTTCAAAAAAATAAAAATCTCAAAATTTGTGTTGCTAGAGCGGGCAATGTAATAGGCGGTGGAGACTGGTCTAATAACAGATTGGTTCCTGATTGTGCAAAATCTTGGTCAAAAGGAAAGCAAGTTAAAATAAGAAACCCAAATTCAACACGACCATGGCAACATGTTTTAGAAGCACTAGGAGGTTATCTTCTTCTAGCCAAGAAACTAAAATTTGATAAAAGATTAAATGGTGAAATTTTTAATTTTGGGCCAAACACTAAAAAAAACTTAAAAGTGATTAATTTAATAGAAACAATGAGAAATTACTGGCCGAATGCAATATGGAAAAAACAAAAAACAAAAAAACAATTTTATGAGTCGAGACTTTTAAAATTAAATAGCAATAAAGCTAAACTTAAACTTGGATGGAGATGCATACTTACCTTCAATGAAACTGCAAAAATGGTATCAGAGTGGTACAGAGACTACTATGGGAAGAAATCAATTATTGAAAAATCAAAAAAAGATATACTTTATTACGAAAAATTAATGAAGGAAAGATTATGAAAGTCGTAATACTTGCTGGGGGATACGGTACAAGATTATCTGAATATACAAAAACTATTCCAAAACCAATGGTGATGGTAAAAAACAAACCTCTTATTTACTACGTTATGAAAATTTATGCCAAATATGGATATAAAAATTTTTATATTGCGCTTGGATATAAAGGAAATGTCATTAAAAATTATTTTAAAAAAAGGATACATGACTGGAAAGTTAATCTTGTCGAGACTGGTAAAAATACTATGACCGGTGGAAGATTAAAAAGATTAAGGCGGTTACTTAAAGATGAAACTTTTTTGCTTACTTACGGAGACGGTGTTTCTAATGTTAATATAAAAAAATTGGTAAATTTTCATAAAAAGAATAAAAAATTAGTTACATTGACTGCGGTTAGACCACCAGCAAGATTTGGTGCTTTAAGATTAAAAGGAGATAAAGTTAAATATTTTAAAGAAAAATCAAAATTAGATGAAGGTTGGATTAATGGTGGATTTTTTGTAATGGAGCCAAAATTTTTAAAGTTTATAAAAAGTGATAAAACTTATTTAGAAAGAGAACCTTTAGAAAAGATGTGTAAATTAAATAATTTAATTGCCTATAAACATTATGACTTTTGGCAGTGTGTTGATACTAAAAGAGACTTAGATAAACTTAAAAAAACATTAAAGAATTGAAAAAATCTATTCTTATAATTGGCGGAACTGGTTTTATAGGCTATCACTTAGCCCATAAGTGCTTAAAAAAAAACTGGGATGTAACTAGTATTTCTACAAAAAAACCCAAAAAAAAAAGATTTTTAAAAAAAATTAAATACATTTATTGTGATATTTCAAAAAAAAAAGATTTAGAAAAAAAACTTCGAGTAAAGAAAAATTATGACTATATCGTAAATTTAGGTGGTCACGTTGATCATTCAAATAAACAAAAAACTTTTTTAAGTCATTATGTCGGAGTAAAAAATTTATCTAATTACTTTTTGAATAAAAAAACGAAGTTATTCATTCAATTTGGAAGTGGAGGCGAATACGGGAAAATGAGGTCGCCCCACAAAGAAAATATAAAAAAAAAAAATTTAACTAATTATTATAAAGCTAAACTTTTAGCCACTTTACACCTTATGAGACTATATCAAAAAGAGAGATTTCCCTCAGTAATATTACGTCTTTATCAGGCATATGGAGAACATCAGGATGTAAATAGGTTAATCCCAATAGTTATAAAATCATGTTTGAAGAATAAAAAATTTGCTTGTACTGACGGATCGCAAATTAGAGATTTCATTCATATAGATGATGTAGTCGCTGCAATTTTTAAAACAATACAAAAAAACAAGTTAATAGCTGGAAAAATATTCAATATAGGTTCGGGACAGCCTAGAAAAGTAAAAGATATAATAAATATTATTCAAAAGCATATTGGACAAGGTAAACCTCTTTTTGGAAAAATAAAATTAAGAAAGGATGAGCAGAAAAGTACCTTTCCAAGCATTAAAAAAGCAAACAAGATACTAAGATGGCAGCCAAAAATAAAATTCTCAAAGGGAATAATTTCTACAATCAGATCTTATAGAAAGACTTAAAATTTATCCTCTTTTTTAATATAAAAATAGACTATTATTAATTGATCTATAAAATAATTAGTTTTTAAGGGTGTGTAGTTCAGTGGTAGAACGCTACGTTGACATCGTAGAGGTCATAAGTTCAATTCTTATCACACCCACCACACAAATTATGATATAGTTCAATAATAATGATATTACAGAATATTACTTTAAAAACTTTACAAGTTTTATTTTATTTTTTTCCTATTACTTTTATTTTTGGAAATTTTATGACAAATGTTTTCATTTTATTAATCTCAATAATTGGAATAATCTATTATAAGACTAAACTTATTGAGAGAAACGAAAAATTATTGACAATTTTATTTTTAATTTTTTTTTTTATAATCTTAATAACATCTTACACAAATCATTTTTTTTCAAAAGAAAATCCTGATGTATTAAAATCAATATTATATCTACGATATTTTCTTTTTCTTATTATTATTAAGACTTTAGTTTTAAAACGAGATGTAAATATAAATAAATTTTTTATATTTAGCTTTCTTATCGTTTTTTTTGTTTCATTAGATATTTTAATCCAATTTATATTTGGAAAAAATATCTTAGGATTTGAACCCCAGAATATAGATATTTTTTCGATTTATTATACCGGGCTTTTTAAAGAAGAATTAATAGCTGGTGGATTTATAATGATGTTTTCGACATTGAGTTTTTTTTCTATCCCTTTGCTTTTTCAAAATCAATCTAAAATTAATTTATTAATAATATTTATTTTTATTTCATCGGTAATTTTAACTGCGCTGTTTTTAGCTGGAAATAGAATGCCTACTATACTTTTTATATTTTTTTTAATTTTATCTGCCATCTTATATAAAAATAAGAGAAAAAAAATATATGTAATATTCACTACTTTAGTCTCTTTAATGTTTATAATTTTAATTGCAATAAAATTTGAAAATATCAAAAAAAGGTATATGGGTTTTTATGCAGGCCTTCCTAATCCTGTCGTGATTTTAAAAGAGGTGAAAAAAAAATATCCAGAATTAAAAAAATATAAAAATACAGGGACTCCATTCTACGCGATTGAGGAATATGGAATAAAAAAAAAATTATCAGAGAAGTTACCTCTAGAATATGAAATTTTACCTTTTCATACAGGTCATAGAATTATTTATATAACATCAATCGATTTGTTTTTGGAAAAACCCTTAATTGGTAGAGGTATCAAATCATTTAGAAATAATTGTAAAGAAAAAATTCACCTACCCAACAGAGTATGCGAAAGTCATCCACATAATTTCTTTTTAGATTTACTAAATGATATTGGTTTAATTGGATTAATAATTTTTTTTATACCAGTTGTAAGGCTATTTTTTAGTAATTATTTTGATTATTTATCTAATAATAAGGGTAAACAATTTTCTGATTGGGTATATCTAAGCATTTGTCTAGCAATTTTAATCCAATTTTTTCCCTTTAAAAGTTCAGGTAGCTTTTTTTCAACCTATAATTCAGCTTTTACATTTTTAATTTTGGGTATTTCCTTGGGTATTCATCAAGCTAAAATAGGTATTAATCAGCAAAGAGATTATTAATTGATTATTTTTCGTATTTACAACTTTAAGATAAAATAATATAAGTTTTTGCCTGGTAATTATTGCGAAGGGGCAATACCCGATCCCATCCCGAACTCGGAAGTCAAGTCCTTCTGCGCCGATGGTACTTTGTCTTAAGACACGGGAGAGTAGGACGTTGCCAGGCTTAAATTATGAAAGTAGCAAGTTCACTAAAGTCACTTAAAAAGAGAGACCTCAACTCAAAGTTGGTTAAACGAAGAGGTAAGGTGTATATAATTAATAAAAAAAATCCTAAATTTAAAGCACGCCAAGGATAATTTAAAATGAATAATGATAATCATAAAAGTACCTGGGAAGGTTTTACCAAATTTGTTCTCTGGGGCACAATAGCAGTCATAGTTATTCTAGTAGCTCTGACTATATTTTTATTATAAAAAAAGTTTGAATGATTATTGGATCTACAAAAGAAGATTTATCATTAGAAAAAAGAGTTGCTTTAACACCAGAAGCTGCAAAAAATATCATTGGATTGGGTTTAAAGATTTGTATTGAAAAAAACTATGCGACCCATATTGGAATTAGGGATGAAGATTTTAAGAAATCTGGAGTAGAAATAAAAAATTCTTCAAGAGATGTTTTAAATTCTTGTAAGTTATTAATAAAAGTAAATTGTTTATCTGATGAAGAAATCGATAATATTAGAGAAAAAACTATAGTTGTAGGTATGTTTAATCCTTCTAAAAATAAGAATAAGATTAAAGAAATATTAAAAAAAAATGTAAATATTTTTTCATTGGAGTTATTACCACGTATCACAAGAGCTCAATCTATGGATGTGCTATCATCCCAGTCTAATTTAGCTGGCTATAGAGCTGTTGTAGACTCTATATATGAATTTGAGAAAGCAATTCCTATGATGATGACGGCGGCTGGAACTGTACCTGCTGCTAAAGTACTAGTTATAGGAGCTGGAGTAGCTGGACTTCAGGCTATCGCTACTGCAAAAAGGTTAGGTGCAATAGTTTCTGCAACAGATGTAAGAGCAGCTTCCAAAGAACAAGTTGAGAGTCTTGGAGGAAAATTTTTAACTGTCGATAAAGCAGAAGATATGGAAACTTCAGGAGGTTATGCAAAAGAAGTAAGTGATGATTATAAAAAGAAGCAATCAGAAATGATGCAAGAAGCACTTAAGAAAAACGATATTATTATATGCACCGCTCTTATACCTGGAAAACCTGCTCCAAGAATTTTAACAGAGGATTTA
>MDTB01007834.1_pt1 | contig 25693 bp, 28 predicted proteins | sample 811161 | NCBI WGS metagenome assembly MDTB01 (sample SAMN05326650, study PRJNA326480) | marine metagenome | isolation source: seawater | place: Mediterranean Sea | collected 2009
AAAAAAAAACAAATATTATAAATTATTATTTTTTTCAAATTAGTATGGATCTTTTTGTTTTTTAAAGAGTACCTGTATTACCTTTTTAATATATTCTTTATTAAAAATTTTGCCTAGCTTAAAATTCCATATTCTATCACCTAATAATTCTTCGATTTGATCTTGGTGATCAACATTTGAATTAAATGTTGAATAATCTTTTTTATTAATATTATCTGAAAATTTACTATAGTTTTCTAATTTTGTTTTATATTGTTTTTTATCTTTATCGTCTTCTAAATATGTATTTTGAAATGGGTCTTGAAAAATTTTATCTGATTTTTTTTTATACAAGACACCTAAATGGGATGAGTTATCTAAAGGAGAGCAAGAAATTTTATTTTTTTTTGCCAAATTATCAAAAAATTTTAATAAATCATTATTGTATTTAAAGGGTTTTGAAAAATTATATCCTGTATATGGGGCAAATTTTTTTGTACTTCTGCAAGAATAATACCAAAATCCTAGAATTTCATAATTGTTAAACATCGCTAAATCATAAAAAAAGATCGGATGATAGTTAAAGTAGCAGTGATTAAATTGGCCTTCAAAGGGAAGTATATGAAACATTAAACCATCTTTTTTTGTTAAATTGTGAACATTTTCAAAAAAAGCTTGTTGATTAAAAACGTGTTCACTGGTTCCAAAATTAGTTACAAAATCATACTGTTTATCAAAATTATATTTTTCTTTAATTTTATGATTTAAATCAAATACAAGAGATTCGTTGGTGCCATCCGCATCAATTGAATTATATACATCAAAACCCATTTTAAGATATAAATCTTTAGCGCTTAAATGTTTTTCCTCTTTCGATTTTAAAAATATTCTTGCTCTCTTTTGATAGTTATTATCTATAATTTGTGCCCCCATTTCAATTACAGACTTACAATTTTTTAAATATCCCTTTGGGACAATTTCTTCGTATGTCATGAAAACTTGATGTCCAATACCCATTAAAAAAAAACTTACTTGTTTTTAAATTTTTTTCAACAAATATTTAAAATTTAAAACTGAGTGCAATATTAATAACAATCGTTTATAAAAGCTTTATTATGAATTTTTACAAACCAGATCGTCTACCACTTTTAATGGTTGCACCAAACGGGGCTAGACCTATGAAAAAAGATCACCCAAAAGTTCCGATGACTATTCCTGAAATTGTAAAAACTGGAAAAGCGTGCTTTAAAAATGGTGCTGAAGCAATGCACTTTCACATTAGAAATGAAAAAGGTTTACATATTTTGGACTCAGGATTGTGTAAAGAAGCATTAAACGAACTTCAAAAAACAGTTCCTAAAATGCATTTCCAAATAACTACAGAAGCTGTTGGAAAATATTCTCCCTCTGATATGAGAAAACTTGCTTATGAAGTATCACCACCAGGTATCTCAATTTCAATAAGAGAAATGATACCATCAAGAAAACCAAATTCTGAAGATATTAAAATTTATCAAAAACTTTCTGAAGCCAATACAAAAGTTCAACATATATGTTATGAGCCAGAGGATTTAGATCTTCTTTCTGAACTTTTAAAAAAAGCTGAAATATCAAAAGCTGGTATTTGGTGTATGTTCACTATTGGACATTATTCAGGTAAAGTAAGTGATCCAAAAAAAATTTATAGTTTCCTAAAAAAACTTGAAGAACATGAAATTAAAGCAGACTGGGCTGTGTGCGCTTTTTCAAATGAAGAGATATCTTGTCTTAAGACTGCAATAAAGCTTGGTGGAAAAATTAGAGTTGGTTTCGAAAATTCACTTTTAATGCCAGATGGAAGTATAGCTCCAGATAACGAAACTAAAGTTAAAGCGGTAAAGACTCTATTTGGTTAAAATCTTTTATGCTCTTACATGTTTTAAGTATAAATCTGTCGGGTCTTACAATTACTGCTCTAGCATTATAAGTTTTTAACAAACTGTTTAAACCTTTAACTTCGCTATCAGTCATACAGGGTATTTTTTTTGAAAATACTTTCCTGTTTAATTTTGAAGATGCAAGAACCAAAGGTAAAGTAGAAAATTTTTCATCCAATCTTTTTCCGTTCTTCATTTTAAGTTGTGGGAATATCTTGCCTCTATTTTTATCTGATTTACTTCCAAGCCCTGAACCTAATTTGGGTTTAATCGACTGCATACTTTTTGTTCCATCTGGTTCAGAAGAAATATTATCAGTTATATTATCTGAACCCACTGCATTCACAAATTCTCCCATTTTCATTGTGGTTTCTATATATTCTTTTGCATTAGAAAATCTCTCGGTTTGGTATGTGTCTAGAAATTTATCACTATGTTTGTTTTTAATACACAAACTGATCTTCCATGCTAAATTTGAAGCATCCCTAATTCCAGCACACATTCCTTGACCCATAAATGGAGGCATTAAATGCGCTGCGTCGCCTGCTATAAAAATTCTGCCCTTTCTCCATTTTCTCGCAATAGCTGATTGAAATGTATAAATTGTTTTTCTTTCTAATTTTGCATCTTTTGGTGATAGCCACGGTTTTAAAAAATTCCAAATATATTTATCTGATAATATTTCTTGCTCATCTTCATGATCCTGAATTGCGAACTCCCATCTTCTTCTTTTTCCAACATTTCTGCAATAAGTCGCTGGTCTTTGCGTATTAGAATATTGTATGGTTCGGTCCGGTAATTCATCTTTTTTTTTGTTTAGAATTAAATCAACAACTGCCCATTTCTGTGTGAAACCAAGATTATCAAATTTTGTTCCCATTTTTTCTCGTGTAGTTGAGCGAGCCCCATCACAACCTACAACGTATTTAGTTGATACTTTGTATAATTTTTTTTTAAACATATTTTTAAAAGTTAATTCTACTTTATCTTTTCTATTTTTTATCTGAGTAACTTCTGCGTTCTGTCTTATCTTAACTTTTCTGAACTTGCTTAATTGATTTCTAAGATTTCTTTCAAGATCAGGTTGGTGAAATCTATAGCTTGGATACCAACCATTTTCTGTTATCGAACGAGGTCTAGGCCAGTCAAGTAGAACTTTGCCGTCTGAATTTACAAATTTTGTTCCCTTGTTTATGATGGTGTTTTTTAGAAATTTCTTTGTAATACCAATTGTTTGAAAAACTCTCATTATTTCATCGTCAAAATGGACAGCTCTTGGTAATGAGTAAATGCTTTTTTCACGTTCTAAAATAAGTATTGAAAAACCATTAAGAGCCAATAAGTTTGCTAACGTTCCTCCGGTTGGCCCAAGTCCTACTATAACAACATCGTATTTTTTCATTCCTTAAAATTTGAATAATTAAAAATTTAATTTTTTTTATTAATCTTTGAATAAAGCCAAGGACAGTCTACTAATAAAGGAGCTTGCTTTCCTTTAGCCGCTGTATCAAGCCTTTTGTTTCTAAATTTCATTCTTTCTTCATCAGGAAGATAAAGCCTTTCATGCCCCCAAAAGCTTGGTCCCTCAAAAGTTTCGTGTGACTTCCATGTGCTCGGATCAATAATTCTTCCGCCCCATCCATTTTCTACAAAAAATCCAGATGGTGTGATTGAATAAAAAGATGTCATGTAATCATTAGTATGTCTTCCCATAGTATAAGCTATAGCGTTATCTTTATATTGTACTAAATCATAACCTTGGCCAACGTCATCGAGACTATTGTACTCTACCATGAAATGATGAAAACCAATTTTACCTGAGCCGAATAGTGCAAGGCTATGGTGTCGACCGTTGATATGAAAGAAGCATAAAGAAATTGGTGTATTGCTGTAATCACTAATTTTGAAACCTAAAATATCTCTATAAAAAGGAACTACTTTATTAAAATCTTTTACGTGTAAAACAACATGACCCATACCTAAAGCTCCTGTTTTAAAACCTGAAATTGGACGATAAGGTTTGAAAGGCTCGGTATCTTTCATTGGGCAATAGACTAACTCTACCCTATTACCTTGCGGGTCATTAAAATGAATCAACTCTTCAACAAATCTCTTGTCTGAATAAGATGAGTTACCAAGGTTTACTTTAATATTTTTTGACTCTAATTTTGAAGCGTAAGTCTGGAGATCCTCTTTTTTTTCAACTTCAAATCCAACAAAGGCTAAGCTGTCTCCAGTATCTCCTGTTATTGCCAATCTTTGCTTTTGATCATCCATTCTGAATGAAAGAGTGCCTTTTCCTCTATCAACTCTTTGCATTCCTAAACATTTTTCTGAGTAATCAGACCATTCCTCAAGTCTATCAGAGTTTACACCTATATAACTTAATGCTTTTACAGACATGAATTTATTATACTAGAATTTGTTTGAGCCCGCTATAGATAAGCGGGCTCAAATTTTTTTATAATTTAGCCGTCAATTTTCTTGATGATTTGTCTTGCTCTTTTAAGAGTACCTTTACCATCAAGACCCTTTTTTTCCATTTCGGCTAACCAATCTTTTTCGATAGGTTTTAATATTTTCTTATATTTTGCAATAACTGCAGGCGACGCAACAGCAATTTCGTGTCCTGGTGTACCAGCAACAACTTTTTTCATTTTTGCGTTTTGTGCGTCAATTAGACCAGCTGCCCAAGCACTAAAAGCATGACCGCTGTTATTATCAATACATTTTTTTGCAACAGGATCTAAACTTTTATATTTGTCTTGGTTCATGATCAGACCAAATGTAGCGTTAGTTATGTTCACTTCAGTGTGATATTTAGTTACCTCAAATAACTTAAACGAACCTACAGCAGTATAAGGAAATGGCGTTCCATCTAAAACTCCTTTGTTAAGAGCTTCATATGTACCAGGTGCAGGAACTTTTACTCCAGTAGCTCCCAATTTTTTTAAAATTGTACCTGCTATTTTACTTGGAACACGCATCTTCTTACCTTTAAAATCTGCTGGATCCATAACTTTAGTATCCTTCATATGAATTTGATATGCAGGATTAGAATGTAATCCTATTAGATGAATACCTGACATTTCTTTATCAAGATATCCTTCTGTATATAAAGTATTTAAAGCTGTAGAACCTGCTTTAGATGTTCTTGTAAGAAATGGTAGCTCAATTACAGAACTTAAAGGAAACTGTCCACCAATATAACCTAGAACAGTCCATGAAATATCCGCAACTCCTTTGGTTACGATATCATATTGTTTAGGTGGACTACCTAAAACACCACCAGCATACATTTTGACGTTAACTTTTCCAGCAGCACATTTATTAACTTTTTCAGCCCATCCTCCAAGGATTTTACTAGCAATAAAAGCCTTTGGCGGTTCAAAAGTTGCCAATTTAAGTTCAACAGCTGATGCAGAGCTGATTAAACTTAAAGAGAAAACTCCAAACAAAAAACCAATTATTTTTTTCTTAAACATTTTTCCCCCTAATAAATTATTTTATAATTTTAGCTTAACGTGAAATTTAACTTATTTCATCCTTAATTATATTTGAAAGTACACCAATTTCAGAGATTTCGACTTCGACTTTGTCCCCATCTTTCATAAAAATAGGAGGTTTTCTTTTAAAACCAACGCCTCCAGGTGTTCCGGTGACTAATACATCGCCAGCTCTCCAGGGGATGGCTTTGGATATATATGAAATTAAAGACGGAATATCAAAAATGAGTTGGCTTAATTTTGCATCTTGCATAACTTTACCGTTTAAACGAGTTTGAATTGTAAGTTTTGTATAATCAGGAATATTTTCTGCTAGTATCATGTGAGGTCCGAAACTTCCTGTTTTTTCAAAATTCTTTCCCATTCCAAACTGTCTAGTATGTTGTTGCCATTCTCTAACAGTACATTCATTATAACATGAATAACCAATTATATGTTTTAATGCATCTTTAGGATCTATGTGTTTCCCAGCCTCACCCATTATTACAGCCATTTCACATTCATAATCTAAACTTTCAGATACTTTTGGTCTTTGAATAACTTGTTTATGCGCAGTTTGACTTTCTGGAACTCTAAAAAAAATAACTGGATTTTGTTCAACTGTACGACCTGTTTCCTTAACATGTTCGCTGTAATTTAAACCAACGCAAATAATTTTACCTGGATTAGGTATAACGGGCAGGTATTCAATTTTATCTAGGCTTATATCACCTGGATTTTTTTTTGCATATTGTTTAGCTTCTTCGATACCTTTATTTGAAATAAGTTCTTTTAAAGTATTCGCTCCATTAATTTTTCCAGTGAGATCAGTGATATTTTTACCATCTGATATACCAAATTTTGCTTGGCTTTTTTGTAAAAAAGAAACAAATTTCATAATCTATTTTATGTGCATTTATCTATTAAACTCTGTTAGGCTATATTATTCTTATGCAAATTAAAATAAATAAAATATTTGATTATGCGGCAATGGCATCGGGTATTATTTTATTTTCACTTGCAATATTAACTTTTTCTGATGTTTTCGGTAGAAGATTTTTTAATTCTCCTGTTGCAGGTACTATTGAAATTGTTGAATTTGGGATTGCTTTGGTAGCTTTTCTTGCTATGCCAAGAGCTTTTTTTTTAAACGCTCACGTATCAGCTGATTTTATTAAAAATATTAAAAATCAAGGACTTCAAACTTTTATAACAATTTTTCGATTTTTGTTAATGTTGATAATTATGTCTTTTGTTGCGTACGGTACAACAAAAGAAGCTTTTGCATTTTTTAAAAATGGAAGAGTAACTATTGATCTAGAATTAAGTTTTTATCCATTTTATTTTGCTTCTGCTATAGCTATGTGGGCAAGTGTTCTAGCTATAATACTTTGGTTTTTAAAAACAATTTTAGAAAAAAACAATTAATGACTTTAGATCCAATAACTAGTGGAGCATTATCTTTTGTTGCTGTTTTAATTTTAATGGCTCTCAATATTCCTATAGGTATATCTATGCTAATTGTAGGATTTACTGGTTTTGGATTTATAGTTGGATTTGAACAAGCATTCTTCATTTTAGGAACAGTACCTTACGAGGCTGTTTCAAAGTATAGTCTCTCTGTTTTACCTTTCTTTGTTTTGATGGGTAACCTTGCTAATAGAGCTAATCTTTCAAGAAATTTATATGACGCTGCTTATGCAATAGTTGGGCATTACAAAGGGGGGCTAGCAATGTCAACTGTTGGTGCATGTGCAGGGTTTGGAATGATTTGCGGTTCATCAATTGCTACGGCAGCTACAATGTCTCAAATGGCTGCTCCAGAAATGAGACGACATGGTTATAGCGATGCACTAATAAGTGGTTCGATTGCTTCTGGTGGAACTTTAGGAATTATAATTCCACCAAGTGTAATTTTAGTTATTTATGCTTATCTAACCGAACAATCAGTTCAAAAACTTTTCTTTGCAGCTTTGATACCTGGTTTGATTGCGGTTATTCTTTATATGATTGCTATTCGTGTCTATCTTTTAATTTATCCAAACCAAGGTGGTTATGGGACTAAAATGCCAATAAAGGAAAGATTGGCAGCACTTTGGAAAGTGTTTCCCATATTTTTAATTTTCACTATTATTATGGGTGGACTTTACCTTGGTTTTTTTACAGCAACAGAAAGTGCGGCTGTAGGAGTAATATTAGTAGTAATTTTTATTTTTTTAAGACGTCAACTAACTCTAGAAATGTTAAAAAATTCTGTTTGGGATACAATCAAAACTGTCGGAGCTTTATATCTAATAGTTGTTGGTGCTGCTGTATTCAACGTTTTAATTACTGTAACACAATTACCTTTTACAGTTGTTGACTTTATAAACGATCTTCAACTAACACAAATTGGTATAATTTTAGTAATTTGCGTCATTTATTTAATTCTCGGAACCGTAATGGACTCACTTGCAATGTTATTTTTAACCATACCTGTTTTTTACCCAGTTATCGCCGATGCAGGTATTGATCCAATTTGGTTTGGAATTTTTGCTGTAATTGTTGTCGAATTTGGTTTGATCTCACCTCCAATTGGAATGAATTTATTTGTAATTAAAGGGGTTATGCAAAGAACTCCTCTTCAAACAATATGGTTCGGTACACTACCATTCTTGCTAACCGATATGATCAGACTTGCCCTTATTATTGCTTTTCCAGCTATATGTTTATTTCTTCCTGGTCTTATGATGTCTTAGTGTTCGTGTTTTTCTATTCCGTGTTTTTCTAATAAATCATGCATTCTTTCATGTTCTTTATAAGTTAAGCTATAAAAAACAGCAGCAGTTACGAACGATCCAAGAACCACACCTTGTATAAATCTGAAAATTGTTTTTCTATTTCTCGCTTTTGTTTCGTCATTCATTTTTAGACCTCTTTTCTTTGATTCATAAAATTTATAGCCTGCATACAAAATTAAAACTAAGCTAATGATCCATGAGATCGGATGATTAACAACAGCTAACATTGATCCGCCAAGCAAAGCGGCAATAAAACCACTAATCCAACAAATTGGGCACATAATTTATTTTACAAATGTTCCGCTATGATAATCCTCAATAGCTTGCTGTATTTCTTTTTTGGTATTCATAACAAAAGGGCCTCCTCTTGCTATTTGTTCACCAATTGGTTTACCTGATATTAATAAAAATTTAGCTTTATTTATTGCGGTAATTTTTAAATTATCTCCTTTAGTTAATAAAATTAAAGTCGAGTCTTTTGTTTGTTTGTGTTCCTTGTTGCCAATTTTAATTTCTCCTTCGACTAAATAAATAAAAGAGTTATGAGTTTTGGGTAATTTGAAATTAAATAACTTATTTTCCTCTAGCTCTACATCAAAATAAATTGGTTCAACGTTATGTTTTATAACTGGACCTTCAGCATTTTCAAATTTACCAGCAATAACTTTTATTTTTTTTTCCTGGTCTTTGTGAATACTCATTTTTTTTGAATCTATGTACAAATATTCTGGCTTATTCATTTTATGTTTTGCAGGCATATTTATCCAAAGTTGAAAGCCATGTAATTTACCTTCTTTCATTGCGGGCATTTCTGAATGAATTATTCCGCTACCAGTTTTCATCCACTGAACATCTCCGGCTGTCATTCTTCCTTTGCCACCAGTACTATCCTTGTGTTCAAACTCTCCAGCTAACATGTATGTTACTGTTTCGATGCCTCGATGGGGGTGTGCAGGAAAACCTGCAACATAATCATCTTTATTTTCTGATCCAAATTCATCTAGCATTAAAAAAGGATCAAAGTAGTTTGGTTCAACGCCAATACTTCTTTTTAATTTGACACCAGCCCCGTCAGATGCAGGTGTCGGATTAATAACTTTATTTACTTCAATATTGCTCATAATAAATTACCAAATTCCAATCATGATATCGTCTTCTTTTGTGTAATCCCTATCTTTTAAAACAAATTCATCTGAGGCAGCGACTCTGTTTTTTCTACTTATAAGTCTTCTTAAGAGCAGTTCTTTCATTTCATTTCTAACTTTAGAATAGTCATTAGATAGTCCTAAATCGTTAAATTCTTCCGGATCATTAGCAAGATCAAATAATTGAGGTGGAAAACCTTTAAAATAAATATATTTCCATTTATCTGTTCTAATCATATAACCTCTGGCGTCAGATGCTCCTAGTTTAAGCATCTTTCTAGCTTCATTGAATGAATAATCAATTTCACTAAATACCGCATCTTTCCATTTGTTTATTTTATCACCATTGATGATGGGTATTAATGAATTACCCTCCAGTCGATGCTTGCTTTCCTTGCTACCAACCGCGTCTAAGAAGGTAGGCAAAAGATCAATTGCTTCTATAAAACGTTTTTCTTTTTGACCTCGAGTTTTGTTAGCCGATTCTCTTGGATCGTAAATAATCATAGGAATTCTAACTATTTGTTCGTGAAATAATTCTTTATCACCTAACCAATGGTCTCCCAAATAATCACCATGGTCAGATGTAAAAACTATCATAGTGTCTTTCATAATTCCTTTTTTATTAAGAAATTCAAAAAGTCTCCCAAGATTGTCGTCGATTTGTTTAATTAAACCCATATAACCAGACATAACAGTGTTACGGACTTCATCTTTTGAAAAAGTTTTTGATACTCTAGTTTCTACAAAAGCTTGATAAACTGGGTTCATATTTTTTTTTTGACTTTCACTTCTTAGAACTGGGCTAAATTGATTTTGAGAAAACATGTTGTGATATGGTGCTGGAGCAATATAAGGCCAGTGCGGTTTTATATATGACAAATGTAAAAACCAGGGCTTATCAAAACTTTCTTCTATAAATTCCATGGCCCTATTGGTCATGAATGCAGTTTCAGAATGTTTTTCCGGAATTCTTGCGGGTTTATTTGAATTTCTCAATTTCCAACCACTAAGAATTTCTCCATTTTTACCTTCTGCAGAGTTAGCCCAACTATCCCAGGGATTGTCCCCTTTATAACCAAGTTTATTAAGCCAATCATTATAAGATAGTTTTTTTTTATATTTTTTTACATGATTGTTTGGATGAAGACCGTCATCTCTTTCATAAGGTTCAAATCCTGGTTCACTAATTATTAAACCAATTTCAGTATCCTTATTTATACCTAAACGTGCCATACCTTCAGCATCCGGTTTCATATGAGTCTTTCCAACTATACCTGTTCTAATTCCAGATTTTCTTAAATAATCTCCTATAGTTAACTCTCCTATTGGAAGTGGAACTTGATTCCAGGTTGAACCATGACTAAAAACAGTTCTTCCAGTATAATAAGATGCTCTGGAAGGACCACAAACAGGAGACTGAACATACGCTGATTCAAATAAAACTCCTTTTTTAGAAAGATCATCTAGGTTTGGAGTTTTCAAATGTGGGTGTCCATAACAAGAAAGGTAGTCCCACCTCAATTGATCAGCCATGATAAATAAAATATTACGAACTTTATTCATTTTATTTAACTCCAAATCTCAAACTTTTTTCAATTTTTTTTCCTTCAAGTGTATCTAATTCAATTTTAACATCTTTATTCAATCTCATATCCTTTTTATCTTTCCACAAACCTGCTGCTAGGTGAATGATGCCTATTTTTTCATTTGGAAGATAAGGCTCAACGAAAGTATTTTCTTTGCTATCATATTTAGGAAGTAAATGACTAGTAATCCAATTACATTTGAGAGGCAAAAATTCTACATCAACATTATCGTGGTAAACGGCAATATTTATAGCTAAACCTTCAGACCCAAAAACCTTCCCTTTTGCTAAAGTTTTTTTTAAATTTTTTTGCCATACGTGCCAACACTCAGAATCTTTTTCTAATGAAAAAACTCCAATATTTATATGTGGTGCAAAAGCTAATTTTCTTGAGATACTATCTTCAATTCCTGAAGCCTTTGCATGTTTATAATTTTGGGATTTAATTATAGCAATTTTTCCTAATAACCATTTAACTTTTGACATGATTCTATAGCCTGGACCAATACTTTGAGTAATTCCGAGTTTTCCATTATCACATGCTCTAAAATAAAGTTCTACGGTTGACCAAGAATTTACCCATGCATCGCAATCAATCCAAAGATACTTTGTAAAGTTTGGAAAATATTTAGGTAAAAATGCTCTTGAAACTTGACTTTTAAGCCACTCTTTTTTCAATACTTTGTATCCTGGAACTTTGATATCCCATTCAGCTTTTTTAACTGAAAAAACTTTTTTTTTTAACTTAGATACTTGATCATTCGTTAATCCAGCATCTAGCACACATATGGAAACATTTTTGCTCTCCTCATGTGATTGAATAGAATTTATTAATTCTTCTAATAACTCGAAATATTTGGAGTCAGCTAAAGTTACGATTGCATTTGAATTCATATTAATTTTTTAAAATCCAATTTGTGAATTTTTCTTTATTTTCTCGTAAATAATTAGGTAATTCATTAATATTTATAGTTTTCAACTTCATTTGACTTCTATCTTTAGCTTCGCTTGAATTTGCCATTAAATCATATACTGGTTTCTTTTCTTTTATCATTTTATCAATTTCATAAGGACCAATGTTACTTTGCTCATATTCAATATGATGTAGATATGATCTCAGCTTTTTATCAATTTCCTCTGGAGTTTTAATGTTAGTGAAATGCCAACCTCCATCTTGTACAAATAGAATATCATGGTATTTTTTTTTAGAAAAGTAAGTATCTACTCTCCATAACGGATATTTTTTGTCTTTAACTTCTCTCAGCCATTGTGGTGAAATTAAATTTTTCATTTTGCATGATTTTGAACCATGCCAACTCATATTTTCTAATAATAAATTAAATTTATAATAAAACATTTTTTGATTAAATAAAATAATCTTATTTTTGATTGTATTAAAATTTATATTTTCTAAATTTGGAATTTCGTCAACATCAGAGATAATAATTTGATCATTAGGATCGGCTGGTCCTAATAAATTTAATATACTATTTCTTTGTTCGTTCTCTCTTTTACAGGCATTAAGAATTGTTTTAGTTTCTTTAGTTCTTTCATCATCATAAGTATTAATTATCTCTATATCTTTTGGGGGTTTTTCAACTACTAGATAATTGATTTTATTCTTAAACTTTTGAAACTTTTTAATATCAAAAACTAAATCTCTTTTTTTTCCACTATGAGTAAAAGTGCTTTCGACTATTATAAATTTATCTATAAATTTGTTGAGAGTATTCAGTCTTATATCTAGCAACATTTCCTCGTCACAAAACATAAAACAATCAAATATTTTCATCTGACTTTAACTTTTTTATTTTTTGAAATACAAATATAATTATTTTTGTATCCACAATCTTTGTATCCTCTAATAATTAAATTCAAATATCTTTTACTTGGTGGTATATGCTTGGTTTTTTTCGGCATATAATAAAACATTACTTTTTTTCCAGCAATTTTGAAATATTTCTTAATATAAGTATTAGGAAAATCTTCGTAAATGTCTAAATTTTTTTCATCTTTTTTACTTATTTTATATATAGCTCCTAGGACTGAAGAGCCTTTTTTTCTCTCAACATCAGCAACTCCCCCACCAAAATAAAAGTGTCTGAAAGCCAATTTATAATTTTTTAATGTAAAGCAACCTATGTATTTGGAATCCTTGCATCGCTTTTTCATCTGCTTTTGATAAAGATTACTTCCGAAAGCAAAATATAACATCATACCACCTTAAAAATATTTACATTCTTTTTTTTTAGCATCTTAATAATAGCTTTGTGGCAAGATTGTAAACCAATTTTCTTTGAAGATCTCAATACGATTGATACCCCTATTTTACCAAGCCTAAAGAAGGGATAACTACCAATCTCTACGGATTTTTTATATTTTTTTTGAATTTTTTCTAGTTCTTTAGCTATATTACTTTCTATAGTTTCTGTGCTTATGGTTAGACTATGAATTTTCAAACCTGGCTTTAAATATTTTTTTAAATTTATTGCCATTGATTGCAATATTGATGGAACCCCGGGCAAACAAATTACATTTTTAATTATAAAACCAGGTGCTGCACTTGACGGGTTATAAATTAATTTAGCACCATTAGGCATTTTGGCCATTTTCTTTCTTGGGTCATTAAAATTTTTTTTTCCATAATAATTTTTAAGTATCCTGTAAGCCTCTTCGTGATATGTGTATTTTTTTTTAAAGGCTTTAGATACAGATTGCGAAGTAATATCATCATGAGTTGGTCCTATTCCCCCTGTGGTTAAAACATAATCATAATTTTTACTCAAAGCTAAGATGCTTTTTATTATTTTTTTTTCAATATCTGGAATTATTCGTACCTCTGATAATTTAATTCCCAAAGTATTATTTAGCCAAGAAGCCAGGTAAGATACGTTTTGGTCCTTAGTTCTCCCTGACAAAATTTCATTACCAATAACCAAGATTGCTGCAGTAATTTTTTTATTTTTTCTAACCATAATTTGATAATATTAAAAAAATGATTTTTGAGAACGAATTAATACCAGGTGTTTTAATAAAAAGATATAAGCGATTTTTTGTAGATATTAAGTTGAAAAATAAAATTATTACAGCCCACTGCCCTAATCCTGGTTCAATGATAAAACTTTTAGATAAAGGTAATCAAGTATGGATCACAAAAAGTAATAATGACAAAAGAAAGTTGCAATACACTCTGCAAATTATAGAGGTGGATAAGATAAAGTTTTGTGTGAATACACATATAACAAACAAAATAATACAAGAAGCGTTAGAAAAAAAACTAATTAATAATTTTAGAGATTACGATTTAATTAGACCTGAAAAAAAATTTGGAAAAAATACTAGATTTGACTTTCTTTTATATAACAAAAAAAATAAGAAAAAATCTTTTCTTGAGGTTAAGAGTGTATCACTGATGAGGAAAAAGGGTCATGCCGAGTTTCCTGACTCTGTTACTACTAGGGGGAAAAAACATCTTGAAAGTCTTATGATTGCACACAAGCAAGGTTACGAAAGTCACTTAATTTTTCTAATTCAAATAGAAAAATGTAAATCATTTGGTATAGCTTCTGATATTGACCCTGGATATTATGATCTTTTAAAGATTGCATTAAAAAAAAATGTAAAAGTCCTTTGTTATGATTGTAAATTTTCAAACAAAGGAATAGAAATAAATAAAGAAATAAATTTTTTAAATGACTGATGAAATATTAGAATCGTTCAACGGTACTAGAATTGCGGGATCTATTGCTGCAGAAGCTTTAGATAAGGTTGCTGAAATAATTAAGCCTGGTATTACAACGGCTGAAATAGATAAACTTTGTTATGAATTTATTAACGACTCTGGGGCTTATTCTGCACCTTTGTTTTATAGAGGTTTTCCTAAATCATGTTGTACTTCGGCTAATCATATTGTTTGTCATGGAATACCAAAAAACAAAGTTTTAAAAGATGGTGATATAATTAATGTAGATGTAACAGCTCTAAAAGGTGGATGGCATGGAGATACTAGCAGAATGTTTTGTGTTGGGGACGTTTCGGTAAAAGCAAAAAAATTAGTAAAAACCACTTATGAGTCTATGATGAAAGGTATAGAAACACTTAAAGACGGCTGTTTTATAGGTGATATTGGTTTTGCAATTCAAAAACATGTTGAAAAAAATGGATTTTCAGTTGTAAGAGATTTTTGTGGACATGGTTTAGGTAAAAAATTTCACCAAGCTCCAAATATATTACATTTCGGTGAGTCTAAAACAGGTGAAAAATTATCAGTGGGAATGTTATTTACTATTGAGCCTATGATAAATGAAGGACAGTACAGTACAAAAGTACTTAATGATGGGTGGACAGCTGTCACAAAAGATAAAACTTTATCCGCACAATTTGAACACACAGTTGGTATAACAGATAAGGGCTATGAGATATTTACTTTGTCTAAAAAAGGATTGGACTTACCTGTTTATTAGAAATGATAGAAAGATATTCTAGAAAAGAAGTTAAACAAATCTGGGAAGACCAAAATAGATATAAAATCTGGTTAGAAATTGAGCTTGCAGCAGCGCAAGCTATGGAAAAATTTAAAATAATTCCAAAAGGTGTTGCAAAAAAAGTAAAATCAAAATCAAAAATTGATGTAAAAAAAATTGCAAAGATAGAAGGGAAAGTGAGACACGATGTAATAGCTTTCTTAAATTCAATTATGGATAGATCCGGTAAAGAAGGAAGATTTTTGCATAAAGGAATGACCTCGTCTGATGTTTTGGATACGTGTTTTAATTTACAACTTAGGCAGTCAGGTAATATTATATTAAATGATATAGAGGAGGTTTTAAAATCAATAAAAAAACAGGCACTCAAATACAAGCATGCTTTATGTATAGGAAGAAGTCATGGTATCCATGCTGAACCGACTACTTTTGGTTTAAAGCTCATAACTTTTTATGCAGAATTTTCTAGAAATTACAAAAGATTAGAAAAAGCTATCGAAGAAATTTCTACATGTGCAATTTCTGGAGCGGTTGGCACTTTTGCAAATATTGATCCAAGAATTGAAAAATATGTTGCAAAAAAATTAAAATTAAAAGTTGAACCTATTTCAACACAAATTATTCCAAGAGATAGGCATGCATATTTTTTTTCAGTATTAGGAATTATTGCAAGTTCAATTGAAAGATTTTCCATTGAAATAAGAAACTTACAAAGAACTGAGGTTGCAGAAGTTTATGAATTTTTTAAAAAAAAACAAATGGGTTCGTCTGCGATGCCACATAAAAAAAATCCTGTTCTTAGCGAAAACCTTACTGGTTTAGCTAGATTAATTAGATCAACTGTAGTACCTGCCATGGAAAATGTGGCTCTTTGGCATGAAAGAGATATATCTCACTCCAGTGTTGAAAGAAATATTGGTCCTGATGCAACCGTGACTTTAGATTTTGCTCTTAATAGAATGAATGAAATCGTAAAATCGATGAAGATTAATTCTGAAAATATGGCAAAAAATCTTAATTTAACTAAAGGTTTATTTTTTTCTCAAAGAGTTATGTTAGATTTAACCTCGCGAGGCTTAAAAAGAGAGAAGGCTTATAGAATTGTTCAGAAATGTGCGATGCGATCAATAGAAAAAAACACACCTTTCTACGATAGTTTGCTGGAAGACAAAAATATAAGAGACATAATATCTGTTAATAATTTAAAAAAGCTATTTGATTTTGGTTATCACACAAAGAAAATTAATGTAATTTTCAATAGAGTTTTAAAAAAGTGATGAATAAAGGTAAAAAACTTTACGAGGGTAAAGCAAAAATTATATACGATACAAAAGAAAAAGGTCTTGCTATTCAACATTTCAAGGATGATGCAACAGCCTTTAATAATAAAAAGAAAGCTACTGTTGAAGGAAAAGGTGTGCTGAATAATAGAATATCAGAACATATTCTAAGTAATTTAAATCAAGCAGGTATTAAAACTCATTTAGTTAAAAGACTAAATATGAGAGAACAATTAATAAAATTAGTAGAAATTATTCCTATAGAAGTGATAGTTAGAAATATAGCAACTGGTTCCTTAACAAAAAGACTTGGAGTTACTGACGGTACAATTCTTGAAAAACCTTTACTTGAATTTTGTTACAAAAAAGATGAGCTAGATGATCCATTAATAGCGAAAGAACATATATTTGCATTTAATTGGGCAACCAAAGATGAAATACAAACTATAGAAGAAATGACATTCCGTATAAATGATTTTATGTCAGGAATGTTCAGAGGAGTTGGAATTAAACTTGTTGATTTTAAATTAGAATTTGGAAGAATATGGGAAGGAGACAAGAAAGAAGTCATTCTTGCAGACGAAATAAGTCCAGATACTTGCAGGCTTTGGGATGTAAAAAGTGAGCGAAAATTAGATAAAGATAGATTTAGAAAAGATCTTGGAAATATTATTCAGGCATATCAAGAAGTTGCAAGAAGGTTAGGTATTGTTCCTGAGACAACGAATGTAAGTGAAGTTAATTTTAGAAAACCTACTTCTATAAATATTAAGAAAAAATAATTTGAAATTTTCAGTTATAGTCACTTTGAAAAAAGATGTACTTGACCCCCAAGGAAAAGTAGTAAGTCAAACCTTAAAAAATATGGGGATTAAAAATTTAAATCTAGTAAGACAAGGGAAATTCTTTGAAATAGATATAGACGAAACAGACCCTATAAAAGCTGAAAATCAAGTAAGAGTAATGAGCGAGAAATTATTATCAAATCAAATTATAGAGGATTTTAAAATCAGTAGAGCTAAATGAAATCATCTGTAATAGTTTTTCCTGGTTCAAATTGCGATAGAGATGTTGCTGTAGCACTTGAAAAATTACAATTTAAAAACTCAATGGTTTGGCATAAAGATACTGAACTTCCAAAATCCGATCTTATTGTAATACCGGGAGGATTTTCATATGGAGATTATTTAAGATCAGGAGCAATAGCAGCTAAATCAAATATATTAACCGAGGTAATAGATGCTGGAAAAAAAGGCGCTTTAATTTTAGGTATCTGTAATGGATTTCAAATTTTAATTGAATGTGGCCTTCTTCAAGGCGCTCTATTACGAAATTCTGGACTAAAATTTATTTCCAAAAATATATTTGTAAAAGTTCAATCAAATGACAATAATTTTTTTAGTAAATACAAACGTAACGATGTTTTAAAACTAAATATTGCGCACAATGAAGGAAATTATTTTACTAATAAAAAACATCTAAAAGAATTAGAGGATAATAATTTGATTCCCATCAAATATTGTAATGAAAAAGGAAATATAGATATTGAGTCTAATCCAAATGGATCGGTAAATAATATTGCAGGAATTTTTAATAATAAAAAAAATATTCTTGGAATGATGCCTCACCCTGAAAGAATGATAGATAAAGTTTTATCTGAAGAAGATGGTTTGGGCTTGTTTTCAAGTTTAATGAACTAGTATGATAATTACAAAAGATCAGATTAAAGCTCATGGATTAAAAGAAGAAGAATATAAAAAAATAACTGGGCTTTTAGGTAGAGAGGCTAATTTAGTAGAATTAGGAATTTTTTCTGCGATGTGGAATGAACATTGCTCATATAAATCATCTAAAATTCATCTTAAGAAATTGCCAACTAAAAACAATATAGTAATTCAAGGCCCTGGGGAGAACGCTGGTGTTATTGATATAGGTGATGATGATGCGATAGTTTTTAAAATAGAAAGTCATAACCATCCTTCATTTATTGAACCTTATCAAGGTGCAGCTACAGGAGTAGGTGGAATATTAAGAGATGTATTTACTATGGGCGCAAGACCTATAGCTTTAATGAATTCGATTCATTTTGGCTCACCAGAAAATGAAAAAACTCAAAATTTATTAAATGGCGTTGTTTCTGGAATTGGTGGGTATGGCAATTCAGTTGGCATACCAACTGTTGGTGGTGAAACTAAATTTAATAGCACCTATAATGAAAACATTCTAGTTAATGCTATGGCTGTAGGTCATGTAGATAAAAATAAAATTTTTTACTCAAAAGCTAAAGGTGTAAATAAATCTGTTGTTTATGTTGGTTCTAAAACAGGAAGAGATGGCATACACGGAGCCACCATGGCATCAGCTGAGTTTGATGAAAACTCTGAAGAAAAAAAACCAACAGTACAAGTTGGAGATCCTTTCACTGAAAAGCTTTTGCTAGAGGCATGTTTAGAATTAATGAAAGATAAGTCTATAATCTCAATACAAGATATGGGGGCTGCGGGATTGACATCTTCGAGTGTAGAAATGGCTTCAAAAGGGAAACTTGGTATTGAATTAAACTTAAGTGAAGTGCCATGTAGAGAAAAAAATATGACACCTTATGAAATAATGTTATCCGAAAGTCAGGAAAGAATGTTGCTTATACTTGATGATAAAAAAGAGAATGCAGCAAAAAAGATATTTGATAAGTGGGATCTGGATTTTGTTGTTATTGGAAAAACAACTGACACAAATAGATTGGTTCTTAATTATAATAATAAAAAGGTAGCAGATATACCAATTACTGCATTAGCTGATAAGGCTCCCATGTATGAAAGAAAGTGGGCCAAACCCAAAATATCAAAAAACAAGATAAAAGTTAAAGAGTTAAAAAAAATTAAAATTGAAGATGCTCTTTTAAAAATTTTGTCTTCTCCAAATCATTCTAATAAAAGTTGGATTACTGATCAATATGACCAAATAGTAATGTGTGATACTATTCAAAAATCTGGCGGGGACTCAGCTGTAATTAGAATTCATAATAAAGAAAAAGCTATCGCTATTTCAGTAGACTCATCAGCAAATTACTGCAAAGCAGATCCTAAATCGGGTGGTAAACAAATTGTCTGTGAAAACTGGAGAAATTTAATTTCTGTTGGAGCAAGTCCTTTAGCTATTACAAATTGTTTAAACTTTGGAAATCCAGAAAAACCAAAAATTATGGGAGAATTTGTTGAGTGCATTGAAGGCATGAAAGAAGCCTGCGAATTTTTAAATTTTCCTGTAGTCTCAGGAAATGTATCATTTTATAACGAAACTAATTCTAAAGGAATAAATCCAACACCTGTAATTGGTGGAATAGGACTGTTAAATAAATTAAATAAAATAATTAATATGAAACTTAAAAAAACCAACAGTTTAGTTATCGTTATTGGAAAAACTATTGGTCACATTGAACAAAGTGCTTTTCTTCAGGAAAATTTTAAAATATATGATGGCCCACCGCCTGAAATAAATCTTACAAATGAAAAAAATAATGGTCTAGCAGTTTTAAAATTAATTAAAGATAATTTGGTTTTATCAGCTCATGATATATCCTCGGGTGGTATGCTTACTTCATTGGCTGAAATGTCTATGGCATCGAAAATTGGTTTAAAAATATATAAACCTAAAAAATTAATGGACTCTATTGAATATTTTTTTAGTGAGGACCAAGGAAGATATTTAATTGAGATTGATAAAAATAATCGAAAAAAAATCGAGTCTCTTTTAAAAGAAAATAATATTTTTTCAGAAGTAATAGCTGAAGTACAAAATGATATTTTCGAGATTGAAAAAACTTTCAGTATTAAAGTAAGTGATCTTTATAATTCCAACAATCAATGGTATAATAAATTTAATGCCATTAAATAAAGATGATATATCTAAAATGATTATGGAAGCATTTCCTGATGCTACACTTGAATTAAAAGATACTATGGGAGATAGTAATCACTACTCAGCTAAGATTATTTCCAAAACTTTTAATGGTAAAACTAGAATTGAACAACATAAAATGGTATACAAAGCTTTAATGGGCAAAATGGGTAACGAACTTCACGCTCTTGAACTAATAACTGAGGAAAAGAAATGAGTGAGATAAATAAAAAAATAAAAGACATAGTTAGTGCAAATGACATTGTACTTTTTATGAAAGGAACGCCTGATGCGCCTCAATGCGGTTTTTCAATGGCTGTCTCTAATATTTTAAAACATTTAAAAGTTAAATTTGAAGGAGTAAATGTTTTATCAAGTGATGAACTTAGACAGGGAATTAAAGATTATACCGACTGGCCAACTATTCCGCAACTTTATGTAAAAGGTGAATTTGTTGGTGGCTGTGATATTGTAAAAGAAATGTTTGAAAAAGGTGAATTAAAAAAACTCTTTGAAGATAAATCTCTTTTATCTTGAATAATACTCAATTACTAATTTTGGTTCCATAAGAGTTGGATATGGTATTTCTGCAAACTTAGGAACTCTTACTAATTTAGCTGTTTTATTTTTACTGTCTGATTGAATATACTCAGGGACATCTCTTTCCTTACTACTTAAACATCCTTCAATTATTGTTAAAGCTTTTGATTTATCTTTAACTTCAATTAAATCATTTTCACTTACTACATAGCTTGAAATATTAACTTTTTTCTTATTAACTTGAAAATGTCCATGGTTAATTAATTGTCTTGCAGAAAAAACTGTTGGAGCCAATTTTGCTCTGTAAATTATAGTATCTAATCTGCTCTCTAAAAGACCAACTAAATTTTCTGTTGTATCACCTTTTTTCTTAATAGCTTTTCTATAAATATTTCTAAATTGTCTTTCATTAATATTTCCATAATAGGATTTGAGTTTTTGTTTAGCGTTTAACTGAATACCGTAGTCAGTTGGTTTTCCTTTTCTACTTTGGCCATGTTGTCCCGGAGGATAATTTCTAGTATTAAATGGGCTTTTAGGTCGACCCCAAAGATTAACTTTTAGTCTCCTATCAACTTTATGTTTAGAATTTAGTCGTTTTGTCATAAAAAAAATCTTTATAATCGTTCTTATAAATTTGTCAAATACTCTTATAATTTACTTAAAACACTTGATAAAATCCTTAATTCTTTGTTACTTAGCTCAATTCTACCAAAAATATTTCGTAGATTGAGCAGCATTATTTTTTTCTTTTCTTTCGGTGCAAAAAAGCCCTTTTTATCCAATCTTTTTTCTAGAAAATCAAAAAATGTATTTAGTTTTTTTTTACTAGCAATATCAGTCAAGTTTTTTTTTGTTTTAAAAAAACTTGGTCTAAGTACTTTAAAAAGTTCAAAACATACTATTATTAAACTATGAGATAAATTTATAGACTGAAATTTTTTACTCACCGGAATCTTAAATATATAATTTGAATAAGAAATATCTTCATTAGACAACCCTGACGCTTCGGGTCCAAATAAAATACCTATGTTTTTATTTTTATTTTTTTTAATATTTTCAACAAATTGTTTAAAAGAAAGATGTTTTTTGTTTATGTCTCTTTTTCTTGCTGTTGATGCATAAATAATATCATAATTATTTGCTGCGACCTTCAAAGACGAATAAATTTTGGTTTTTTTAAGAATATCGCTTGCACCAACTGATGTTGCAATAGCTCTTTTATTTGGCCATTTTTCCTTTGGATTAACAATATCCAATTTTTTAAATCCAAAATTTTTTAATGCTCTTGCACAAAAACCAATATTTTCTGGGAGTTGAGGATTAATAAGTAAAAAACCAACCCTTTTAATCATTAGCGGGAGCTTTTTCTTTATAAAGTTTATAATCTAAACTATCTATCAATGCTTTAAAAGACGCATCAATAATGTTTGGTGATACGCCAATAGTAAACCAGTTTTTTCCTTCTTTGTCGGTACTTTCTATAGAAACTCTGGTGGTTGCATTTGTTCCCGTATTCAAAATTCTGACTTTATAATCAACTAATTTTAAATCTTTTAAATATTTAGAATATTTCCCAACCTTATCCACATTAGATCTAATCGCATTATCTAACGCATTAACGGGTCCATTTCCTGATCCTTCACAAATTATCTCTTTTCCATCAACTACTATATGTGCTTTTGCAAATGAATTTATTTTATCTTTAGAGTCTCTTTTTACAGACACATCGTATTTTGAAATTGTTAAATACTTTGGTATCTCACCAAGAAGTCTTCTAGCTAATAATTCAAAAGAGGCGTCAGCACCATCGTAGGAGTAACCGGCGAACTCTCTTTCCTTTACTTCATTAAGTAAACTTTGAACCTTTGGATTGTTCTTATCAATTTTAATTCCATATTTTTCTAATCTAGACATAATATTAGATTTCCCTGACTGATCAGAAACAACAATGTTTCTAAAATTTCCAACAGAGCTTGGATCTATATGTTCATAAGTTTTTGGATCTTTAGTAACAGCGGATACGTGAAGACCACCTTTATGTGAAAATGCAGATGCTCCAACATATGCCGAGTGTCTATTAGATTTTCTATTTAATATTTCATCTAATAATCTTGAACATTCAGTTAATTTTTTCATTTTTTCTTTTTTAATTCCTATTTCAAAGTTTTTTGAAAAAGAGTTTTTTAAAAATAATGATGGAATAACAGACATTAAATTTGCATTCCCACATCTCTCACCTAGTCCATTAATTGTACCTTGAACTTGTCTTACTCCTGATAAAATAGCAGTTAAAGAATTCGCTACAGCATTTTCGGTATCGTTATGAGCGTGAATACCTAAATTTTTACCTGGTATAATTTTAGATACTTTAGACACGATCTCACCAACCTCATGAGGCAATGTTCCACCATTTGTATCGCATAGAACTATCCATCTTGCTCCTTCGTCATATGCTGTTTTTAAACAATTAAGTGCGTATTCAGAATTATCTTTATATCCATCAAAAAAATGTTCAGCATCAAACATGAATTCTTTTTTATTTTTGATAAATAATTTTGCAGATTCTTTAATATTTTCTAAATTTTCTTTTTTAGTTATGCCCAAAGCAACATCTACATGAAAATCCCATGATTTTCCTACCAAACATACAGCTGGTGTATTTGAATTTAAAATTGCTGATAGACCTGGATCATTTTGAGCGCTTCTTCCACTTCTTTTAGTCATTCCAAAAGCAGTTAAAACTGTATTTCCAAGACTTGGTGGTTTATTAAAAAAAGTTGTGTCTAATGTATTGGCCCCAGGCCATCCTCCTTCTAAATAATCGACGCCTAAATCTGCAAGAGCTTTTGCAATTTTATTTTTTTCATCTATAGAAAAGTTCACGCCCTCTGTTTGAGCTCCATCTCTCAATGTTGTATCAAAAATGTATATTTTTTCCTTACTCATTTATATTTCCATAAAGTTTTATTATCTTTATCTTCAATTAAAATACCATTATTCTCTAATTCTTTTCTTATATCATCAGCTAGTTTGAAATTGCCTTTTTTACGAGCATTTTCTCTTTCCTTAATTTTCTTTTCGATAGTCTTTTCATCAAGTTGTGATTTTATTTTTTTAAAATTTTTCCATTCCTGAATGTTTTCTTCCATTAACCCAATAAGTTTACAACCCTCAAGAAAAAGTTTTTTGGACGACTTATCACCTTTTGTGGCCTTCTCGTATAATGAATGTAGTTTTGAAATAAAGCCTGGTGTATTCAAATCCTCTGTTAGAGGGTTTAGTAAATCATCAGTCAAATTACTTTCATTTGTTGGTTCATAAAGGTTATACCATTTATTAAGTGTATTTTGACTTTCACTTACTAGTTTTTCGTTCCAGTCTAGTGGTTGTTTATAATGTGAACTTAATAATGCTAAACGAATAACCTGCCCATTAATCACCCCTCTCATTTTTTGGATAGTAATTATATTGCCTAATGATTTTGACATTTTTTCTTTATTAAATGTTACATAACCGTTATGTAACCAGTAGTTTGCAAATTTATCTGTTTTATTTGCACAACAAGATTGTGCTATTTCATTTTCATGATGAGGAAAAACTAGATCTAATCCACCCCCATGGATATCAAAATTTTTTCCTAGATACTTTTCACTCATAACTGAACATTCAAGATGCCAGCCTGGTCTTCCTCTTCCCCAGGGTGAATCCCAGCCAGGATCCTCTGTTGTAGATGGTTTCCAGAGAACAAAATCTAATGGATTATTTTTTAATTTTGAAATCTCAACTCTTGCACCTGCTTCTAACTCGTCAGGTTTCTTATTAGATAACTTTCCATAATTTTTAAAGGAATTTACAGAAAAATAAACATGATTATCTTTCTCATAAGCGTGATCATTATTTAGTAGGTTTTCAATCATAGTAATCATCCCTTTAATATGATCGGTTGCTTTTGGTTCAAAATTTGGTTTTAAACAATTTAAATACTCACAGTCATCCTGAAAACTTTTTGTAATGCCATTTGTAAGTTTATTTATTGGAATTTTTTTATTTTTAGATGCTTCAATAATTTTATCATCTATATCAGTGATGTTTCTTACATAGGTAACATTGTCATTACCATTTAATTTTTTTAACAATCTATAAAGAACATCAAAAACAACTAGTGGTCTTGCATTTCCAATATGAGGAAAATCATACACAGTGGGTCCGCACACATACATTCCAACTTTTTTATTATTGATAGGAATAAATTTTTCTTTTTTTCCTGATAGAGTATTAAATATATTTATTTGTTTATTCATCATCCATCATACAAACTGGTATAGGGTTCATCTTGTGTAAATTTTTCTTTCTTATTTCAAGATACTTACCATAACTCTCACTATTTTTATCAATCATAGCTTTTTCAAGCTCATTATATGACATACCTAATTGGTTGGTGTCTGTTCTTCCATCATCCCACAGACCATCTGTTGGTTCTGCTTCAATTATTTCTTTAATGATACCTAGTGATTTTCCCATCTCCCAAACTTGAGTTTTTGTACAGTCAGCTATTGGAGAAATATCAACTCCTCCATCACCATATTTAGTATAAAA
>MDTB01034221.1_pt1 | contig 25689 bp, 23 predicted proteins | sample 811161 | NCBI WGS metagenome assembly MDTB01 (sample SAMN05326650, study PRJNA326480) | marine metagenome | isolation source: seawater | place: Mediterranean Sea | collected 2009
AAGAGAAATTGGTCATGGAGCATTAGCAGAAAGAGCAATAATACCAGTCCTTCCAGGGAAAGAAACATTCCCATATGTACTAAGAGTAGTTAGTGAAGTCTTAAGTTCAAATGGATCGACATCTATGGGATCAGTATGTGGAAGTACACTTTCATTGCTGGATGCAGGGGTCCCTCTCAAAGCTCCTGTTAGTGGAACTGCAATGGGTTTAATTAAAGAAGGTAAAGAAGTACGAATTCTTACAGATATTCAAGGAATTGAAGATTTCCTTGGAGATATGGATTTCAAAGTCGCAGGGACAGAAAAAGGTATAACTGCATTACAAATGGATATGAAAATTACAGGATTGCCCGTATCTGTTATTTCTGATGCCATAAAAAAAGCTCGCCCAGCTAGATTGCATATACTAGAAAAAATGCAGGAAGCAATCGACAAACCACAAGAATCATTATCACCTCATGCACCAAGACTTTTAAGCTTTAGAATTGATCCTGAACTAATTGGAACAGTTATAGGTCCTGGAGGAAGGACAATTAAGGGTATTACAGAGAGAACCAACACAAAAATTGATATCGAAGATGGTGGAATAGTAACTATTGCTTCTCATGATGGTGCAGCAGCAGAAGAAGCTCAAAAGATAATAGAGGGTTTAACTCGGAAAGTTCATGAAGGCGAGATATTTTCAGGAGTCGTAACAAGAATAATACCCATAGGCGCATTTGTTGAAATTCTCCCTGGGAAAGAAGGTATGGTTCATATATCTCAATTATCTGAGGCAAGAGTTGAAAGAGTTGAAGATGTTGTGAGACAAGGTGATGAGGTAACTGTAAGGGTTCGTGAAATTGATAGTAGAGGAAGAATTAACTTAACGCTAAGAGGAGTCTCTCAAAATAACGGTATGAATAACTACCCTGAACCTACACCAACACCAGTAGCTCCTCTTAACTAAGAGGGAAGGGGGTACAAATCATATTTTTGAATTATTTCTTTAATTTCTAAACACAAATTTTTATGGGTTTTGCTGTTATTTGAAGCAACTATTACACCTCCTTGTAAAAAGTCTGTTTGGCCATAAGTTAGCTTTGAATTGTCTAGGTTCGTAATTGCTCCCCCAACCCCTCTTAGAATTGCTTCTGGTGCAGCAAAATCCCAATCCTTTGGAGAACTTTTCCCAGGTAAACTTAAACATATATAAATATCACTTTCACCTCTTACAATGGATGTTATTTTACAACCTATGCTTCCCATTATTATAACTTCATTAAAATCAATCTTTTGAATTAAATTTCTTAAAATTTCATTTCTATGATTTTTACTTGTTACTAAAATCATTTCTTTAAGTCTCTTATTTTTAGAGAAATTAGGATTAATCTTTGTTCCATCTTTTTTTTCACCCCAAACAAATTTGCCATCGGCTATCCATAATTCTTCTTTTTCAGGAATTAATACAATTCCGATATATGGTCTTAACTTATAACTCAAGGCTAAATGCATAGCATAATTACTAGTACCTTGAATAAAATCTTTAGTTCCATCAAGAGGATCTAAAACCCATAACCAATCTGTTTTCTTATGAGATTTATGTGGCACATATTTGACATTTTCTTCACTTAAAATATCCCAATTTATATCTTTATATTTTTCATTAATTCTTTTAATTATAAGCTCATTAACTTTTAAATCAGCAAGGGTAACAGGATCGTCAATATTATTATTTTTTAGAATATTGCTTTTATCGTTTGAATCTTTTAGGATTTGGGCATAATATAATAAGATTTCAGAGGCTTCCCAACTGAGAGTCCTCAAATCATCTATAAGATTTTTATTATTTAGTTCTGAGGGTAATTTAATCACTAAATGAATATTAAATCTATATCTTCTCATAAAAATAAAGAACCGGAAAGTAGTGTTTTATATGTTGTTGGTACTCCTATAGGTAATTTAAGCGATCTTTCTACAAGAGCTATAAATATTCTGAGAAATGTATCTCTTATTGCCTGCGAAGATACAAGACAAACAAACAAAATTATGTATAAATATGAATTTACAAATAATTTAATAAGTTTCAACAGGCATAATTCTAAAAATAAAACTCCAAGAATAATAAATGCTCTCAAAAAAGGTAAATCAGTAGCATTAGTTAGTGATGCAGGAATGCCCAGTATTTGCGATCCTGGCGAAGAACTTATAAGAGATGCAAAGTTTAATGAGATAAATATAATTTGTATTCCTGGACCATGTGCGGCTTTAACAGCGTTAGTTTCAAGTGGCCTCCCAGCATCACAATTTATATTTGAAGGATTTCTTCCCAAAAAAAAATCTGAAAGAGAAAAAACACTTATCGAAATTAGTAAAAATGAAAAAACCACTATTATTTATGAGTCCCCCCACCGCCTGAAAAAACTATTGAATGAATTAAAGATTTTTTGTGGAGGAAATAGAGAAATTGAAATTTCTAGAGAACTTACAAAAAAGTTTGAAGAACATATTGGCGATACTATCGACAAGGTTATAGATTTTTTTGAAGGAAAAGAAATAATTGGAGAGTTTACACTCGTAATAAAAGGTATAAACAAAAAAGAGCAAAATATTGAATTTAATAAATCCGACTTAAAAAAAGAACTTAATGATTTGATTAATGCAGGACTTAGTTTATCTGCTGCTTCAAAGTATTTAGCAAAGAAACATGGTCTTATAAAAAATCTAATTTATAATTTACATTAAATACAAATTAAATATGACCCTTATCTTAAATAAAATTTTTTCTTTAATCTTTTTGAACACTTCATTATTTTTAATGTTAATTATTGGTATACAAAACAGCTCAATGAAAAGCAAGGTAAATTTTTTAATATATGAATCAATTAATTTACCAGTCAGTTTTATTCTTGGAGTTAGTTTTTTATGTGGCTCAACAACAGGAGGCCTTTTGACATTAAATATCTCTAAACAAGATTAAAATTTTATAATGCAATTAATTTATCAGGGCTAACTATTCTTGAAATACCTTTTAAGATTAGAAGAGGGGCTACTAGTTTGAAAACATCTGTATTTGGAACCTTAATCACTTTTTGTTCATTTCTACAAAATCTTTTCGCAATTTTAATATCTTCATAAATTTCTATTGTTTTTCTATTTAAATCATCTTTAGAAAGAAAGTTCCATTCTGGATAATCTTTTAAAAATTTAGTTTCTAATTCTATTTTTTTATCAACAATCATATAAACCATTTTGGGGAAATTTACATCTGAGATTGGGATGGAAGATAAGTCTTTTTGAGGTTGGCTTTCAATTTGGTAATCTAAAGGAACTAATTCCGTAAAAGAGACTTCTACAGCAAATTCTTCTTCTGGTTTATCTCTTGAATATTTTTCTTTAGTAGTTTTTTCCAAATAAGCACTATCTCTTATTTCATTTTTAATTGATAAATCAATATTTCCTTGTTTTTTATCAGTCAATAGATTATTTCTCTTATTTAATTTAATTAAATCCTTATATTTTTTTTCACCTAAATCTCTCTTTAAGTTTCTAGAAATAGTTAACTTTGTACAATCAAATAGAGTAGATAATTCATCAACAGTATTTCCAGAAATAAAATATTGGATTATTTCTTTTTTTTGTTTGTCTGAAAGCCTTTTAGACAAAATGAATTTTTGTTATCTTTTTCATATATTAACAATAGAAAGCAATTAGACTTATGAAGTTAAATAATATTTAATTGTTTAATTTATTTTATAAAATCTTGAAAAATACACTAGAAAAATCTGAAAATAATTTAAAAATATTTCCAGTTATTTTATCTGGCGGAAATGGAACAAGACTTTGGCCTTTATCTCGATCTTCTTTCCCGAAACAATACTTAAAAATTAATGATAAAGATCAATATACACTTCTACAAAATACTTTCAAAAGACTTAAAGGAATAAATAATCTTGAGAATCCTATAATAATTTGTAATGAAGAACAAAGATTTATAGTCGCAGAGCAGATGAGAGAAATAAATGTCAAACCAAAGTCAATTCTTCTAGAGCAAATAGGACGAAACACAGCTCCCGCTATAGCCTTAGCTGCCCTAAAGGCTTCTAATGATGGTGAAGACCCCTTACTCTTAATCCTTTCGGCTGATCATGAAATAAAAGATAATAAAAAGTTTGTAAATACAATAAATAAAAGCATAAAGATTGCCTCAGAAGGGAGATTAGTTACTTTTGGGGTTAAGCCAGAAGCCTCAGAAACTGGTTATGGCTATATTGAAGCTAAAGAAAAGCTTTCTGAAAATGTCCCATTTAGTTCAATTAGGAAATTTATTGAAAAGCCAAAGAAAGAAATTGCATTAAAACTTGTTAAAGACAATCGTTTCACTTGGAATAGTGGAATTTTTTTATTCAAAGCATCAACAATCATAAATGAACTTTACAGATTTGCTCCAGAAATAATTAAGCTATGTACTAATTCCTTAAAAGATAAAAATTATGATCTTAATTTTCAACGTTTAAATAATGATTATTTTAAAGAATGTCCAAACATATCAATCGATATAGCGGTATTGGAGAAAACTAATCTTGGGACAGTATTCCTTTTAGAAGCAGGATGGAGTGATGTAGGCAGCTGGAAATCAGTATGGAAAAACTCAGACAAGGATAAAGATGGGAATGCAATTAACGGGAAAACTATTATTAATAATTCAAAAAACTGTTATTTAAAAGGAAAAGATAGACTAGTTGTAGGTATTGATATTGAAAATCTAATTATTATTGAGACCAATGATGCTGTATTAGTATCTAATAAAGAATCTAGTCAAAAATTAAAAGATATTGTTAATGAATTAGAAGAGAAAAATATCAAGGAAGGAAAATTTAACAACACTTGTTATAGGCCTTGGGGACATTATACTTCTGTAGCTCAAGGCAAAACATGGCAAGTAAAAAGGCTCGAAATCAAATCTCATGAAAGTTTATCTCTACAGCTTCATAATTTTCGTTCAGAGCATTGGATTGTTGTAAATGGAACAGCCAAAGTAGAAATCAATGGAAAAGTTTCAATTATTAATGTTAATGAAAGTATTTATGTACCATTAGGATCAAAACATAGATTATCAAATCATGGGGTGGTTCCATTAATTTTAATTGAGATTCAAAATGGTGAATATCTTGGAGAGGATGACATAATAAGATTTGATGATAAATACGGGAGGTAAAAAATATTTAAAGTATTTAGAAAAAACTAAAAAGCTTGAATAGATAATCCAATAACAACTATTATTAGAAATGTTAATTAAATTTTATTTTTAAAAATAAAATTAATTTGATAATTTTGCTTCCTTAGCTCAGATGGATAGAGCAACTGCCTTCTAAGCAGTGGGCCGCAGGTTCGAATCCTGCAGGAAGCGTTTAATAAATATTTTAATTACTTTATAAAAAACCTTTACCAACTTTCCAAAAATTCAAACTAGTTTTTGATAAAGTAGATTCTTCAATAATTCCTCTAGTATCAAAAACCCAAGAAGGTTGCCGCATGATTTTTGACATTTTTAACCAATTTATTTTAAGGTATTCACTCCATTCAGTTAGAATAATTATTGCATCAGCGTTTTTAAATGCAATTTCAAGATCCCTCGCGTAAGTCCAAGTACCTTCACAATTATCTCTATTAGGAATAAAATTTTTTTCATTTAATATTTTTTTTAATTGCAATTTACTTACTTGAGGATCATGTATATATAAGTTTGCTCCATTTTCAAGAAGTTCTTTGGCGATTGCAATCGCTGGAGACTCTCTTGTATCGTTGGTATTTGATTTAAATGCGAAACCTAAAATAACTAATTTTTTTGAACTAACTGTTCCAAAGAAAGATTCTATAATCAATTTTGTTATTCTATATTTTTGCCATACATTAAGAGAAACTACCTGTTCCCAATAATTAGCAGCTTCCTCTAAACCATAATATCTAAATAAATAAATCATATTAAGCAAATCTTTCTGAAAACAACTTCCACCAAATCCAGGCCCAGCATTTAGAAATTTTTCACCTATTCTTTTATCAGCTCCAATAGCTTTAGCGACCTCTTTAACATCAGCTCCTGTTTTTTCGCATAAAGAAGAAATAGCATTTATTGAGCTTATCCTCTGAGCCAAAAATGCATTTGCGGTTAATTTTGATAATTCACTACTCCAAAGATTCGTGACAAATATTTTCTCTTTTGGTATCCACTTTTGATAAAGCAAACTTAGTTGCTGTATTGCAATTTTGTCTTCTCCCCCAATTAAAACCCTATCTGGATTTTCTAAATCTTTAATTGCAGTGCCTTCAGCTAGAAATTCAGGACTTGATAATACAGAAAAAGTTTTAGGGGAATTATTTGATTTATTAATAGATTTAGAAAGTATTCTTTTTATTAATTCCGCTGTTTTTACAGGAACTGTGCTTTTTTCTACAACAATAGTTTTATCCCTAGCAAATTCTGAAACCATCCTTGCACTTGATTCTACCCATTTTAAATCACTTGCATAACCTGCTCCTAGTCCACTTGTTTTGGTAGGAGTATTAACTGAGATAAAAACAATATCTGCTTCCTCTATTGATTTCTTAATTTCTGTTGAAAAAAATAAATTTTTATTTCTATTATTTTTAATAAGCTGATCTAAGCCATTTTCATAAACTGGTAACTTTGAAAGATCTTCATTATTCCAAGAATTAATTTTTTCTTTATTTACATCAACGACAGTTACTTTAATACTTGGACAATGTTTAGCTATAACTGACATAGTTGGTCCTCCAACATATCCAGCTCCGATACAGCATATTTTTTTTATTGAAAAAATGATGACATAATAAAACTCTATTAATTATACATAAAAAATTATTTTAGGTCTCAGAAATTAATAGATTAAATAAGTTGATTTTTTTGCTTTAATCTAAAAACTTTGTAAAATGTTAAATATGCATGTTTTAAGTAATTATAAAATCGCGGATAAATTATTTTTTAGATTAGGGATATTTTTTCTGCCATCTGCTCCTTTTTTTTCCGCTTTATTTTTTTTAACTACAGTAATTATTTCTTTCACAAAAAATAAAAAATTATTTATTTTAAATGATAAATATAATCGTCTTTTTATGTTTGCGATTGTAGGAATGTTCATAATTGCCTTAGTTCATATTTTCACAAGAGAGCCAATAATTTTTAACCAAAGGATATGGGATCCCATAGATTCTAAGGAAATCTTATTAACTGAAAAAATTAGTCCATATTCATCTTTGATAGGCCTTTCTAATTGGATACCATTATTTTTTTGTTTTTTTTCCTTTCAAAATTATTTAAATTCAATTCAAGAAAGGAAATTAATAATGAAAATATTTGTAGCAGGAACAGTTCCTGTATTAGTTTCAGGATTTGGACAATATTTTTTTAACTGGTATGGCGAATTAAGTTTATTAAACGGGTTGATTATATGGTTTCAAAAAGAACAAGAACATCTATCAGGATTATTTAGCAATCAAAACTATACCGGATGTTGGTTGAATATTGTTTGGCCATTTGTAATAGCAATCTTTTTAGAAAAAACAAATGTTTTTTATAAAAAAGGAGTATCTTTAGTTTTCTTAATTTCAATTGCCTTAAGCTCTTTTTTAACATCTTCAAGAAATGCAATAGCTGGTTTATTTCTGACTTTACCAATTATTATTGGGAAATCTTTTTATAGATTATTTTTATATTCAATAATTCTTCTTGGAATAATTTTTATCCTTTATTTATCAAACTTTTTCCCGAATAATATTAATGTTATAATCGAAAGTTGCATTTCTAAAAGTTTTAATTTATTTTCGCAATTAGGGAATAATCAACTTCAATTTGAGTATTCAAATATGGTAGATAAGAGGATTACTATATTTTCATATACTATTGGAATGATTTTAAAAAATCCAATTTTTGGTTATGGTGCCTCAACATTCCCTTTTTATTACAGTTTAAAACACGGCGTTTATAAAGGACATGCTCATAACCTAATAATTGATCTAACTTTTAATTATGGATTATTAATTTCTATACTAATATTTATAGGTATTTTTTTCATATCATTTCAATCCTTCAGAAAATTATTTTTATTAAAGATACGGGTTCTATCTATAAATTATTTTGAAAGAGCTTGGTGGACATCTTTTATTATCCTATTAATTTCACAAATGTTTGACGTTCAATACTACGACTTAAGAATTAGTATTGCATTCTGGTTACTTTTGTCTGGTCTAAAATGTATGGTTACTGAGGATAATGAAAATACGACTTATACCAATTCGCAAAATTTCTAATCCCTTCTTTAAATTCTATTTTTGGTTTGTAGTTTATCCATGAATTTAAATTTTCGATATTTGCCCAAGTTCTTTCAACGTCTCCTAGCTGCATGGGCATAAAAATTTTTTTTGCAACTAGTCCTAATTCACTTTCAAGAACTTCAATGAACTCTAAAAGTGAAATTGGACGATTACTTCCAACATTAAAAATCATATGCGGAGCGAAGGAATTTTCAGGAGTTGGATCAAGAAAATTAAAATTTGAATTCTTTATTGCTGGTTTATAACAACAAGACTCAATTGCATCAATAACATCATCAATATAAGTATAGTCTCTAAACATTCGTCCATTATTAAATACTTTTATTGGTAGATTTTGAAGAATTGATTTAGCAAAAATCATTGGAGCCATATCTGGTCGCCCCCATGGACCATAAACTGTAAAGAATCTTAAACCTATTGTTGGGATATGAAAAAGGTGGCTATACGAATGAGCCATTGCTTCATTAGCTTTTTTAGTTGCTGCATATAGGCTAATTGGATGATCAACTGAATCGCTCTCTATAAAAGGTAATTTCTTGTTGCCTCCATAAACAGAGCTACTTGAGGCATAAATAAAATTTTCAACACAATGTTTTCTACATATTTCAAGAATATTACCAAATCCAACTAAATTTGTATTTAAGTATTGATCTGGATTATCAATAGAATATCTAACCCCAGCTTGAGCTGCTAAATTGATAACAATATTGGGTGGAAATATATCAGAAATATCATTTAGTTTACTTTTATCTTGAATTGAACAATTAAAAAAGTGCCATTTTCTATTAGATTTTAAAGCAGACTTATTAAGTCTGTTTATCCTGGCTTTTTTTAAATTCACATCATAGTATTCATTAAGATTATCTATCCCAATAACGTTTTCTCCCCTTTCAATTAATCTATTAGATATTTCTGCCCCAATAAAACCTGCGGCTCCAGTAACTAATATATTTTTTGCCATTTAAAACAAAATAGAATTAAATTTAATATTACTTTATTACTACTTTAAAAATTTTTTAGTAAAAATTTAGTTGTTTAAAATAAAAAAGTTTTTAAGTAATAATTTTGATAATTTTAATTTTTAATTTATTATTACATTATAAGATTTGAATTCATGAAAAGAGCATTGATAACAGGTATTACAGGACAAGATGGGAGTTATCTAGCAGAATTTCTTTTAGACAAAGGATACCAGGTTCATGGCATAAAAAGAAGATCTAGTAGTTTCAATACCGGAAGAATAGATCATCTTTATGAAGACCCTCATGTAGAAAATCGGAAATTTATCTTACATTATGGGGATTTAACAGATAGTACTAATTTAATAAGAATTATTGAAGAGATTCAACCTGATGAAATTTATAATCTCGGAGCTCAAAGCCATGTCGCTGTTAGTTTCGAAAGTCCTGAATATACAGCAAATTGTGATGCCATAGGAACTTTGAGAATTTTAGAAGCGATAAGAATATTAAACCTTCGCAAAAAAACAAAATTTTATCAAGCAAGTACAAGTGAACTATATGGAAAGGTTAGAGAAATTCCACAAAATGAAATGACCCCTTTTTATCCAAGAAGTCCTTATGCAGTTTCAAAATTATATGCATATTGGATTACTATAAATTATCGAGAAGCTTATAATCTTTTTGCTTGTAATGGGATTCTTTTTAATCATGAGAGTTCACGAAGAGGTGAAACATTCGTCACTAGAAAAATTACTAGAGGATTAGCAAGAATTGCAGTAGGTCTTGAAGAATGTCTTTTTTTAGGAAATATTGATACAAAAAGAGATTGGGGACATGCAAAAGATTACGTTGAGATGCAATGGTTGATGTTACAGCAAAACGAACCAGAGGATTTTGTTATCGCAACAGGTATATCTGAAACCGTAAGAAAGTTTATAGAAAAAAGTGCAAAACAACTTAATTGGAATGTATCTATGGATGAGCCTGCCATCATATGGGAGGGAGAAGGAACTAATGAAGTTGGTAGACGATGCGATACAAATGAAATAGTTGTAAGAATAGACAAAAAGTACTTTAGGCCTACAGAGGTTGATATATTGATTGGAGATTCTAGTAAAGCTTTAAAAAAACTTAATTGGAAGCCTAGAATAAATCTTGATCAACTTATTGAAGAAATGATTTCCGTTGATCTTAAAGAAGCAAAAGAGGAATACGAATTAATGAGAATTAAAAATTTAGCTGATTAATGAATAAGGAAATTACTTACCAAGAAAAGTTCTTTATCGCAGGTTCTAGTGGGATGGTAGGAAGTTCAATAATAAGAAAGCTTAAAGAAAAAGGTTATGGGGATAAAGATTATGGAGGTGAAATTTTAGCTCCAAAGAGAAATGAATTGAATTTATTAGATTTAGTTGAATTAAAGAATTGGTTCGAATTACACAAGCCATCTATAGTTATTTTAGCTGCAGCCAAAGTTGGAGGGATACTAGCCAACTCCTCTTATCCCTTTGATTTCATATTTGAGAATATGAAAATTCAAAATAATGTAATTGAGACTGCTTGGCTCAATAATGTAAAGAGATTTGTTTTTCTTGGGAGTAGTTGTATTTACCCAAAATATGCAAAACAACCGATTTCAGAAGAATCCCTCCTAACAGGAGAATTAGAAAACACTAATGAACCATATGCAATCGCAAAAATATCTGGCATCAAACTCTGTGAATCACTAAGAAACCAATATGGGTTTGATGCGATTTCGCTGATGCCAACAAATTTATATGGTCCAAAAGATAATTACCATCCCAATAATAGTCATGTAATGGCATCTTTAATTAAAAAATTCTGTGAGGCAAAAATTTATAATCGACCATCAGTTACTTGTTGGGGTTCTGGTAAGCCAGAAAGAGAATTTATGCATGTAGATGACTTATCGGAAGCAGTCATTTTCTGTTTAGAGAAATGGAATCCAAGTAAAAAGAATGCACCAAAAGATAAATCAGGAAATCCTTTATATTTTCTAAACGTAGGTACAGGTGAAGACATATCTATTTCAAGTCTTTCTGAAATAATTTTAAGAAAAGTTGGCTATAAAGGTAAGATCATTTGGGACCGTAGTAAACCAGACGGGACTCCAAAAAAACAACTTAATATCGAAAAATTAAAAAGTCTAGGTTGGGTTCCAAAAATCAAGTTAAATGACGGCATTGAAAAAACTATTATAGATTTTAAAACAAACCACTTTAATAAAATTTAAAAATTATTAGATAACAAAAAATTTAATAACCATTTGGATTTGTAAGATGCCAATGCCAACCATCTTTGCACATTTCCTCTAAAGTTCTTTTTGGTTTCCAATTAAAAGTTTTTAATATCTTAGAGTTATCAGCAACTACATATCCAATATCTCCTTTTCTTCTTCCAGCAAAGGAATAGGGAATTTTAACATTATTTACTTTCTCAAAAGTTTTTATTAATTCTAAAACTGTACTTCCTAAACCTGTTCCAATATTTAAATTTAAAAGTTGTGGATTATTATTTTGTAAATAATTCAAGGCTTCAACATGACCATTTACTAAATCCATTACATGTATGTAATCTCTAATGCAGGTACCATCTTTGGTATTCCAATCATTTCCAAAAATCTTAAATTCTTTGATATTTTTTGAAGCAACTTTTAGAATTAAGGGGAAAATGTTGTTAACTAATCCTATATAGTTCTCTCCTAATTTTCCACTAATATGGGCACCTATTGGATTAAAATATCTTAGATTTATTATCTTCCAGTTTTTAGGATCACTTTCATAAATATCCTTTAAAAATAATTCTATTGTTGATTTATTTCTTCCATATGGATTTATTGGTTTTATTAAAGAATTCTCTTTTATTTTATGCTTTCCTAAATTCTCATAAATTGTCGCACTACTGCTAAAAATAATTGTTTTACAATCATATTTTTTCATAACATTTAGCAAATTTATAGTTCCAACAACATTATTTTCCCAATATAAAAAAGGATATTTTATAGATTCTTCTATGGACTTTAATCCTGCAAAATGTATTACTTCATAAATTTCATTATTTTCTTTTATAGCATTAGCAAAAACTTCTTCTATATTCTCTACGAATCTAATATCACCTTTATGAAATTTCAAATTTTTAGATAAAATTTTATTCTCTTTACTTAATATTTCTGAAAATCTTTTTAAAACTTTTCGACTACTACTTACGTTTGAATCAAAAACATAAACAAAATATCCATTTTCTAAGAGAGACAATACAGTATGACTTCCAATGTAACCACATCCGCCAGTAACTAGGATACTTTTCATTATGGTTCTTCAAAAAAATAAATCACGAATTTCAAATCAGCTATCATGCAATATTACAACGAAAAGTATATTTTTTTCTTATAGTTTAAATTTTTTTCAATATATAAATATAAGATATTATTTTAAGAGATAATTTGGATTCCTTTAGTTTGCTGTTAATAATCTATGAAAAAAATAAAAATATTTGATGTTTTTTTATTTCTTAATGAATTAGATTTACTTGAATTAAGATTAGAAATACTATATGACGTTGTTGATTATTTTATTATTACAGAATTATTTGAAACTTTTTCTGGTAAAAGTAAACCTCTTTTGTACGAAAAAGAAAAAAATAGATTTAAAAAATATTCAGATAAAATTATTTACAATCCCGTTTCTAGAAAACAACTTGAAGATTTAAAAAATAAAAGATGGTCTCATTACGTTTCTGATTTTGATGAGGTTATACCTTATCAGAATGGTGGTAAAGCATATAAATATTCGCATAAATCCATAAAAAGAGAAGTGAATCATAGAGATTCTGCAATTCTTGGTTTTTGGAACCTCGCAGAACCGGATGATTATATTTTACTAAGTGATTTAGATGAAATTCCAAACCCTCTAACTATTCAGAAATCAAAACTATCAGGCGATAATGAAATTTTTTATTTCAAAATGGAATGGTTCCTATATTGGATTAATAATAAGATCTCAAAACCTTGGTTTGGAACAGTTTTATTCAAATTTAAATATCTAAAGGAAAAGTCTCTGAGCAATTTAAGATATGCCTCCTCTAATGAACAAAGTGTACCTGGAAGAATTATTAAAAACGGAGGGTGGCATTTTAGCTATTTAGGTGGTTTTCAAGCTATAAGAAACAAACTCAAGGCTCATCCCTTTCAAGGTAGAAGAATACAATTAGCTTCTATTTTAGATAGGTTAGGAATAAGAAAATTTGAGAATGTCATCAAAAAAAATAAAGATATTTTTTTCCTTAAAAGAGAATTTACTTTAGTAAATATTGAAAAAACTTTCCCTAGTTATATTCAAAAAAATATCAAAATTTTAGCAAAATATATTTACATTAAGGAGGCTCCATAGAACAATAATTTGAGCAAATAAACAAATTTATATTAAATTCATAAGAAAACAAAAAAACATTCCCTTTAAATTTTATATTTAAAATACTAAGCTTTTTTGCAAAATAAATGAGCAACAAAAGGAAAGCCATAATTTTGGCTGGAGGAAATGCTACTAGACTTTATCCTATTACTCATGTTGTCAGTAAACAACTAATGCCTGTTTATGACAAACCAATGATTTATTATCCTTTGAGTACTCTTATGATTGCTGGAATAAGAGAATATTTAGTAATAGTAAATGAGATTAATTTAGTTTCTTTTAAAAAACTTTTAGGGGATGGCAGTAAATGGGGGATAAATATAAGTTATGCAGTACAAAAAAGTCCCGATGGACTAGCACAAGCTTTTTTAATAGCAGAAGATTTTCTAGATAATTCTCCTTCAGTTTTAATATTAGGAGATAATCTTTATCACGGAAATGATTTGGGTCCTCAATTAGTTAAAGCAAATAATGATTATGATAGTTCTACTATTTTCGTATATCCAGTAAGTGATCCAGAAAGATATGGAGTGGCTGAATTTAAAGATAATAAGGTAATTAATCTATATGAAAAACCCAAAAAACCTAAAAGTCGATATGCTGTTACTGGATTATATTTTTATGATAATACCGTAGTCCAAAAAGCTAAAACAATTAAACCTTCAGAGAGAGGTGAGCTAGAAATCACATCTTTAAATAACTTATATTTAGAGGAAAATAATTTAAAAGTTGAAGTAATGGGGAGAGGCGTAGCCTGGCTAGATACTGGAACATTTGATTCGCTTCATCAAGCGGGAACCTATATCCGTGTACTGGAAAGTAGACAAGGATTAAAAGTTGGATGCCCTGAAGAAGTTGCCTGGAGAAAAGGATGGATAAATGACAATACTCTTAAAAAACTTTCCAATCAAATGATAAAAAGTGGTTATGGTAAGTATCTATTAGAGATCATTAATGACCCCTTAAAAAGTCAATACAAGGATATTTAAATAATGGAAACCCAAAATATTAATTCAAATAAGGGTAATTTAATACCAGATCTCTACTTGATTTCTCCCAATATTTTTCAAGATTCAAGAGGTCATTTTTATGAAAGTTGGAACAAAAATCTTTTTAATAAAACAATTGATCGCGAAATAAATTTTGTTCAGGATAATCAATCAAGATCTTTAAAAGGAGTCTTAAGAGGTCTGCATTATCAAATAAATCCTTATCCACAAGCTAAATTAGTAAAGTGCCTTAAAGGTAAAATCTACGATGTGGCAATAGATTTAAGACAAAGTTCAAAGACTTTTGGCGAATGGGCTGGAGTTTACTTAAGCGAAGAAAATAAAAAACAAATCTGGATTCCAGAGGGATTTGCTCACGGTTTTTTAGCAATGAGTAGTATTGCAGATGTTCTATATAAAACTAACAATTTTTGGGGTAAAGATTTTGAAAGGTGCATAAAGTGGAACGATAAGAAATTAGGAATTAAATGGCCTTTAAATATTATTAATTTCTCATATCCTTTAATATCAAATAAGGATGAAAATGCTTTAACCTTTGAAAAAGCAATTAGGAAATCAGAAATTTTTAAATGAAAGTATTACTTACTGGCGGATCTGGACAATTAGGCAGATCAATTCTTGCCTCTAAGCCCCAAGAAATACAAATTATCATTCCAAACAAAACAGAATTAAATTTAACGTCAAAAGATTCTTGTTTTGAAGCAATTGAAAAATTTAAACCAGACTGGATTATCAATTGTGCAGCTTATACTAATGTTGAAAGGGCAGAAAGAGAAGAAGATTTGGCCTACAAAATAAATGCACTCGCCCCAAAATACTTTGCTGAGGCTATAAAAATTAAAGGTGGTAATATATTGCAAATTAGCACAGATTACGTTTTTAATGGAGTTAAAGGTACCCCTTATAAACCAAACGAAGAAAAATGTCCAATTAGTGTATATGGTTATACAAAGGCAAAGGGTGAGGATTTTTTAACCGAATTATTATCAGATTCATTTAAAGGGAATATTATTCGGACAAGTTGGTTGATGAGTCCATACGGAAACAACTTCGCTTTAAAAATTATTGAAAAAATAAAAAAATCTAAAGAATTAAGAATAATTTCGGATCAAATAGGATCTCCAACAACTACCTCTATTCTTGCAAATTCATGTTGGCAAACAATTTTATTAAAATCTCAAGGAATTGAAGTCCCCTTCATAATGCATTGTACAAATTCGGGGGCTGCAAGTTGGTATGATTTAGTAGTTGCCATAGAAGAAATTGGAAGAAAATTAAATCTTTTTGATAACAGAGTTAATATTTTGCCTATCAAATCAGAAGAATATCCAACACTAGCTAAAAGGCCCTCTTATTCTGTATTAGATTCTTACGATTCTCTTAAAAGACTTTTGATAAAACCTATAAATTGGAGAAGTGCTATTTTTGAATTATTAAATGAATTTAGAAATAAAAGTTTTAGCTAATAATTGTTTTATTTTTGAACTAAGGAGAATTAAACCTAATAAGCAAAATTGAATAGCATTAATAATACATCCTGGATATAGTCCTTTTGAAGAAAGGTAATGCTTTTCATTAATAATATGTTTTTTTAAATTTTCTTTTAATTTTATTGTGATACTATCTTTATTCTGTATTGAAATAATTCTAGATTTATTAAAGAAAATAGTTTTCAAATTTAATATTTTTGTTGATAAAAATAACTTTAGGTACCATTCTGCATCAACAAACCATGTTAGATTCTCATCAAAATAGATATTTCTAAATTTGCTGTTAAGAACTAAAGCTGCTGTTGGAGCTAAGATCATATTTAAGGATGCATTTGGAAATAATAAGCAAATTTTAGTAAAAATTTTTTGCTGCCAAGAACTCATATTATGAATATTCTTACCGGTTACTTTTGAGGAACAAGGCAAAATAATTAAACCAATTCTTTCTTCTGCTAATTGGTCTAAAAATTCTAGATTATTTGGATAGTCATCATGATGATTTAATACAAAAAAAGGAGTATCTATTTTCTGTAAAAGTTTATTCCAATTTTTTACAGCCGATGAATTAGGTCCCTTTATATAGTTAATTTGATTTTTTACACAATGAGCTTTGATTAATTCTTTTTCATAATTATCATCACTATCATCAGATACCATAATCTTTACTCTATTATCTTCCTGATAGTTTTTAATAACTTTCAAAAAACATTCATAAGAATTATAAGTTGGTATCAATACAGTAAGAATTTTTTTCATAATTAATATTTTTTAAAATAACCTAAATCCTTAAATTAAATTATCTTATAATTCCAATCTCTATAAATATAATCTTTAGTTGTTTTAATCTTATTAAACCAATACTTTGGAACAATTATAAATTTATTTTTCTTGGTGGATAGAAATGCAGCAAACCATGAAAAGGTACTATTTGATAAAACAAAATATTTTCCTTTAGACATCAACATAAAATCTTTTTCTGAAGAAGTACTATTTGAAGAAACTACAATTGAGTAAGGAATCATCAACTTGAGATTTTCATTTAAAAAATTATAATCATCAGAGAATAATAAAACAGGTAAAAAACCAAACCTTTTTCTTAAAAATTTTACGGAATTTATAAAATAGGAGTTTTCCAAATTACCATGAAATTCTGATGTTTTTCTTGAATATATATAATCTCCCCTTCTAACATGAACAGCTATAAAGTCATATTTATATTTTGATGAATCAAGAGAACCTTTTGCATCTCTAAACTTTAAAATAATATTTTTACTAGCATAAATATATTTATTAATATATTTATGCCATGTTCCATAAAAGATAGAAATATTAGTTTTTAGTTTAAATAAACTTAAATCACTTTTATTATTTAAGTTATCAAAATATAAATTAGGTACTAATTTAATTCGAAACCTCAAATATATAAATTTAGCTATCCTTAAGATGAGTGGCAAAAGAAAAAAATTTTTTACCAAAAAATTATTCTTAGATGGATTATATTTGGTTATATCTATATCAAAGAAATTTTCCAAATATGAATCATGATTTGTTTTGTATGATGATCTCATGTCGAAGTAAACCACATTCTTACTATATTGATTTCTTAACTCTTCGCCTAAATAAAATTGAAAAAGTTGATTACCTATTCCTCCATTTAAAATAATAATACAAGTATCTTGAGGTAATTTAAAAATATTAGGTAAATATGAATTTAATAACAAAAAATATTTATTCAAGTTTTTAATAGTCTTCAAGTTAATAATAATCTAAAAGTATCTAATCCAATAGCAGTACTTAATAATGAGGTTAAAAATCTCTGGGGATAAACAATATTTCTATAAACACTTAAAATAAATAATAAGATATAACTAACCCTATGGATCAAATTATAATCGGCGCTATTAATATTCAAAATAAAACTTAAAATTATTATTGTCGGAGCAAACACTAATAATCCATTTAGACTTATATATCCTAAAATATTATTAAAATGGATGCTTAGATTTCTACTCAATGCTAAAGATTTTAATTTTAATTCCTCAAAATATATCAAGAAAAATAATAATAAATATGAGAACCAATATAAAAACTTGCTAAAAGTAAAATTAATTGGGTTAAGGCTTATAAAATATTCTGGACTAAGATCTTTAATATTAAGCCTTTCTATCAAACCTGGATTAACTAAAACTCTTAGGCTTGAATTGCAAGCAAAAAAAGCAACAAAAATAAAAAATAGCAATATTAAAGTCTTAGTATATTTTTTTAAAAACCCACGTAATAAACAACTCAAAGTCGGGAACCATAGAATTATTGTTCCTATATGCATTCCTATACCTAAAATAAATAAACATATATTTTTTATTGTAAAATTCTTATCACTATTTATACCTATCAAAAAATAAAACCAAATTAAAATAGCTAATGATTCTCTTATTTGAATATAAACTTTAAAAAGAAAAAAACTTGAGAATAATAAGCCCATGAAGAGGGTTATATCTCTAGGCTTGAATTGCAATTTTCTTAAAATATAAAAATAAGAAAGTAATTGAAAACTAGATAATAAAGCTCTAAATCTATCGTAAGTTGTTACTTTATTAAAAATAAAATTTATAGAGGCATAAAAACTAAATAAGGGTAATTTGAAATATCTCTCAGGAACTTGAAAAAATTTAAAATAAGAATAGTAATCTGAATTAAATAATTCTGGATTAAAAATTAATGGAAAAAAAATAATAAATAATGAAGTAATCAATATTAATGATATACCTGTAATATTTGAAAAAAAATAAAAAATATTCTTCTTTTCTTTTAATGGCATTAGTAAAATATTGGTGTTTAATTATTAGGAATTGATCCTTTTTTTAAAAAAACTATCCTTATAGTTTTAAACAAAATCAGAAAGTCTAGCCATATTGAAAAATTTCTTAAATAGAAAAGATCATAACCAAATTTCTTTTTTGCATCATCTAAAGATGAACCATAAGGAAAATTTACTTGTGCCCATCCACTCAAACCAGGTTTTAAAGAATATCTAAAATCATAATATGGAATAAATTTTTTAAGTTCTTTATCAAAAACTTCTCTCTCTGGTCTAGGTCCTATCAAGCTCATATCCCCTTTAATAACATTCAATAATTGAGGTAATTCATCTATTCTTGTTTTTCTTAAAAATCCTCCAATTTTTGTAATCCTTTTATCATATTTTGATGCCCACTTAGGTTTACCTTTTTCAGCATAAGGCATCATAGTTCTTAGTTTATATAATATGAATTTCTTCTTATTTAAGCCAACTCTTTCTTGTAAATAAATAAAATTACTTTTGTCCTCTAAATAAATTATCAATCCAGAGATTAATACTATGGGAGTTGTTACAACTAATAAAACAACACTGAATAAAACATCTCCTATTCTTTTAAACCTTAGTTGAAATGAATTATAGGAAGTAGAAAAGTTCCCTTTTAAAAAAAACTCTTTACTAATCATTTCAGAAGGGAATCTTTGTAAATTAAGTTCACACCACATTTCTGCACTAATAATTTCCTTGCCTTTCTTCTGAAATTCAAAAAATTTATTTAATTCAGCTTGATTAATATCCTCCACTTTATCGATAATAATACCCTTTATCTTATGAAAATTTTTTTCACTTAATTTTAGATCAATGCCTTTATTTAGTAATTTTACTTTTTTTCTACTAAACTCTAATTCGTTATTCAAAAATTGATAAAGTTCATCAGATCCTATAAATATCCAATACTCTTTAGAAAGAGTTTTTCTTATAAATGTATTTATTAAGGGAAATTGAAGGAGATTAATTATAAAAGAAATTTGTGCAGAGTAAATAACTATTATTTGATCATAATGATTAAAATTATTTAGATTAATATTTTCGAATACAATAAAAATAGCAAAGATAGAAGTCATTGATACCAATAATGTTCTTAAATATAATTGAATAAAAATATTATTTTTTTTATTTTTGAAGAATTCTTCTTCGTAAGAATATCTACCAAACAAATAACTTAACAAAAGCCATAGAGGAATAAATAATAGTGTAAAAAATTTGATGTTTTTAGCAAATACAAAATATTCTGAGAAAATATAGACATTTAGAAGATATATAAGAACTATTTCATATATACAGCTAATTAGCAATTTCCTTCTAGAAATAAGCCATGGTAATCTTATTCTCATTTTTACAAATTATTTTTATATTCTTGACTAATTTTATTAGCTCTTAACAAGCCTACAAGCCAAGTATTATGAAGCCATCTTTGGTCAATCAATTCAAAATCACCAGTGAATCCATATCCTAATTTCTTAGCATCAGGATCTGGATTACAAAAATAAGATGGGAAAGTATTTTCAGTTATTATATTTACATGGGTAGGATCTTGAAATGCTTCAGGAGAGGGAAATGCAGGAGTCACATGCAAGAATATTCCACCAGGTTTAAGTACTCTATGAATTTCGTTCATTAACTCAATAAATGAGCTTCTACTTTTTCCATTATGCCAAGATAGTCTTGGAATATGTTCTAAAAAATTAAATGCGGTGCAATAATCAAATTTATTATCCGAGAATGGTATATTTTCTTTAGAAAGATTTGCCTCTTTTATATTATTTTGAAGGTCATTTCTTATGTCAACTCCAAATAATTGATTAGCATCAAAAGGATTCTTAGCTTTAATTCCACAACCTAAGTCCAACGAATTAGATTCATATTTATTTATTTTATCAATATATTTATCGGTTAATTGTTCTATAAAATAAATTTTTTTATATTTCTTCTTTGTAAATTTAATTCTTAACTCCCAATAAAAATATTTCAAAAACCTTATAAAGTATTTTTTATTCATCAATTTTTTCAATACAACAATATTATAGTATTTCTTATGCTCTAAAATTTATAATTATTAAATTTAGTAAATCTTTGAAAATCATTTAATGATGTATATTAAATATTATGGTCTAATTTTGTGAATAAAATTATATTAAAAAATCTAAAAGAAAGATTTTATTTATTTAATCATGCCATAAATCTATGCAAGCTTGGTAGTGAAGGAAATATTCTTAATTTTATTAAATTAACCGTACTTTTATTTATATCAGGATTCTCAGAAACACTCCCTATAATCGCACTAATCCCTTTTATCACAGTTATTAGTAATCCTAATAAGCTTTTTGAATTAAGATATATATATGAATTTTCTGAAAAATTAAATATTAAAGATCCCAATGAATTAATTTTACCTTTATTTGCTTTATTTATAATTGTTATTATTATAAATAGCTCCTTGAGAATATTAACAATAAGTTTTAATAACAGATTAAAAGCTTCTTTAGGGCATCAATTAAGCAAGAAAGCTTACAAAAAAGTTATTTTCAGCACTTATGAATATTACATAAAGACTAATAGCAGCAAAATAATAACAAACTTTAATGAAGCAATAAGAAGATCTGTGGAAAGTATTGCATCATTTTTAGAAGGGATTATATCTTTTTTCAATTTAACTTTTCTTGTTTTTACTTTATTGTTTATTAATAAAGAAATTACATGCATATTATTTATTTTTACAAGTTTGTCATATATTTTTATTGGAAAAATCCAAACTAAGACTTTAAAGAAGGAAGGAAGAATTCTTTCAATAGGAAAGGAAAAGCAGGTAAACATTATACAAGAAACATTAGGATCAAAAAAAGAAATTACGCTTAAAAATATTTACAATTTACTTATAGAAAGATTTTCCAATGTGAATCTTAAAACAGAATTAGCAATTGCAAATATTAATACTGCATCTCAGTTGCCAAAATTATTTATTGAGGGATTCTTTATTATTTTATTGGGATCTATTGTATTTATAATTAAAACTACTTACGATGTAGATCCTCTTCCAATAGTTGGAAGTATTAGTTTAGGAATCCAAAGAATACTGCCTGCTACTTTTGGACTATTTTCGGCATATGCTGGCTTAAATGCAAGATATGACACTTCTATGAATCTTGTTTATATGATAAATAATACCCCTCAAGAAATTAATTCAATAGGAACTAACCAAGAAGAGTCAACAACATTTAAAAATTTGATCTTAAAAAATATTTATTATTCTTTCCCAGGTGAAAAACGCTCTACAATTAAAAATATTTCTTTAGAGATTAATAAAGGGGAGAAAATTGGAATTGTAGGAACAACCGGTTCCGGTAAGTCAACACTAATTGATTTAATAATGGGTTTTCTTACTCCTAAAGAAGGGAATATTCTTGTAAATGGCCAAAGCATTTCTAAAAAAGAAAATATTGATGAATTACTTAAATGGCGCAACAGTATTACACTAGTTCCCCAGAATATTTATTTGAAGGATTCAACAATAGTTGAAAATATTGCTTATGGAGAAGGAATTGATCGAATTGATTTTGAAAAAGCTCTTGATTGTTGTAGATCATCAAAAATATATGATTTTATAATGAGTACTGAAAAAGGTTTATATACTATGGTGGGTGAAAGAGGGATAAATTTAAGTGGTGGTCAGATACAAAGATTAGCTATTGCAAGAGCTCTATATAAAGATGCGCAGGTATTAATCCTTGACGAAGCCACTAGCGCACTAGATTCAAAAACGGAAAAAGAAGTTGTAAACGCATTAAGAAAATTTAAAAAGGAAATAACTATAATTTCAATTTCACATAGGATTAACACAATTTCTGGTTATGATCGAATTATTAAAATCGATAATGGAAAGATTATCTCAAGTAATATAAATTAAAAATTTTTCAAAATATGGTCAGCATTATATTTAAAGAGGGTCAGGGCTTAGGAAATCAATTGTGGCTTTATGCTTCAGCTAAAAGTATTTCTGAAAAGTTAGGTTTAAATCTTGAAATACAAAATTTTCATAAATTCAAAGCACTTGATTTTTTAAAATTAGATATTAATTTAACCTCTAAGTCAGAATCTATTATCAAAAAAGAGATGACCATATTTAATGAAAAGCTATACTATGATTCAGAATTAAAATATATTATTTCCGATTTTGATGAAAATGTTTTAAATATTAAAGAGAATACTGTGCTAGAAGGCATTTTCCAATCAGAAAAATATTTCTTTGGAGATTTTGAAAAACTAAATAGATACATAAAAGTTGATGATAATTTAATAACTAATAATCCTGTTGAAAAAAATATATGTATCTTAAACATTAGAGGAGGAGAATACAAAAGACATCGAGATTTTATTCTGCCAAAGATTTATTGGCTCAATGCAATGGATAATTTTAAGAGTAAATATAAAATTTATGATTTTAAAATTGTTACCGATGATTATCTTTATTCTAAAGCTTTATTCCCAAAGCTTGAAATTATTTCTGATGATATAGGAAAATGTTTCTCAACTATTTACAATTGCTCTAACATAATAGTTTCAAATTCAAGTTTCTCATATTTTCCATGCAGAATTGGAAAAAAGAAAAATATAATTGCTCCCTTATATTGGGCAAGACCTTATAAAAATAAAGGAAGATGGATATCCCCTGGAAATGTTTACAAAGACTGGCAATACCAGGATATTACTTCGAAATTAGTCTCTTATGATGAATGTAAGAAAATAGCAAACAAAACAACAAAGTATTATAAAGATAACTTTTATATTCTTATAAATAAAAGAGACATTCCAAGTAATGGTTTTTTGAATATTCTTCCTAAGAAATGGAAAATTATTTTAAAAAATACATTAAAGTATATTTTTCCCAAACTTATTGGATAAAATACTATAAATCTTACTTTTTATTCTATTAATTATCAATTTATGGCGAAGAATATTATTAATGAATGGAGATTTGAATTAGTTACTAATAAAAATACCATAGATGTTTCTAAAAACATTCTTAGATATGTTAATAAGAATTCAATATTGAAAATTAATTCTGATTTAGAATACAAAAATTTAATTAAAAATAAACAACTTTTAACTACTAATTCATATCTAAAAATTAGCAAATATAAAGATAAATCTTGGGAACCATTATCCATAAATCAAAATTGCGAATTTAATTTGAGGCTTGGAAAACTTAATATAGATAATCCAATTATAAATATCGTGTACTTTCTAAATGCTGATATAAGTGCATGCTATTTTAAATTATTTAAAGATCAATTAAAAGACTTAATTAAGTCTGGAATTCTGATAAATAGAAACTTAAAACTATATTTAGTAATTATTTGCTCTAATGATCAAAAAAAATTAATTTTAAAAAAAATAATAAGTGATCTTAAACTTAATCAATATTGTGAAATAAATATTAGTTTTTCTGAAGACGTTCACAAAGAATATGAGGGAATTAATAAAGTGTGGGAAATATCTACTAAGCAAAATAAAAAAAATTCATTTGTTTTCTATATCCATGGCAAGGGTTTAAGTTACTTGCAAAATAAATTTTTATATATTAGACAACCTCTAGAAAAATTCTTATTTAAATTAATTATTTATAAATGGAAAAGAAATATAGAATTATTGTCAAGATTTGAATCTATTAATAAAATAGGAAGTCTTTCAGGTATTTATGGATGGTTATGGTTTAACTTTTGGATAGCAAGAACATCTTACATAGCAAAATTAGAAAAGCCAGTAAAAAGAAATAGAGCATGTTATTACGAGGATTGGCTCGCAAGATATGAATTAAAGAAAACTGATAGATCATTAAAAACATATAAAAATATTTTCAATGACAGTTATTATAATACTGTTAATCAGAATATTAATTTATTAAGCAACCCAAAAAAGATGAAATATAATATTGGTAGTTATTGTGAGGTAAAAAAAGGGGATTTTGTATTAGGGTTTGTTAAATTAAGCTATCATATTTGGTATAGATTTTTTGTTGTAATGAGTAAGTTAAGACTTAACAATGCAGACAAAGATAGATTAATATTTTTTTAATAAGGAATTTTAAGGAAGATACTAATTTAGTAATATAAAATTATGGAATCTAATCATAATAAATCAATATCCAAATACCTTTTTGATGGAGATCATTTCTTCTGTATTTCTTATTTTGAAGGAGACTATAATTGGATTAAAAAATTAAACCCCAGAAAATACATCGTATATAATAAAGGCTTTCAAGATTTACCTAGTGAATTAAAAAATATAAGAATAAAAAATGTCGGTTACAATTTATATTCATATCTTTTATTTATTATTGAAAATTATGATAATTTGCCAGGCAAAATAATATTCTGTAAAAATAATATTTTTAAAAGACATATTAAAAAAGAATATTTTGAAGAATTAATTACCAGAAACACATATACTTCTTTAGATGAAATTTATGAAAAGCATAAATATCCAATTTCAATAAAATTATCTGACGGATCCTTTACAGAAATTAATAATAGTTGGTACAAATTTAAATATGAAAGGCTATATTTTGCTGATTATAATGAATTTTACAAATTTATCTTTAATACAAACAAT
>MDTB01224366.1_pt1 | contig 25687 bp, 32 predicted proteins | sample 811161 | NCBI WGS metagenome assembly MDTB01 (sample SAMN05326650, study PRJNA326480) | marine metagenome | isolation source: seawater | place: Mediterranean Sea | collected 2009
TCTTGTGGCAAGTCTAAGGTCTTCCGCAGCTGTCTCTATCTCTTTTTTTTGATCTTTCTTTAAAAATTTTTCTATTTCTTTTAATGCCGCATTAAGTTTTGCTCGATGCCTTTCTCTAGTAACTAAAATATTGTTTGCTTTCATAAATTTTTTACTTAGTTTCCCTTTAATTGTCTTTATGAGGCTATCAATATTTTTATTGTTTTTTACCGATATTAAAATTTGATCATTTTTTTTAAATTCATTTTTTGGAGTTTTTTTCCTTAAATCTGACTTATTAAAAACTAGTATACAGTCTTTATTAATTAATTTTTTTATATCTTTGTTAATTTTTTTTTTAGATGCATCTATCATAATTAAAGTAAGGTCAGCATCTTTGGCTTTCTTAATAGCCCTTTTTATTCCTTCTTTTTCAACCTTATTTTTAACCTTTCTTATACCAGCAGTGTCTGCCAGAATGACGGGGTATCCATCAATATTAAGATAAGTTTCTATAACATCACGTGTGGTACCTTCTTGCTCAGATACTATGGCTGCTTCTCTTTTGGAAAGGAGATTTAATAAAGAAGACTTTCCTGCATTAACATCTCCGATAATAGATATTCTGAATCCATCTCTAATTTTCTCGCCGATTTTTTGGTCCTCTAGAATTTGTTTAATATCCTTATGAACCTGCTTTATAGAAGCCTGAACTTCTTTTAAGACATTCTCTGGAAGATCATCCTCAGCGAAGTCTATTTTTGCTTCAATATAAGACAAGGATTTAACTAACTTTTCTCTTAAAGAATTGTAGTGATTTGATGCATTGCCTTGAATCAATTTTATGGCCTGCTGTCTTTGAAGCTCCGTTTCAGCATGTATAAGATCCCCTATGCTTTCCGCTTCTATTAAATCCATTTTATTGTTTTGAAATGCAAGCTTTGTGAATTCTCCGGGTTCTGCTAATCTACAATTTTCTTGGTTTCCAAGTACCCTTAAAAAACAACTAACAACAGCATTGCTTCCATGGGTATGAAATTCTGCCAAATCCTCACCTGTGTAACTGTTCGGACCAGGTGACCACAACAGCAATCCCTCATCAATTATTTTACCATTTGAAGGATCATAAAATTTACAAAGATTAACTTCTTTGGATTTAATGTCATTTTTCTTAGTTATTAATTTTGAAATTTGAAGACTATCTTTCCCAGATAATCTTAAAATAGCTATACCTGAAGGACCTCTCCCTGTTGATAGTGCAAATATATTCATTTGTTTTTTTTCTAGTTTTTCATAGCATAGAATATATGGAAAATACCATTTCTTTTAACACTAAGTTTGGTCAAATTTCAGCTACTGAAACAAAGGGTAAAGTAACCTCTATTCAATTTAAAAGGCTCAAAAAAAAAGGCTTGTCATCGATAAATCTAAGAAAGCTCAGAAGTAATATTAATGCTTATTTTAAAGGAAAAATTAATAACATAAAAATTCCAATAAAAATTGCAGGGAACCCAATGCAAAAGAAAGTATGGAATGAATTGAAAAGAATTAAAAAAGGCGAAACAAAAAGTTATGGTCAAATTGCTAAAAAACTTAATATTTCTCCCAGATATGTAGGAAAAGTTTGTGGCCAAAACAGGCATATATTAGTCATTCCTTGTCATAGAGTTATAAGGTCTGATGGATCGCTTGCTGGATTTTCTGCATACGGAGGTATCAACCTGAAGAGAAGATTGATACAATTTGAGAAAGATGACCCATTTAAAAAAGAATAAAATTTTAATTTTTTTTTTTATCTTTGGCCTTTTACAGATTTATTATTTATATAGCAAAAGAAGTAATTTTAATTTTGAAATTTTAAGAAATCCATTTAAAAAAGACTCTCATATAAATCTTGTTTTAGAAAAACCAGTAATTGAAAGTAAGCAGATTATTCAATCATTTAACCTAAAAAAATTTAATCTAAGCCAAAAATTGAAGGATAAGGATAGTTATTTTTATCAGAGACTAATTGAATATAATTATCCTGTAAGAATGGATCCAAAAGAAGAGTACACATTTTTCCTATTAGAAGAAAAAAATACTTGCAAAGATATTTTTAAAGGAAAATTTATTAAATTGAAAAAATGTTAATAGAATTAAAAAATTTTAATAATAATATAACTCTAGGATTATTAATTTTAATACTTAATAGCTATCTATTTTTAAGTATCAACTTACCAATTGAGATATTAAAAACAAATTTAGTAATTTTTTTTACAGTTTTTATATATTTTTATCTCAAATATTTTAAATATAATTTTCCCTTAAAATTATATTTTTTACTTATCCTGCTTATTTGTTTGGGAGAACCTGCAATAAATTGGGATCTGAGAAGCATTTATTTGTTTCATGCAAAAAGAATATTTTTTGATGACTCTATTTATTCCATTGTCGACAATTATGCTCAGTTTAGTCATAACGACTACCCACTGTTAGTCCCTGCTTTCTCATCTTCTTTTGCATTTTTAGTTGGCTATTGGCACGAAATATTCCCCAAAAGTGCTTTTACATTTATTTATCTGCCACCACTGATATTTCTTTCTTCGTACCTAAATAATAAAAAATATATAATTTTTTTGTCTGTATTAATTTTTTTTATCGGACAATATTTATTTAATGGTGGGGCAGATGGAATTGTATCTGTTTATTTTATAACTTGTGCTTTTTGTTTTTATTACATTTTTTTTGAGAAAAATAATAAAAAAATAGATTCTATTTTTTATATACTTACAGTTCTTTTCTGCACATCTCTTTCTTTAATCAAAAATGAAGGTTTGGCTCTTTTGCTAGTTATTTTTACAACTACTGTATTGATCAAACTGTTTGAAAAAAAAATGTTAAACTCAGAATTTATAAAGAAAATAATCTTTTTATCAGTATCATTTCTACCAATGTTATTATGGAAATTATTTTGTTACAAAAATAATATTGCTAATGATTATGTAAATGCAAACTTTTTAGATCAAGTCTTATCAAGAATAAGTGCTTTAGAAAATTATGAACTTTTTTTTCACTATTTCTTCTTCTCTAATGAAAAAATTATAATAGCACTAGCTATATTTTTAATTTCTTTCTATGTAAATTTTAATAAAAAGCTATTTTATTATTCTTTGCTTATATTCTTTTCTTATTTAACTATTATATTGTTAATTCATTTTTCAACACCACTGGACTATGTACATCAACTTGAAACTAGTTCTTTTAGAATAGTAAAAACTTTCACTCTTCTTTTAGGATTCTTTGCTGTCTATAATATAAAAATTCAGAAATAGTTAAGAATATTTATTACTTGAAAAAATTATATTTTATAATACAAAAAACTGCTTTTAAACCGTCAATGGCTCTAATTTTTTTTCCTTCCTCATAAGTTCTGCCTTGATACGTAATGCCAACTTCAAAAAACTTAAATTTTTTTTTCGCTAATTTTGCAGTAACTTCTGGTTCAAAACCAAATCCATTTTCATTTATATTAATACTTTTAATAGCTGATGTTTTAAAACATTTAAATCCTGTCTCCATATCTGACAAATTAATGTTCGTGCATATATTAGAAAAAACAGTTAAAAAATAGTTAGCTACTCTGTTCCAAAAATACAAAACCCTTTTTCCTTCGGAACCTTTAAATCTAGATCCATACACAACATCGGCTTTAAAATCTTCTATAGGCTTAATTAACTTTGGATATTCTCGTGGATCATACTCTAAATCTGCATCCTGAATTATAACAATTTTACCACTAACATGTTCTATTCCAGTCCTAATACAAGCTCCCTTACCAAGATTCATTTCATGGTAAAAAATTTTATTAACCAAAGGACTTATTTTTGATTTCAACAATTCTTTTGTTCCGTCATTGGAACAGTCATCAACAATAATAATTTCTTTCTCGGAAATTTCGGATTTAATTACCCTTGAAACTATTTTCTCTATAGTTTTTGCTTCATTGTAACATGGAATTAAAATTGTAATTTTTGTCATTAGTTTACTGAAAAATACCTTTATCAGATATTTTTAAGCTTAATTTTTTCAAAAATTTAAATTTATCAATATCTTTTAAAATTATTTCTTTGAGTAAAGAGGTGTTTTGATTATGTTTAAAAAATTTATTGGTAAAATTTATTCCTAATCCAAACAATAAATTTTCTGGCTTTCTTGAATAAATAAACTTTTCAAGAATTCTAGAATCTTTTATTTGCAAGCCTAAAGATTGATATTCTCGGATATATTCAAAGAGCTTTTTTATATCTCTTAAAATTAAATTAAACCCCTGTCCCGCGATTGGGTGCACGTTATAAGAACTATCGCCCAAAACTAATGAATTTTTCTTAACAAAATTAACATTTAGTTTGAAAGAAACTGGAAATGCTATTGGATCATCAAGGGTCATTTTTGTTCCTGAATCTAGTATGCTTTTTAATTTTAGATGAACTAATTTTTTTATACTGTTAATTTTCTGTTTTCTATAATCCTTATTCATACTCCAAACAAAAGAAAACATATTTTTTTTAATAGGCAAAATAGCTAAAGGTCCTTCTTTTAGAAAATACTGTTTTGGATCAGAAATATTAGAGTTGTGTTTAACCAAAGAGGTAAAAGAAATTTCTTTTACATCATCTTCTATAAATCTTTTTCCAACAAATTGTGAGACTATATTAGATTGTCTACCTAGACAGAGTGCTATCAAATCATAATATAAATTTTTATTTTTTATAGAAATAGTTGACTTCTCAACATCAATCTTTGTTACTTCTCCATTAATAATTTTTATATTTTTTTGTTTTTTTATATTTTTAAAAAATATTTTCTTCAATTTTTGATTCTCAACAATATGAAGCAAATATTTTCCTTCATCTTTAAAATTCATAAAGTGATAATATCTACCCAATTTTTCATGATACAAATCTATATTCTTGCAAGAATAAAATATTTTTAAATCACTATGGCTCAGATGACTTGATAAAAAAGAATGATTACTTTCTGAAATAGCTGTGGTTCTAGAATCTTTAAATTTTTTAACTTTTTGGTTTTTAAATATAAAGTCAATTTCAACATCTAGTTTGCTTAAGACTAAAGCAGCAGTTAAGCCCGCTAAACCATCTCCTATTATGCAAATTTTTTGTTTTTTCATATTTTTATAAACTTTATCAATTTTGTATAAATGATACAAAGTAAACTAGGTGATTCGGGAAATGCAATTAAATAGTAGTTTATTTGATAATATCGCTAACTTTATCAAAAGACGTCTTATTGAGTTTTTTGGACTAATTTTGATAGCATTTTTTTTATTATATACATTTGCGATAGTTAATTATTCTGCAGAAAACTCAACCTTAATTTATAAAGCAGATAATTCTGATACTACCAGTGTTTTTTATTATTATTCAAACATAATAGCAGACCTCTTTTTGCAAAGTTTTGGTTTAATATCTTTTCTAATAGGAATAACCATATTTTCATGGGGTATAAATCTTATAATCAGTAAAAAAATTCCCAATATACTGAGTAGGTTCTTCTATATAGTTATATACATATTTTTTGGATGTTTATTTATTTACTCAAGTTACAATAATTCTTTCTGGTTGATTGATAATGGAAATTCAGGATTTGTGGGGGAAAAAGTTTTTAATTTTATTTATGATTTTTTTCCAATTATCGAAAATGATTTTCTTAATTTAGGCTTTTTATTTCTAGCTATTTGTTTTTTTATTCTTGGATCATCAATAAATCTAAAAAAACTATTTGCTTATTTATTTAAGAAAATTTTTAATAAAAGTGATGAAAAAGAAATAATTTTAAAAGATGAGCTTCAAGAATTTACTCAAGAAAATCAAGGTTTAACCGAAACAAAACAACAGTCTTTCTCTTTCAAAAGTTTTGATAACAATAAATCAAATAAATATAAATTACCTCCTATATCTTTGTTGGAAAAAAATAAAAATCTAACTATAAAAAAATCTGTACAAAAAAACATTAGTTCGGATTTTCTTGAAAAAGTCTTGTTGGACTTTGGTGTTAAAGGAAAAATAAAAAAAATTAGCAACGGACCTGTTGTAAGTCTATATGAATTTGAACCAGCACCCGGGGTTAAAGTCTCAAAAATTATTAGTTTATCAGATGATATAGCGAGACACACTAGTTCAGTATCTGCAAGAGTGTCTGTTATACCCGGAAAAAATACTGTAGGAATAGAAATACCAAATTCAAAAAGAGATGATGTATTTCTTACAGAAATTATTTCGTCTGATAGTTTTAATAAAAAAGATACAAAACTTCCAATTGCTTTAGGGAAAAGTATATCTGGAATTCCAATAACAGTTGATCTTACATCAATGCCACATCTTTTAGTTGCTGGAACAACTGGCTCTGGAAAATCTGTTTGTATAAATAGTATTATAATGTCTTTACTTTATAAGCATGGGCCAGATAGCTGTAAATTTATTTTGATTGATCCAAAAATGTTAGAACTATCTTCTTATGAAGGTATACCTAATTTATTAACTTCGGTTATTACTGATGCAAAAAAAGCAACTTCGGCATTAAGTTGGACGGTAAGAGAAATGGAAAGTAGATACAGATTGATGAGTTCTGAAGGAGTAAGAAATATTGACGGTTATAATGAAAAACATAAATTAAAAATGCCTTACATAGTAGTAGTGGTTGATGAAATGTCAGACCTGATGTTAGTTTCCGGAAAGGAAATAGAAGGTTATGTTCAAAAATTATCTGCCATGGCTAGAGCTGCAGGAATACATATCATTATGGCTACTCAAAGACCTAGTGTTGATGTAATAACTGGAACTATTAAAGCTAATTTTCCAACAAGAATATCTTTTCAGGTTAGTTCGAAAATTGATAGCAAAACAGTTTTGGGGGAACAAGGAGCCGAACAACTTTTGGGTAAAGGGGATATGCTATTCATGTCATCTGCGAACAAAATATTTCGAATACATGGGCCCTATGTATCTGAAGGCGAAATAGAAAAAGTTAATAGTTTTTTACGATCCCAAGGAAACCCCGATTATATTGAAGAAATAACTATAAGTCGCAATAGTGAAAAAACAGAAAATTTATCTGATGAAGAAAAGGATGAATTATATGAAATGGCACTTAAAATTGTTAAAACTGAAAAAAAGGCATCAACGAGCTTTTTACAGAGAAAACTTCAAATAGGTTATAACAGAGCTGCAAGAATAATTGATCAAATGGAAGACAATGGAATAGTAAGCAAAGCAAATCACGTTGGTAAACGAGAGGTTTTATAGTTTTTGCTTAAAAAAAAATCCATATTAATCCTGAATATTCTATTCTTCTTTCTAAGCTACTCTAATTTACAAGCAAATAATAAAATAGAAATAGTAAAAAATATAAACAATGTGGAAACATTAAAATTTAATTTTATTCAAAAATCTTTTGAAAAAAAAGAAACGGGTACCTGTCACTTAAAAAGGCCTCATTTTTTGAAATGTTTATACGAAGATAAAAACCAAAAAGAATTAATTATAAATAAGAGAATTTTGGTTATTTATCATAAGAGATACAATAAAATTTACCGTTATCCTTTATCAAAATCTTACTTTCTTCAAATCTTAAATGGCGAAAAATTTTCTGAAGTAATTATGAAGGGAGAAATGCTAATAAATGATGATTTTTCTGAGGTTGAATACTTAGATGAAAATAAAGGTCAAATAATATTTTATTTTAATAACAAAAACTATGATTTAATTGGATGGAGGTTAATTGATATTAATAACAACATAACTGTTTTTGAAATGAGTAATCAGTCAAAAAATATAGAAATTAAAAAAACTTTCTTTTCTATACCGGAAGAAAATCAATAAACTTTTTTATCTTAGGAAACCATTTTACCAATTTTTTCTCCACCAAAAATATGAAAATGTAAGTGTGGCACTTCTTGTCCGCCATTAGTTGATATATTACTTAACGTTCTGTAACCCCCTTCAACATTTGAGATTTTTAAAATTTTAGCAACATGGGAAATGGCTTTGAAAAACTCAGTAATTTCTTTTTCTTTAGCCTTTTGAAGAAAGTCATCCAAATCTACATATTCCCCTTTGGGTATTACCAAAGCATGTATTTTTTTTTGAGGATTAATATCATGAAAAGAAAGAACAAAGTCATTTTCATAAATTTTCTTACAAGGTATCTCACCCCTTAGAATTTTAGCAAAAATATTATTTTTATCGTATGCCATTTCGTTATTTAATAAAAAAATGATAAATTAATAAACCAATAATTAATCCTTTTATAAAAGATATCCAATATACTCCATAATGAGAAATATTTAATTTTTTCATCCACCATTCCACATATCTTTTGTGCCAATCCATCATTTTATTTCTTTTGTCTTTTTTTTAACTCATCCATTACATTTTCAATTTTTATATTATTAGCCTCAAGGTAAACCATTAAATGATAAATTACATCGGCAGCTTCGTGAATTTTATTTGAATTTTGTTCAACAGACTTAATCAATTCTCCAATTTCTTCCCTTACTTTGGAAACGCTTAAGTTTTTATCATTAAGAAGTTTATTAGTATACGACTTGTCAGGTGAAGAATTTTTTCTTTCTCTAATTATTTTAATAAGTTGTTCTAGATTTTCAAACATTTCATAATCTTACAGATACATTTTTGGAATTCAAATATTCTTTAGCATCCTTAATTTTATATTCTCCGTAGTGAAAGATTGATGCCGCTAAAACTGCACTAGCTCCACCTTTAACAATTCCATCATAAAGGTGATCTAAATTTCCAACTCCTCCAGATGCAATTACTGGAATATTTGTGCTTTGAGTAATAGCTTTTAAAAGATTAATATCATAACCAGATTTTGTTCCGTCCTTATCCATTGAAGTAAGTAAAATCTCACCGGCACCATTAGTTTCTACTTGTTTGGCAAATTCAATAGCATCGATGCCAGTTTTATTTCTTCCACCGTGAGTGAAAACTTCCCATTTGTTATCTGAAACTTTTTTCGCATCTATCGCCACAACAATACATTGAGAACCAAATTTTTTTGAAGCTTCCTTTACAAAATTAATATCTTTCACAGCAGCTGTATTAATAGAAACTTTATCTGCACCAGCCAATAATAAGTCTCTGATGTTTTGAATGGTTCTAACTCCACCACCAACTGTTAAAGGAACAAAACATTCTTTAGCCGTTTTTTTTACGATATCTATTATGGTATCTCGATTTTCATTTGATGCAGTGATATCTAAAAAACATATTTCATCTGCACCACCATCGCTATAAATTTTAGCTTGTTCAACCGGATCTCCGGCATCTTTTAATTTCACAAAGTTAATACCCTTAACAACTCTACCGTTTTTAACATCTAAGCAAGGTATTATTCTATTTTTAAGCATTTATTTCCTCTACTAACTCTTCTAGTTTAATATCACCATCGTAAATAGCTTTACCAACTATTATACCTTCAATATTTTTATTATTTAACTCTTTTGCTTTTTTAATATCATTAATTGAAGAAACTCCTCCAGAAATGATTACGGGACACTTAGACATAGCAGCAATTTTAATTGTTTCATCAAAATTTGGGCTTGTTTTAGTTCCGTCTCTATTAATATCTGTATAGATTAATCTGCTTACACCATAATCATTAACTTCTTTTAGAAAATCTAAAGTTTTAATATTTAAGTTTTCTTTCCAGCCTGACACGGAAAGATTTCCGTCTTTTACGTCTAAACCTAAAGCGATTTTATTCTTAAATTTTGTACAAGATTCTTTTAAAAATTCCTTATTTTTAATTGCAGCACTTCCTAAAATTACTTTTTCTACACCTGCATCCAAATATTTCTTAATGCTATCAAGATTTCGAACACCTCCACCAATTTCAATCTTTAGATCATATTTACCTACTATTTCTTGAATGATATCTAAATTAACTGTCTTACCAGTTAAAGCTCCATCTAAATCAACAATGTGTAAATTTTTGAAACCGTAGTCTTTATATTTTCCTGCTTGATCAATCGGAGATGTTTTGTATTCGGTTTTGTTATCAAAGTTACCTTTGACTAATCTTACACACTTCTTGTCTTTTATATCTATTGCTGGAAATATTTTCATTTATAAACTTAAAAAATTATCAATTATTTTTAATCCTTCTTTATCACTCTTTTCAGGGTGAAATTGAGTTCCAAATAAATTGTCTTTTTCAACAGAACAAACAATCTTTGATGAGTAGTCCGTTGTTGCAGAAATTACTGATTTATCGTTAGGTATAAACTCATAACTATGTACAAAATACATGTGAGATTTATTTTTTATGCTTTTAAATAACTTGGTCTCTTTTACAATTTCAATTTCATTCCAACCAATGTGAGGGAGTTTAAATTTACCATTCTGGTTGTCAATTTTAGAAACTTTTCCAGATATCCATCCTAATCCTTTTGTTTCTGTTTCTTCATAACCAACATCAGCAAACATTTGTAGTCCTACACAAATCCCTAAAAGAGGTTTTTTATTTGTTATTGCAAATTCTTTAAGAGCATCAACTAAACCATTAATAATATTCAAAGAGTCGACGCAACTTTTAAATGAACCTTGACCTGGTAAAACAATCTTATCGCTTGATTTAATTTTATTTAAATCTGAAGTTACTTCTAAATTAACTTTATCTTTCGTAACTTCTTTGAAAGAGTTAATAACAGAGCTTATATTGCCCGATTGGTAGTCAACGATAGTGACTTTCATTAATTTTAAATAGAGCCCTTTGTAGAAGGTATTGAATTTTTAATTCTTTTATCAATCTCCAATGCCTCCTTAAGAGATCTTGCTAGGGCCTTAAAGCAAGATTCAATTTTGTGGTGACTGTTGTCTCCATAAATATTTTCTACATGTAATGTGATACCAGCAGCTTGAGAAAATGCTTGAAACCATTCTTTAAAAAGTTCGGTATCCATTTCACCAAGTTTTTCAACCTTTAAATCTACATTCCATATTAAGTATGGCCTATTTGAAATATCCATAGAAACTCGAGTCAATGTTTCATCCATAGGAATGTGTGTAGTTGCATATCTCTTAACCCCCTTTAGATTCCCTGCCGCTTTTTTTATAGCCTCGCCAATGGCAATTCCTGTGTCTTCAGTAGTGTGGTGTAAATCTATATGAGTGTCTCCTTTTGCACTAATTTTCATATCTATCAAAGAATGCTTTGAAAGTTGTTCTAGCATATGATCCAAAAAACCTATTTTGGTCTTGATCTGATATTTTCCCTTTCCGTCTAAATTCACTTCTACGGAAATATTGGTCTCTTTGGTTTTTCTTAAAATCTTAGCTTTTCTGCTCATAAATTATGAAATTTATTTAAAGATATATAGTTAAATTTAGTATTTGGCAATAAATGAGGGCAAGACCTTGAAGATTCAAATTAAATCTCCACATAGAGTATTATGAATACAAACCAAAATTGGCATGGCACAACAATTGTTCTGATAAGAAAGGGCAAAGATACTATTGTTGCAGGCGATGGACAGGTAAGCTTCGGGAATACAGTCCTTAAAAGTAAAGCCAAAAAAGTTAGAAAGATTGAGAAAAGAAATGTGATTGCTGGTTTTGCTGGATCAACAGCAGATGCTTTAACTCTTTTTGAAAGATTGGAAGCCAAATTAGAAAAGCATGCAGGAAATTTAACGAGAGCAGCTGTAGAACTAGCAAAAGATTGGCGAACAGATAAGTACCTTAGAAGATTAGAGGCATTGATGGCTGTTGCAGATAAAGAAAAAAGTTTTATCATTTCTGGAACTGGAGATGTATTAGAGCCTGAAGATGGTATAATTGGCATAGGTTCTGGTGGAAATTATGCGCTTGCTGCAGCTAAAGTTTTAATAAATACAGATATGTCTGCAGAAGAAATTGCAAAAAAATCTTTAGAGGTTGCTTCTCAAATCTGCGTATTTACAAATAATAATATTACAATGGAAAAAGTTTAAATAAATGGTTCAAAAATTTCCAAATCTTAAAGTTGTTAAAGACACTACAAAAAAAAGTAGTTCTAAAGTTAGTGCCTTATCACCTAGAGAAATAGTTTCAGAATTAGATAGATATGTAATCGGACAACACCAGGCTAAAAGAGCTGTTGCTGTTGCTTTAAGAAATAGATGGAGAAGACAGGCGCTTTCAGATGATATGAAAGATGAAGTTTTGCCAAAAAATATCTTAATGATTGGACCTACTGGAGTTGGAAAAACTGAGATTTCTAGAAGACTTTCAAAATTAGCGCAGGCGCCATTCATAAAAGTTGAGGCAACAAGATTTACTGAGGTTGGTTATGTTGGAAGAGATGTAGAACAGATTATAAGAGACTTAATTGAAATTGCAATTGCTATGGAAAAAGAGAAAAAGAGAAAAGAGGTTCATGCAAAAGCTCAATTGGCTGCTGAAGAAAAAGTTTTAGATGCTCTTGTAGGAAAAAAGGCAAGTTTAGCAACAAGAGAGAGTTTTAGAAAGAGATTGCGTTCAGGTGATTTAGACAAAAATGAAATTGAAATTGAAGTTAATGAAGCTTCATCTGGAATGCCTAGTTTTGAAATACCGGGAATGCCAGGAGCAAATATCGGTATGGTTAATATTGGTGAAATGTTAGGAAAATCTGTAGGTCCTAAAGGCAAAAAAAAGAAGATGAGTGTTAAAGAATCTCACGACATTTTAATAGCACAAGAGTCGGATAAAATGATCGAACAAGATAAAATTATTAAAGAAGCAAAAGATTCTACAGAAAATAATGGAATAGTGTTTTTAGACGAAATAGACAAAGTTTCAGCCAGAGGTGATAGAGTTGGCGGGGATGTTTCTAGAGAAGGAGTTCAGAGAGATTTACTTCCATTAATAGAAGGAACAACTGTAAATACAAAATATGGCCCTGTAAAAACAGACCATATTTTATTTATCGCATCAGGTGCTTTCCAATTAGCAAAGCCATCAGATTTACTTCCTGAATTACAAGGACGTTTACCTATTAGGGTAGAATTAAACGCACTTACGGAGGAAGACTTTAAAAGAATACTTAAAGAGCCTGATAACAGCTTAATAAAGCAGTACAAGGCATTGCTTAAAACTGAAGACGTTGATTTAGATTTTTCCGACGATGGTATTGATATGTTAGCAAAACTTTCTACTGAAATAAATTCTACAGTAGAAAATATTGGGGCTAGAAGATTACATACAATCATAGAAAAGGTTTTAGATGAAGTAAGCTTTACTGCTTCCGACAAAGCTGGACAAAAAATAAAAATTGATAAAAATTATGTTAAAAAGAATTTAGGAGACTTGGTAAAAGATACAGATTTGTCTAAATTTATTCTTTAATTTTTTTTAATTTGATTAGAAGAGCCCCTTTCCCTCCCATTTTTTCTTCTGCTTCTTTAATTTGAATAATCTTTGACATTAAATCAGGATTATTTTTTATAAAATCAGGTACAGTACCTTTTAATGTACTATAATCTTTTGAAACATAAACGTTATCATCTACTTTGGAATGATATCCTTTTCCTGTTATGAATAGAATTTCTAAAAAGCCTTTCTCATAACAATTTTCTACAATTTCCCTAACTTTTCTATTTGCATCTTCAAGAGAATAACCATGTAAGTCGAACTTGTATCGGGAAGGGTATATTTTTTCTGTTAAATCTTTATCTTTATTAAAAACTTTTGAAGGATTTTTTAAAAAATCTTCCCAGTCCTTTTTATCTTTTACGGATGGTTTTTTTTTATCACTCAACTATTTTTAATTTCTGCAAGATACCAGTTAGGATTCATACTTGAAGTTTTACGAGTAAATTTCCAATGATCGATAACAGTTTTTATTTTGTTTGGATCCCCTTCAATAACATTGTTATCTTTATCTTTCTTAACAGATATAATCTCACTAACAAATTTAACTGTAAAAAAAAGAGCAGTTGCAGTTTTTTCAAATTTTTGAATTACCGAAGACTTAATCCCAATAAATGTCAATTCAGATTTAATATTCTTTGAATTTCTTTCTTCTATAGCGGATTCAAAATTATCTCTCATTTCTCTGGTTAGCAAATCCCTTAAGCTCTTTTTGTCGCCTTTGGCAAAAGAATTAATAATAGTTTCATAAGCTATCTCCGCTCCTTTAAGAAATTCTTTCTTTTGTTCCACATTAAATTCGGTTTGTGGTTTTTTTGTTTGAGATTTTATTTTTTCTTTGAACTCATCAAGTTTACTCCCGGAAAAATCACTATATATTTTATCTTCATGACCAGTCTTTCTTCCAAGAATATTTCTTAATCTCAATATTATAAACCCAGCAATCATTGCTAGAAGTATAATGTCTAGGTATCCAAAATTGTTACTCATTATTTGATAAATATACATTATTAATATAATTTGAAAACCGACAAATGAACACAGTATTATTATTTTTAATTGGTATTCCCGCATTGGAAATATTTGTAATGATCAAAATCGGCGAGAACATTGGTGCGTTTAACACGGTTTCTTTAATTTTTTTAACCGCAATTATAGGTATCTATTTTGCCAAGATGCAGGGATTAAATACGTTAAGATCTGGCATATACAGTTTATATAAAAATGAAATTCCACTATTTGAAATTATCTCCGGAGCATCTATAGCATTAGCAGCTTGTTTGCTGATACTACCTGGTTTTGTTACAGATACTATTGGATTTTTATTACTCATGCCTTGGACACGGAAAATAATAGTAAAGTTCTTTATTAAAAAACAAAATACTGTAAAAACAAAATCAGAAAATTATATTGAGGGTGAAATAATAGAAAAAAATAATAAAGAAAAAGATGACACATAAAATCGTTACAAAGTACATAAAAGATTTATCGTTTGAAATTCCAGGGGCCAAATCTTATTTTCTTTTAGAAAAAAATATAAAAGATTTTGCAGTTAATTTTGATATAAAAAGTAAAAGAATAAATGATAATGTAATTGAGGTCGATACAACTTTATTTCTTTTGTCAAAAAAAGATAAAAAATTTTCACCAATTTCAATTTGTTTCTCTTCTCTTGTAAATTTAGAAAAAAAACTTGAAAAGGAAGATTTAGAAAAAATTATTCTTGTTGAGGTTCCAAAAACTGTTTATCCTGAAATTAGAGGCATATTGTTTTATTTATTCGAAAAATCTGGATTCAAAAATATTAATTTAGAAAAAGAAGTTGATTTTGATAAACTATACCAGAGTAAAAAAGCTTAAAAGAAGTTTTTCTTTAATTCTGATTTCAAAAAATCCCTATGTTTCTTTAACTCTTCAGTTGTTGGTTTAATAATAATTTTTTCTCTATTTTTGTCAATTTTTGAATGGTTATTTGAATTATTTATTGCAACATCGTTATCTTTAAAAATTAAAGATGGTTCTTTTTCTCCTACTAAATTTATATAAACTTCTCTTAAAAGCTCACAATCCAAAAGGGCATTGTGTTTTGTACGCCTAGACAGATCAATGTTAAATCTTTTACACAAATTATCCAAAGAATTTGAAGAAGAAGGATATTTAGATCTAGCGACACTAAGTGTATCCACCACTTCTTTTTCGTTTAAACTTTTCTTATTCGCTTTGTTCAATTCGTTATTTAAAAAACTAATATCAAATGGTGCGTTATGTATAATTAATTTCTTTCCTTCAATAAATTCTAAGAATTCATCTGCCACATCTTCAAACTTTTCCTTCTCTTTTAAAAAATCATCAGAAAAGCCATGTATTTTAAAAGCTTCTTGCGAAATTTTTTTTTGTGGATTAATAAATTTATGAAAAACTCTTTTTGTTGGTATTAAATTTTCTGTTTCGATACAGGCAACTTCTACTATTTTATCTCCATCCCTGACCGACAAACCTGTTGTTTCGGTATCTAAAAATATCTCATTCATACATACTTGTTCATTAAAAACTTAACTCTTTTTTTTAAATTCTTAGTAGATAAATTATTATAAATGACATGATCACTAATTTTTATCTTTTTGCTAGGAATAATTTGCCTTTTATCTAAAGTTGTGAATATCTCTTTGTTCCCTTTATACCTTCGTAATCTTATATTTCTTTTTGCACCTACAAAAATAATAGAATCAAAATATTTCATAAGTTTGCTCTCAATCAAAAGTGGAATTTCGAAAACTCCAATTTTAAAATTTCTTTTTTTTTTCATAAAATCTTTCATTTCTCTTCTTACCAAAGGATGAATGATCAGTTCTAATTCTTTAAGTGCTCTTTTGTCTATTTTTATTTGGTTTTTAATTTTTTTTTTTAAATTTTTTGTATTTTTAAAATTAAATTTTTTTTTTACCTTATTTGTGAAGTCTCTTTTTTTATAAAGGGCTTTTACCACTTCATCGGCGCTAAATATAGGATATCTATTACGAGATATTAATTTTGCTACTGTTGATTTTCCCGATGCCAAAGAACCTGTGATTCCTATTTTAATCATTCTCTAATAATTTAACAACCTTTTCATCTATTTTTGGTTTAATACCATGCCAAATTTCGAAAGCTAGCTGGGCTTGGTAAGCGAACATATATTTTCCATTTTCGATTTGATTTGAAAATTCTTTTGCTTTTAAAAGAAATTTTGTTCTTCTTGGATTATAGATTACATCATAAAAAAATTTGTTTGATCCTAAACTAGAATAATTTAATTTTATTTCATCCTCTTCTTTGAGGCCCAAGCTTGTAGCATTAATAATCATATCAAAATCTGTTATTTCCCCCCAATTTACGACTTTAAGGTCCGAATACATTTTTTTCAAATTTTCGGCCTTTTCCTTAGTTCTGTTGCTTAAAGTAATTTCGGATGAACCCATTTTTTTTAAAGCCGAAATAATTGAAGGGGTAACGCCTCCAGCACCTAAAATAAAAATTTTTCTCCCTTTAACATTATAGTTTATATGTTTTAATGCATGCTTAAATCCACCAGCATCTGTATTGTCTCCAATAATTTTATCTGCTTTTTTATAGATTGTATTTACAGATTGAGTTTCTTTAACAAGAGATGTGATGTCATCTAAAAAAGGTATAACTGATTTTTTAAATGGAACAGTAACATTAATACCTTCGATTTTACCATTTTTTATTTCTGAAATTACTCTTTCAATATCAACTTTTTCAAGTTGTCTCTTTTCATAAACAGCATGAATATTATTTTCTTTAATCCAATAGTTATGCAATTTGGGTGACAAAGAATGTTTAATTGGATTTCCTATAACTAAATATTTTTTCATTTCAGTTGACTTAAGTATTTCTTTATTTGTTTAACTGGCAAGCCCATAATTGTATCTTCATCTCCTTCAATTTTTGAAAATAAAGATTTTCCATCAGCTTCTATTTGATAAACACCATAAGCATACAGTACTTCATCTTTTATCCTTCCTAAGTATGATTTAATTTCGTCTAAATTAAGTTTTTTCATTGTCAGTGTAGAAGCATCTGTATAATTCCAAATCATAGACCCATTTTTAGAAATACATACAGAGCTGATCAGCTGATGTTTTTTTCCATTTAACTTTTCTAATATTGTAACAGCCTCTTCTCTTGTTTTCGGCTTTGATATCAGTTCTCCTTCAAGATCAATAACACTATCCGCACCTAAAACAAGTTCATCAGGTTTTTTCGAGCTTATCTTATTTGCTTTTAATTCGGCCAAATTTTTTGAAACTAATTCTGGTGTAGCTTTTTCACTGATCATTGACTCTTTAACTTGCTCTTCGTCTATATTGGCAGGCAGGACGTTACAGTTGATTTTATGATTTTCTAAAATTTTTTTTCTGACTCCGCTCTTTGATGCTAATATTATTTTCATTTATTTTTTTTAATTTCATAAATTTTTATAATGGAAGCAGCTGTTTCTTCGACAGATCTACGAGTTACATCAATTGTCGGCCAGTTAAATTTTTTAAACATTTTTTTTGAATTTTCAACTTCTTCTCTTATTTTTTCTACATTAGTATATAAATTTAAGTCAATATTCTGATTGGTATTAGCTCTAGTTTTTCTAATTTCGGAAAGTCTTTCAGGATCAGCCAACATTCCTACAACACAAAACTTTTCACTTTCTTTTTCGAGTAAGTCTGGAATTTTTTGTTCTAACACAAGTGGTATATTTAATGTTTTATATCCTCTGTTTGCTAAATATATTGAGGTTGGAGTTTTGCTTGTTCTGCTAACTCCTAATAAAATTATATCGGCCTTATTTATATCTTCATTCTTTTTTCCATCATCATGGGTCATTGTAAATTGAATGGCCTCTATCCTTTTATAATAATCTTCATCTAAAACATGTTGCGCGCTGGGCGTATGAGTTGCTTCTTGATTAAGTAGTTTTGAAAAACTTAAAATTAAATTTCCTAATACTCCAAAGCAGGGAATATTATTTTTAAAACTTTGTGTGCCTAAATATTTGGCTAGCTGAGTATCAACTATCGTATATAAAATAATGGAATTTTTTTTCTCTTTACATTTTTTAATAATTTTTTCTATTTGTTGCTCAGTTCTTATAAAAACAAATTCTTTTTTATCATAATCAAAATTAGTAAATTGTGATTGTAGTGCTAAAAATATTCTATCCAGGGTTTCACCTGTTGAGTCCGAAATAAGAAATATTTGATATTTGTTGTTCATTAAGTTATGTGGATAATATTAGTATAATTAGTTAATATTAACAGTATTTTTAAAAACTATTTTTTTAATAACATTAGTTAACAATTTCCTAACAATTAATCTAATGTTAACAATTTAATATCTAATAATTAACATTGTTTATAATGTGCGAAAAATCAAATATAGACCCATATTTAACTCACCATACATGTAGATAAAATAGGAAATATCACTGTTTTACTAATCAACATGACCTATTACATTAAATATATTTTGAATCTATATTATTAATTATTATGAACAGACTTACAGATTGTATACTTCATAAAAAATCTTCTGGAATTCCAGTGTGGTTTATGAGACAAGCTGGTAGATATTTACCTGAGTTTCAAGAAATAAGAAAAAAAAATCAAAATTTTATAAAACTTTGTTTAAATAGTAATTTAGTAAAAGATATTACTATACAACCTTTAAATAGATTTGATCTCGATGCAGCAATAATATTTTCTGATATTTTGATGATACCCTATGGCCTGGGTCAAGAAGTAGAATTTAAAAAAGGATATGGACCAATATTGGGAAAAATAGACTTAGATAAAATAATCAATACAAACTCTGAGGATTTTTTAAAAAAAATTAATCCTGTTTATGAAGGAATAAAAAAGGTTAAAAAAGAAATAAAAGATAAAAGCTTAATCGGATTTGTAGGAGCCCCTTGGACACTACTTCTTTATATGATTAACGGACAATCTCCTAAAAAAAATTTTAATTTTAATGAAATTAATAAAGATAAATTATTAATTAATAAATTATTGAAAAAAATAGAGACAACTTTATGTTTGCACGTTCAAAAACAAATAGAGGCAGGAGCGAACGTAATTCAAATTTTTGACTCTTGGGCAGGTTTGTTGCCCGAGAAAGAACTACAAAATTATTGTTATGAGCCAACTCTTAAAATAGTAGATTATATAAAATCTTTAAATATACCGACAATTTGTTTCCCTAAAGGAATTGGAAAAAATTATATTAATTTTAATTCATTAGTTAAACCTGATTGCATTAGTATAGATTATGAAATCGATCCAAAATGGATTAAAGAAAAATTAAAAGGAACGCCGATCCAAGGAGGTCTTGATCCCAAAATATTACTTACAGATAAAGATAATATTAAAAGGAACGCAGAACATTATATTAAAATTTTTTCGGATTATCCCTACGTATTTAATTTAGGGCATGGCGTTCTACCAGAAACAAAACCTGAAATCATTCAATACTTAATTCAAATAATTAGAAATAAAAGCTAAAATGAAAAAAGCTGTTGTTTTATTTAACCTAGGAGGACCAGATAAATTGGAAAGTGTCGAACCATTTCTTTTTAATTTATTTAATGATCCCGAAATAATTAGTATTCCTTCAATTTTTAGATATCCGTTAGCAAAATTTATTTCAAAAAAAAGAGCGCCAATTGCAAAAAATATTTATAGAGAAATTGGGAATAAATCACCAATCCTTGAATTAACAAATTCACAAGCAGAAAGCTTAGAAAAAAATTTATTAAAAAAAGGAAATTATAAATGTTTTGTTGCCATGAGATGTTGGCATCCAAGAGCTTCCGAGGTTATAGGCCAGGTTAAAGAATATAATCCTGATGAAATAATATTATTACCTCTTTATCCTCAATACTCAGCAACAACATCCGGATCATCCATCAACGAGTGGAAAAAACTATGTAAAAAAGAAAATTACAATGTAAAAACGAAAACTATTTGTTGTTATCCGACAGAAAATTATTTTATAGAATCTCATGTTTTATTAATAAAAAAAACTCTAGAAGAAGTTAAAAATAAAAATTTCAAACTAGTTTTTTCAGCACATGGATTACCAGAAAACAAAATTAAAAAAGGAGATCCTTATCAATGGCAAGTTGAAAAAACTGTAAAAGCAATAATGTCAAAAATAAAAAATGAAAATTTAGATTATGTACTAAGCTACCAAAGCCGCGTAGGCCCTCTTAAATGGATTGGCCCATCTACAGACGAAATTATAATTAAATATTCTAAAGAAAAAAAAGGAATTGTTATAGTGCCTGTAGCGTTTGTGTCAGAACATTCAGAAACATTGGTAGAATTGGATATAGAGTACAAAAAATTAGCTGAAAAAAATGATTGTAGCTTTTACAAAAGAGTACCGGCATTAGGTATTGAAGAAAATTTTATAAAAGGCTTAGAAGCATTAGTTTTAAAAAATGAAACAGGAAATAATTTTGTTTCCTCAATAATGTGTCCAAACAAATATGTTAAATGTCCCTGTTTAGGATTATAAAAGAGCAAGATATAACATGAACACGTATTTATTATTTAAATCAATACATCTAATAGCAGTAATTTCTTGGATGGCTGGGCTTCTATATTTGCCGAGAATTTTTGTATATCATGCAGAAACTCACAACAATGAAGACAAAAATAATACTTTTAAAATTATGGAGAGAAGACTTTTTTTTTATATTATGAATCCCGCTATGTTGTTATCTTGGATTTTTGGATTATTATTATTACATTCTATAGGACTAGAATCTTTAAAGGAATTTTGGTTAATAACAAAACTTATCCTTGTAATTTCTCTAACCATGTATCATTTTTTCTTGTTTTTCTGTCTTAAAGGATTTAGCAACAACCAAAACAATTATTCTCCTAAATTCTTCAGGTTTATTAATGAGGTTCCCACAGTATTGTTGATAGCAATAATATTTATAGTAGTTTTTAAGCCTATTTAGACTTGAATATTAATTTTTATTCACTATATTAGTAATACTTACCTTAACGACAATAATCATATGAACTTACAAGAACTAAAGAAAAAGACGCCTACAGAGCTTATATCGGAAGCGGAAAAGCTTGGTATTGAAAATCCTAGCACGCTTAGAAAGCAGGAAATTTTATTCTCTATTTTAAAAAAATTAGCTGAAAAAAATGAACAAATAACTGGAGGCGGCGTCCTAGAAGTGCTGCAAGATGGTTTTGGTTTTCTAAGAGCCATTGAATCTAATTATCTTCCTGGGCCTGATGATATTTATGTTAGCCCAAGTCAAATTAGAAGGTTTGGATTAAGAACTGGGGATTCAGTTGAAGGAGAAATCAGAGCGCCCAAAGATGCAGAAAGATATTTTGCTTTATTAAAGGTTAACCAAATTAATTTTGAAGATCCTGATAAAGGAAGAAATAAAATAGCTTTTGATAATTTAACTCCACTTTATCCAAATCAACAATTAAAAATGGAAGTAGAGAAAAATGTTACGGAAAAAAAACCTGACCAAACTGCAAGACTTATTGATCTTGTAAGTCCAATTGGTAAAGGACAAAGATCACTTATAATTTCTCCTCCCAAAGCTGGTAAAACAATTATATTACAAAATATTGCAAATTCTTTAGCAGCCAATCATCCAGAATGTTATTTAATGGTTTTGTTGATAGACGAAAGACCAGAAGAAGTTACTGACATGCAAAGAACTGTTAAAGGAGAAGTAATCAGTTCAACTTTCGATGAACCAGCTTCTAGGCACGTTGCTGTTGCAGAAATGGTTATAGAAAAAGCCAAAAGGTTAGTTGAGCACAAAAAAGATGTCGTAATACTTTTAGATTCAATTACTAGGTTAGGAAGAGCATACAATGCGGTTGTTCCAAGTTCTGGAAAAGTTTTAACAGGCGGGGTTGATGCAAATGCCCTTCAACGTCCAAAAAGATTTTTTGGTGCTGCAAGAAATGTTGAGCAAGGTGGTTCGCTAACAATTATATCAACTGCTCTAATCGATACAGGTAGTAGAATGGATGAGGTAATTTTTGAAGAATTTAAAGGAACAGGTAATTCAGAACTTATTCTTGATAGAAAAGTTGCTGATAAAAGAATTTACCCGGCTGTAGATATAACTAGATCTGGCACAAGAAGAGAGGAACTATTATTTAAAAAAGAAGATCTAACAAAAATGAATGTTCTTCGAAGAATTATAAGCCCAATGGGAACGATGGATGGGATAGAATTTTTAATTTCAAAACTTAAAAATACAAAAAATAACGCTGATTTCTTTATATCAATGAATAAGCCTAATTAGTATTAATGGACCAAGGTCTACAAGATTATCAAGATCAAAAAAAAAGTATTGAAAATTTCTTTCCAAGATTTCCAAGTAAGCCAGATTTTAAAGGAAAAACAATTCTTGAGTTTGGTTGTGGTAGAGGAGCCTTCTCGATAGATCTCGCCAAAGAGAATCCAAAAAAAATAGTGGGGATAGATACAAAGAAAGAATACATAGAATTTGCCAAAAAAAGTTTAGAAAAAAATTTTTCACAATATTCTAATAAGGTTAGTTATGTTTGTGATGACATTAATAGTTGGAAAACAGAATTAAAATTTGACTATATTGTCACAAAAGAGGCATTCGAACATACAATAGAGTTAAAAAAAGTTTTAAACTCTATGTATAATTTATTAAATCCAAATGGATCAATCTATGCTGGTTTTGGCCCACTTTATAATTTTTTTAATGGAGATCATGGTTTAACAAAAGCCTTTTTACCTTGGTTTCATCTTATTTTGCCAGAAAGCTTTTTATTGAGTAAATTAAATAAAACAAGAGAGAAAAAAATAAATTCAATAGAGGATTTGGGTTTAAATAAATATTCTTTAAAAGAATACAAGGATTTTTTTTATAATTCAAAATTTCATATAGATTTCTTCAAGACTAACTGTACATCTAATAAGCTAGCTATACCTTTTAAAATTTTAAGTAAAATTAATTTTTTGGAAGAGTATTGTACTTTCAATATATTTACTGTACTTCAAAAGAAAAAACCTTATTAATGTTGACCTTTAGAAAATTATTGTAATATAATAGTTTAGGTGCGGGAGTAGCTCAGTGGTAGAGCGAAACGTTGCCAACGTTTAGGCCGAGGGTTCAATTCCCTTCTCCCGCTCCATGTTTTGATTGAATTTTATGACTGATTTAGCTGACAAAAAATGTATTCCCTGTGAGGGCGGAATTCCCGGTTTTGATATAACCGAAATCCATAAATATCTTAAAATGGTTGATGGGTGGAAGGTAAAAGCTGATGAAGATAAAATTTACTATTTAATTAAGGAATTTAAATTTAAAAATTTTTTGGAAAGCCAGAATTTTGTAAATAAAGTTGGAGATATAGCAGAAAAAGAAGGGCACCACCCAGATATTTGGTTTGGATGGGGATATGCCAAAATAAAAATTTTTACTCATGCGATAAAAGGTTTGCATGAAAGTGATTTTGTTTTAGCTGCTAAAGTTGATAAAATTACTTAATGATTAAAGTGCCTAATACCAGTAAAAATCATTTTTACTTTTGCTTTATTAGCTAAAGCTATTGATTCTTTATCTCTGACCGATCCACCGGGCTGAACTATTAATTTTACTCCAGCTTTAATTAGTTTTTTAACACCATCAGGGAAAGGGAAAAAAGCGTCAGAAGCAGCAATTGAGTTTTTCAATCTTTTAGACTGAAATTTTTTTGCTTTTTCTACTGCTATTTTACAACTGTCCACCCTACTTGTTTGTCCAGCTCCGATTCCAATTGTTGAAAATTTATTTGTTATAACAATTGAGTTTGATTTCGCAAATTTACAAATACTCATAGAAAACTCTGCAAACTTCAATTCTTGTTTAGTTGGTTTTAAATTAGTTACATATTTTAAATTTTTTAAATCAAAATTCTTCTTATTTTTATCTTGAATTAAAAAAGAATTATCAAAATATTTAATTTGGTATTTCTTCTTTTCCTTAAATTTTGATATATCAATTAATATAAGGTTTTTCTTTGATTTAAATATCTTTAATGCATCTTTATCAAATTTTTTTGCCAAAATTACTTCAAAAAATGTGTTAGAAATTTCTTTTGCAATTTTTTTATTTATTTTAAAATTGCATGCAACTATGCCTCCAAAGGCGCTCATTGGATCACAAAGCAAAGATTCTTGAAAAGATTTTAAAGGTGATTTATTTATTGAGGCCCCGGAAGGATTACCATGTTTAACTATTACTGTACCTGTTTTTTTAAATGATGATAAAATTTCTAAACCAGTGAATATGTCATTGTAATTGTTGTAACTTAGATTTTTTCCAGAAATTTTTTTTAAACCCGTTTCTTTATCATCAAAATCATTAATGTAAATGCTACTTTTTTGATGAGGATTTTCACCATACCTTAATTGAGTTAGTTTTCTTCCAGGTATAGTTTTTTTATCTGGGAAAGTTATGTTTAGTTCTTTATTGAACCAATTAGATATCATTGAGTCATAATAGGCTGTTAAATTAAATGCTTTACTAGCCATATATTTTCTAAATTTTAAATCAGTACATCCTTTGTATTGTCTTAATTGATTTATAAGAGAGCCGTAATCTTTTTTGTCAGTAATGATTGATATATCTTTAAAGTTTTTCGCGGCAGCCCTTACCATTGCTGGACCTCCTACGTCTATATTTTCAACAATACTATTTGAATTTTTTTTGTTAAGAACAGCCTCTTGGAATGGATAGAAATTTACTATAATCAAATCAATATTTTTAAATTTATTCTTTTTCATTTGATTCTGGTGTTTTCTATTTGATCTGATACTTAAGATTCCAGCATGAATTTTTGGATGAAGAGTTTTGACTCTACCATCTAGCATTTCTTTAAACTTTGTATATTTTTCAATTTCTATACAGTTGTAGCCAAGTTTTTTTATTTTTCTATAGGTTCCGCCAGAACTGATTAAATTAATCTTATATTTTTCTAAATAACGTAATATTTTCTCCAAATCAGATTTATCAAATATGGAAATCAAAGCGTTTTGTATTTTTTTCAACATTATTTATTAATTAGATTTTCTTAACTCCCATTTAATATCAGTGTTTTGATTTTTTGTATTACCATAAATGACAATACAATGATTGTTTAATACTTTATTTCTACCTAAAAATAATCCTTTTTCAATTTGTAAATCTTGATTTTCAGATAAAAATATCCATGATTTATTTTTACTAA
>MDTB01022533.1_pt1 | contig 25680 bp, 28 predicted proteins | sample 811161 | NCBI WGS metagenome assembly MDTB01 (sample SAMN05326650, study PRJNA326480) | marine metagenome | isolation source: seawater | place: Mediterranean Sea | collected 2009
AGTGGTGGCCCTAGCCTTTGGACTTGCTGCAGCATCCTTTTTTCCAGCCATAATCTTGGGCATTTTTTATAAAAAAATGAATAAAGAAGGGGCTATTGCAGGAATGATCGTAGGGATTTCACTAATGTTATTCTACATGCTAAAATTTAAATTTGGGCTTTTTGACGGAGGGAAAGATGCCGTTGCAGGGCTCAAGTCCCAATGGTGGTTTGGAATTTCACCAGAAGGATTTGGTACCGTAGCGATGTTGGTGAACTTTGCTGTTTCGTTGGTTTTTAATCAATTTACTGCTGGAGTTCCAGAACCCGTTCAGCAAATGGTAGAGAAAATTAGAATTCCAAGCGGTGCTGGAGAGGCCACACATTAATATTTGATATCTTAGTGCGGAGCGCATCCATTGCAGGCAGAATTAGAATAACGTATAAGATGAATACATACCATATTAAAAACTTGGAAGAATACTTTCAAGCCTACCGAGAATCAGTTACAGAACCCGAAACCTTTTGGGGAACCATTGCGGAAAAAAACTTTAGTTGGCATAAAAAATGGAACCGAGTACTATCCTGGGATTTTAATACACCCGAAGTCAAATGGTTTGAAGGAGCTCAATTGAACATAACAGAAAACTGTATTGACAGACACCTTTCGGAACGCGCTGATAAAACAGCCCTGTTATTTGAACCGAATGACCCCAAAGAACCTGCTCAACACATCAGTTACCAACAACTTCACGGACAGGTCAATAAAATGGCCAATGTTTTAAAAGGTCAGGGGGTGAAGAAAGGAGATCGGGTGTGTATATATCTTCCGATGATACCAGAATTAGCCTTTGCTGTTTTGGCCTGTGCCCGGATTGGAGCGATTCATTCTGTTGTATTTGCTGGGTTTTCTGCAACAGCGTTATCGACCCGTATTAACGATTGTGATGCTACTATTGTTCTAACTGCTGATGGTTCATTTAGAGGTAATAAAATAATAGACCTTAAAGCAATAGTTGATGTTGCTCTCACCCATTGTTCGCAAGTATCTTGTGTTTTGGTCGCCGAACGGACTGGTAATGCTATTGCAATGGTTCCAGGACGGGACCTAGCTATGGCGCCACTACTCCAAAAAGCAAGTTCGGAATGTGTCGCTACGGTGATGGAGGCGGAGGATCCGCTTTTTATTCTGTACACTTCAGGCTCCACAGGAAAACCCAAAGGGATGGTGCACAGTTGTGCTGGGTATATGGTTTACTCTGCACATACATTCAAAAATATTTTTCAATACGAAGAGGACGACGTTTATTGGTGCACGGCAGATATTGGCTGGATAACGGGACATTCTTATATCCTTTATGGCCCGTTGGCTAATGGTGCAACAACAATTATGTTTGAAGGGGTTCCGTCCTACCCCGATTTTGGCCGTTTTTGGGAAATTGTAGAAAAGCATAAGGTGAATCAATTTTATACGGCGCCCACAGCCATACGAGCTTTGGCTAAAGAAAATATTGAATTCGTTGAAAAATACGATCTCAGCTCTCTCAAGGTCCTGGGAACTGTTGGAGAACCGATTAACGAAGAGGCCTGGCATTGGTATGATAATGTAATTGGAAAGAAAAAAAGTCCAATCGTTGATACGTGGTGGCAAACAGAAACAGGGGGGATAATGATCTCACCAATTCCATATTGTACTCCCACCAAACCCACTTTTGCAACACTTCCTTTTCTGGGAATCCAACCCGCTCTTATGGACGAAAACGGTAACGAAATCGAAGGGAACCAAGTAGAAGGGCGTTTGTGTATCAAGCATCCTTGGCCCTCCATTGCGCGATCCATCTGGGGCGATCACGAACGCTATCGACAGACGTACTTTTCGGCCTACCCAAATCATTACTTTACTGGTGGCGGCGCATCACGAGATGCCGTAGGATATTATCGAATTACAGGACGGGTGGATGATGTCATCATTGTTTCGGGACACAATTTGGGGACAGCCCCCATTGAAGATGCGATTAATGAACATTCGAAAGTCGCTGAGTCTGCTATTGTTGGTTTTCCTCATGATATAAAAGGGAATGCTCTTTTTGGATATGTCACCCTGAAGAAAGAAGCTTCAGAAAAAGAACAAACAATACTTCGTAAGGAAATTAATGAATTGATCGCAGATAAAATAGGGCCTATTGCTAAATTGGAAATTATCACTTTTGTTCCAGGACTTCCCAAAACCCGCTCGGGTAAAATTATGCGCCGCATCTTGCGTAAGATCGCTCATAAAGAGGTATCCAATTTGGGTGACACCTCCACTTTGCTAAATCCTGATATAGTCAATCAGATTCGCGAGATCGTTGGGGTTTGATTCAAAACAATTTTTTTTCGTTGCTCAGTTATTGCTTGTATGTAGTAATGAAGGCTATTGATTTCCTAACTTCCTAGTCCATGGATGTGGGAAACATACCATTTTTGAGTTGGTTGTTGGCTGGATTAGGTGCCTTTCTTTTGGGTGTGGGTAAGTCTGGAATCAAAGGAATTGCTGTATTTATTGTCGTTCTTTTTGTGTACGCTTTTGGAGCTCGAACGTCTACGGGGATAGTAATGCCCCTTCTCATTGTGGGAGACATTTTTGCGATTGTCTATTACAATAAACACGCAAATTGGAGCTATGTTTTTCGTATAATTCCATGGATGTTAATCGGAGTGGTACTGGCTACCTATGGAGGAACCTTCTTCAATGAAGAAGCTTTCACTTTAAGTATGGCTTTGTTGATTCTAGTCACCACTGGCTTGATGGGTTACTGGGAAATTCGCCCGCTTAGCCAAGTTCCTTCGCATTGGTCTTTTGCTGGTTCATTGGGTATATTGGCAGGCTTTACAACCATGATTGGGAACCTGGCAGGAGCAGTTATCAACATCTATTTCTTGGCACTTCGGCTACCCAAAAACATTTTTATCGGAACAACGGCCTATGTCTTTTTTCTAATCAATGTCTTTAAGGTACCTTTTCATGTGTGGGCTTGGGAAACGATACAATGGGAAAGCTTACAAATCAGCCTCTACTTAATTCCTGTTGAATTGCTTGGCCTATTATTTGGCGTTCGCTGGGTCAAATACATCCCAGATATCAACTACAGAAGATTAATTCTGATCCTAACAGGGTTGGGATCTTTGGCTCTTTTTTTCAAATAGCCTTTTCTGAAACATACGGGACTAACTGAGTAGAGTTTGGAAGATAAAGGGGGTGTTTTGGGCTACCATTTTTATTAAATCCGAAGCATAAAGGATCTTTTGTAAAATTCTTTAAATAAAGGGGTTGCGTTTCGTTATTTCCCCAAGCATATACGGTGCTGTCACAGCATTGATGCATCTGCTTTAAATGTGAGGTATTGAGTGGGTCTATGGAAAGATCTTTCCGATAGAGTTGCTTGGGATTAGGTGTAATCCAAGGGTAGAGGTTGCCTACATAGAAACCACCAAAGCCAAATTTTGCTGAAAAATACCGCAGTCGCCTAAGTGTAGGGTCGTCTTTTTGATGATCCCCTGTCGATGGATTTAAAAGGATATAAAAGAGGATTGGCTTTTTGGGTTCCCATATACGCCACAATTGATAGCGTTTGTGTCCGGATAAGTGTGCCCCTCTCGATTCTTCCATAGTTAAATGTATTTTCTATTAACGCTTGTTTAAAAATATCACAAGTGTTTTTTGGTAGTGACACAAATATAAAAATCAGTTACCTTCCATCTATAATTTATAACTATGTCATTCTATCAGCGTTTGGGCAAGTGGGGGATGCTGTTTTTTAGCCCCGCTTTTGTGTTTAAACATGGATTTAATTTGTCTCCCATGTATCGGCGTACTTCAGGTAAGATCACCTATGTCTCTCCAGACTTATATCAAATGAAAATCAAATTGCCAATAAGTTATAAGAATAGAAACTTTGTCAATACGATATTTGGAGGGAGTATGTTTGCCTCGGTAGATCCCTTTCCAATGGTACAATTGATTAATATTATAGGTAAAGATTACGTAGTGTGGGACAAAGCAGCCGAAATACGGTTTTTACGGCCCGGAACTTCAGACCTCTATGCTGAATTTCTGTACACCAAGGACGAAGTTGATCAAATAAAAAAACAAGTGGCTGAAAATAAAGAAATTGAAATCACAAAGACGACTCAACTCAAGGATCAAAAAACAGACAAAGTCTGTTGCGAGGTAGACAAAAGAATTTATATAGCCGATAAAACCTTCTTCAAAAAGAAAAGGGCAAAGCGTCGTATTGAAAAAACAGTAACGGACAATTAAGTATCCAAAAAAGCCAATTTAAATTGGATTCTATTTTTTTCTGATAAAATCAAAAAAAAGCATGCGGTTATCCCTGATGGAATAACAGCGAATCATCTATTTTTGAATTTAAAAGGTTAAGGAAAGGATAAACAAGACAAAAACGAGTAACAGAAAGAGCCCTCCCCAAATAGCACGAGAGCTAATTTTTTTCGTCTCAGAACTAGGCACTCTGCCTTGATCTGCCATCCCATCATAATCGATGTTCTGTTTCATAGTTATTTTTGTCCATAAGATATTATTTTTTGTGAAGCCTTGCAAATTGTTTACATTTAAGAATGCCGCATAGGCTATTAAAAATCAGATTATTATCATTAGATTATGAAATATTTATTCAGAGTACTTTTTGTTATTATTGGCTTACAAAGCTGTCAGCAAGCGGGTCCAAAATCACTCAAAATAGCCATTGCGGGATTAGCCATTGAATCCAGTACCTTTTCTCCTGCTCGAACGGAAGCCGATGCTTTTCACTCCAAAGAAGGAGCGGCTATTTTTGATTTGTATCCATTTCTATCGGAAGATCACCCCAATCGAAAACGGGCCCAATGGTTTCCTACACTTAAGGGGCACGCCTTGCCAGGGGGAATGGTAACAAAACAAGCCTACGACTCCTTAATGGGGATCACTCTAGAGAAACTTCAGAAAAATTTGCCCTACGACGGCTTGTTTTTTGACATTCATGGAGCCATGAGCGTTGAAGGGATTGTAGACCCTGAAGGAGATATGATTGCCAAAATCCGGGAAGTTGTGGGTCCCAAAACATTGATTTCAACTTCCATGGATTTACACGGGAATGTATCTGAAAGACTGGCTACACATACGGATTTGATAACATGTTATCGCATGGCGCCCCACGAAGATGCTATTGAATCGAAACAACGAGCTCTTGAAAATCTATTGGATCGACTGGAAAAAGGACAGGGAAAACCCGCCTATAAAGCTTGGATTCCTGTTCCTATTTTACTTCCTGGAGAACAAACAAGTACTCGGATTGATCCTGGCAAGAGCCTCTATGCCCAAGTTCCAGGAGTGGCCAATCAAATAGGAGTGACCGATGCAGCCCTTTGGATTGGTTATGCTTGGGCAGATGAACCTCGAAATCACGCTGTGGTGATGGTGACGGGAGATGACAAAAAGAAAGTTCAAGAAGGAGCCGAAAAACTGGCTAAGGCTTTTTGGTCTGTTAGGAATGCGTTTGACTTTGTGGCTCCAACCACGGACTTTGAGACAGCGCTGGATCGAGCATTAAAGAGTCAGAAAAAACCATTTATACTCAGTGATATGGGAGATAATCCTACAGCGGGAGGTGCAGGAGATGTGACTTGGACTTTAAGAGAATTATTGGCTCACGAAGCCTTTAAAACATCAGAGGGTCCATCCCTAATCTATGCGTCTATTCCAGGACCAAAAATGATATCTAAAGCTCTTGAAGCTGGTATCGGCGGAATTGTACGAGCAGAAGTAGGCGCCGCTGTAGACAACCGCTTTGCCCCTCCAATTAAATTAGAAGGCACGGTTCGTGCTATTCATAAAGGCGATGATGACGCCAAGGTTGAGGTGGTAATTCAAACAGGGAGCTTACAAATAATTGTGACTCAAAAACGCAAACCCTATCATTACCTGTCTGATTTTACGCAATTGGGTCTCAATCCCAGAACAGTTGATATTTTAGCTGTCAAAATTGGATATCTGGTTCCCGAACTTTATGATATTCGAGGCGACTGGGTTATGGCACTTACCCCAGGAGGGGTCGATCAAAATCTGGCTCGGTTGCCCTATAAAAATATACAACGCCCGATGTTCCCCCTTGATCCAGAGATGGAAACACCCAATTTAGCGGTGCGATGGATCCCTCAATCCCATATAGAGTGAGCGTATTGAATCACCTTCCTGTAGAGGAAAAGTGGAATGTATATACCCATTTTTTTGGATTTCTACTTAGTCTTATTGGTAGTGGTTGGGTATTCTTTCATCTAGATTTGGATGGATTTCGAGTTGCTTTTGGAGTCTTTTTATATGGGCTTTCTTTGGTGGCTTTGTTTGGTGCTTCCACAATCTACCATGCCGTCTATAGAGAATACCAAGCCTTTTGGCAAAAGGTGGATCATATTGCTATTTATTTTCTGATTGCTGGTTCTTACACCCCAGTTGGTCTAACTGTTTTATATAACTCTAGTGGGGTTTATTTGCTCATAGCTGTGTGGGGATTGGCCCTTGTAGGCTTATTATATAAGTTATTTTTTATCCATCATTGGCCTAGATTTTCTTTATTTCTCTACCTAGCAATGGGCTGGTTGGTTGTTTTTGAATTTAATAGTGTGCAAGAAAGCTTCTCCGAAGCGGCGATGAACAATCTCATTATCGGAGGAATACTCTACACTACGGGAGTACTATTCTACCGATGGCACCAATGGCAATGGCACCATGTGGTCTGGCATTTATTTGTTCTTGGGGGCGCTTTTTTCCATTATCTGATGGTTGTGGAAATTCTTTCTCAGATGAACTATCTATAGTTTTAATATCAATTTCCCAAGCTTATCTCCGTTGAAAAGGCGAAGAAAAGTAGGATAGAATTCTTCGATCCCTTCGTAAATAGTTACTTTGCTTTTGAGTTTTCCTTCTGCCATCCATTGGGCAATGTGTTGCATTGCTTCTCTGTATTGGGCGGCATAGTCTAGAACAACCATCCCTCGCATACTTGCTCGATTAACTAAGAGTGAAAGATAGTTTTTTGGACCCTGGTAGTTTTGCTCGTTGTATTGTGAGATTGCTCCACAAATAACCACTCTCGCTTTTTTCCGAAGAAAAATCAAAGCCGTATCCAGAATATCTCCTCCTACGTTGTCGAAATAGACATCGATCCCTTTGGGACAGTATTTTTTTATTCCAGATTTCAAGTTTTCACTTTTATAGTCGATGGCGCCATCAAAACCTAATTCTTTCATTAAATAGGTGCATTTGTCTGGACCTCCAGCAATACCTACGACTTTGCATCCTTTTATCTTAGCTATCTGACCAACCACGCTACCCACAGCACCTGCTGCTCCCGAAACAAGGACAGAATCCCCTTCTTGAATTTCCCCCACTTGAAGGATTCCAAAATAGGCGGTCATGCCCGGCATTCCCAAACTTCCAATAAAATGGGGGAGGTCTGCCCATTTGGGGTTGATGGGATAAAAGCCCTCTCCATTGGTGATGCAGTGCGTTTGTACTCCCCCCCAGCCGGTAACATAATCTCCTTCTTGAAAGGGAGTTTTCCCATTGACTTCTATCACTTGGCCTACACTTCCAGCTCGCATAACTTCCCCCAAAGCAACAGGAGGAATATATGACCGAGAATCATTCATCCATCCACGCATAGCGGGATCTAGGGAAATATAGTGCTGTTGGATCAGTACTTGTCCTGGATTGAGTTTTGGAAGGGCTTCTTCTTCGAGCTTCCAACAGTCCTTGGTGGGGAGTCCTTGTGGTCGTTTGGTGAGGAGTAGTTTTTTTGTGATCATGAATTTATAAACCGATGAGGTATTGAAATTTTAAATAAAATTGGGACTCTGTAAAACGAAAGGGATTGAAATTATCTTCGCTTTCCCAATAGGTGTTTTGATTGCCCCCAATATAGAAAATTGTTGCTGGATTGGGGTTCCATTTTATGAGCGGTTGGATAAAAAACCGATCTGCAAACTCATTGTACTCACCCACCAATCGAAAACTCAGAAAGTTATTACGTTGATAATTTAAAGTTAATCGACTGATGGAGCCTTTAAAAAAAAACTGATCTGTATCCAGTCGTTTTAATTGCCCATAGCGGATGGAAGGATTGATCGAGAACTGATCACTAAGTTGGTAGGTTAGTGAGGTGAAAAAATTGAAAGCACGCCCTCGGTCTGGGATTTCTTCATTGTAGGCTAAGTCACGCCCCCAGAGCATACTAATATCAACGATGAGTTGTTCGCTTGCCCGACTAGTGACCTCCCACTGAAGGGCGCCTAAATAACGATAATCAACTCCTAGATAGTTTTTAAAAATATCCCAGTCGTAGGTAAAACTCATGTCTGTATTTCCAAAAGTTTTAATTTGGAATATTCCATCGAGACTCACATTCTTTAAATAGCCTTGAAAAGTGTAATTGATATCGGCCTTGGTTCCAAAGCCATAAGATTGAAGACCTTTGCGGTCACTGATGTTTTGGTATAGATGATAAACTGTCGCCCAGCGGCGGTTATTTTTTACTACAAAGCCCAAATCAGTACGAAAATTAGGACTGATGTCCCTTAATTTGATATAACTCTTCCAATGTTCGGTATTCCGAAAGGCTTGAAAGTAGAGATTGTGACCGCCATAGGATTCCCCATCGAGTGCAACCGTATACTTTCCAAAAGTATCTTCACTTTCAATCCAGTCCTGATATCCTTCTTGTGTCGAACTGTGAGCCAATTCAAAGGCGACTCTCCAGTTGTCTCCAATGAGAAACAGACCATCAATTCCCCAAAGTATTCCTTGACTTTTATTCTCATAAAATCGACTCATATTAAAACCTCCCAAACGGGACTTGTCTGTAATTAAATGCTGATAACGAATAATATTGACAAAGCTTTTGCCTGCATTCCCAAGGTAAGAACGGTCTTCTCCTGCTACACGATATGGCGAATTCTCATCAACGGCTGCCAAAGCATACCAGCGGCCTTTTCGCCCTTGGTTTAAAAGTTTTCCACTAAAGATGGGATCATTGATTGAGCGGGTGTAGAACAGATCACTCTCAAAATTGACAATACCTGTTCCCCGACTAAAAAAGGGTCGACGCTCAGGATATTCCAAAGCAAAAGAGGAGTTGACGTCTACCTGGGTTATATCGGCTTCTACCTGTGAAAAATCGGGATTGAGTGTGAGTTCTAGAGCGGTATTTTTGGTCAAATCTATATTGGCTCCCAAGCCTGCATCAAGTCGAAGCGGACCGTAGGCAATAGATTCATTTTCACGATCGCCAACAATGGCACTGGTCAAATAGGGTAAGAACTCTACTCTTTTAGCAATAGTGATATCAGTGAAAATCAATTCAGTGGTCGTTTGACAAATCAGACAGGGATTGTCACGATCAAACGTCTGTGTTCGCAATTCAATCTCATTTCCATTTTCAAAATACCGTCGACCGATTCGGAAATTCCATTTTTGATTTTTTCCTCCTGGGAAGGGGATTTCGGAAAAAGGGATTTTATATTCGACAATATACCCTTCGGCATTCAGCTGTCCTGCAGACTCAAAGTTAACATTAAAGCTGATGTCATACCGATCATCGTCGGTGGTTGCGTTCACAGCACGAGCGTCCAATTGACTTCCCACTGGATTGACCCCTAAAAGAAGATTATTACGAGCATCTGCAAAAGGGTCAAGGGCAATAAAAATGGTATCGTCGCCCAACATTTTGAAGTCGTCACGGGGACGAATGGAAGCACGCACATTTTGAGGGTCATCGAAGGCTTTCACTGCAATGTATAGATGCAAATCATCATAGGTGATGTAACCCACGGTTTCTTTTTTTGCAGGGGTATTGTTGTTGGGTGTAATTTCAAAGGGAAAGGGAACTTCCACAGCTTGTTGCCATTCAGAGGACTCCCATACCCCATCGATTTGGATTTCTTGTGTTTTTTTTAGGGTATAGGAATTTTGACTCGAGACCCCAAAAACGTTGAGTAGCGTAATGACAAAACCCAAATGAAATGCAAAACTTGGAACTGGAATGATTTTCAAAATGTATGTTTTAGTTACAGATGCTAGCTTCTCAACGCAAGAGTCCTTGAGCTTCAGCTACGCAAGAACCGGAATAAGTATTGCCATTAAAACCGCAAACGGGATCATAAATTGCAGGGCACAACACAGACTCATTAACACTTGTTAAATAATTAATATTAGTGTCATTCGAATTTTTTTTATAATATAAAATACTAATAAACAGAATTATATAAATTTTATGAAAAAAAATAAAAATCGCAAAAAGCTACTTTAAAGGTTTCCAAACTTGGGTTCGACCCAATATAGAAAAACCTAAATAGCCTCGCACATTGAGGGTTCCATCAGCATTGAGAGAAATAGTACAGCTGTAGCGTTTTCCATTGGCAGGATCTAAAATCGTTCCATCGGTCCAGCTTTGTTTTTCTTTCTCTAGTCCTTGGACAATGACAAGGCCCTCAATAGGTCGGTTTTTATCAGCTCCTTTACATTCCACACACCGCTTTCCTTGATCCTCGGGCAGGAGTAGACGTTCAACTTTTCCATAAAGCTTCCCATTTTCAAGATACAGACTGATTTCGGACTTTTCCTTACCTGTAGCGTCATCTACACTAATCCAATGGCCTACAAATGGGTTGGATTGCAGCCCAATCCACACCAAACTCATTACGACACTTAATACCATAAATTCAGCTTTGTTGTTGGCTCAAATTTATGATTTATTTGACTTTAAATAACGGGGAAAATTGACTAAATACTTTTTCAATAAATATGCTATACAAAGAAAAGATCCAAAAGGGAGAATCCAAAGCCCAACGAGTATAACCCCTAGCTTGGTATTCATATCCTTGTTGTTTTTTTTAAAACGCATCAAAATATTCCTATGATAAAGTTCTAAAAAACAAAGATTTTCCTTCTTAAATTAATGTTATCTGTTTTTTAAAAACACCCTAATAAGGATCTATTTTAAAATTTTTGATAAAGAGATCGAAGTAGTTTGGGTCGACAATAGTTGAGGTGAAATTCGCTGCTGAATCCAACTTAAACAATTTAAAACTTGATGGAAACCCTTCATCTAAATAGACACGTATGGAATAGTTTCCTTTTTCAATTTCTATGGGGCAAGGTTCGTTTAAAGACAGAGCATTTTGATCCGTTGTCCCAAACATAAAAGATTGCCCATTATTTGAATAATTTAAGAAATAATATTGCGTATCGCTCGCTACTGCCGTGAACCCGAAAACTTGATCGGAAACTGTTGACTCTTGATAGAGAAGCAAGGATGTTGCGCTACTTGAAATACTTGAAGTAGATGGAGAACTTGAGCCTGTTCCAGAAACCACAGCAGAGGTTGCAGTTTGACAACTTGCGGGAAGGCTGGTGGGGCTAAGTTGCCAAGGAGAGGCATTCAAGCCAGGATACTTAACAATTTCAATAGCAAAGTCCGAGGCATTGTTCAGAAGAATGGATGCAATTTGGTATTCATCATTGGGTGTTTTACTAACTTGTAAACGCTTGAAACCATCGACCAGAATGTCAAATTTTGGATTGTTGCCTGTAAAACGTCTATTGCCTCCTTTTCGGGTTATTTTATAATCGAAAGAAATGCGTATTTGTTGACCGTTAAACCCATTGAAATTAGCAGAACGACGATAGGGAATGGATTCTGTATTGGCATTGACTTCGTTGATAACTAATAGATTACTGAACGGAAAGGACGTCCAGGTATGCGTAGTTAGGGTGTCGGGGGTAGCAGACCACTCCGATTGCTCCCATGCATTTTCCTCAAAATAAATTCTGACTGCTGGGTCGGTCACAATAGTATCGCGACGAATAATAATGTTGTTTTCGTTTACAGTGTCGTATTTCGTAAGAATGAGTTGAGCGGGGTATTCGCCATAGCCAGTGTATTCGACATTTGGCCTGAGAGTGTCGTTTACCACACTGGGTGTTCCTCCAGGGAAAATCCATTTGACAGAATCAATTTCTTCATAGGTCATCGCCTGATACTGGATGGTCGCCTGAATGGCAGAAGCGTCTTTACTTTCTCTTTTAAGGCTGGAAGAATCTCTAGAGATAGACACATTGTAGTCTTCAGACACCTGGCTGACAACCACACGATCTTCAGATACAAACAAGGGTTCTTCAGTGCATGAAAAAAACCCAAGAAGTGCTGTAAAAAGTAAGAGTGGGAATCTCCTGTATAACAACTTCATAGGTCAATATTACAAATTAAAGTCCAGTAATGGCAGGCAGAAGCAATACGAATTGATTAGTCTAGCTGTTCGTATTCATTGATTTGAATTTCTGAAAAAATCAAATCATCGATCCCTTGTTGATCAAACGGGTTTTCGATATGTTCTTGAACATTGTATAAGGCCATGAGAACAAAACCAATAAGGGAGGATATGATTACGGAGACAATGTTTTTGAGGTCAGTATCAATACTATTGACAAATAATATCTGACCGTTGTATATGAATGGAGACAAATAAATAAAGACCAAACAGTATAAGCGAAGTGATTTTGGTGTGGGATGAAATTTGATGGAAAACAATTTCTCTACCGATTGAAACAACTCATTTTTAACACGGATCATGCTGTCTTTTTCTCGTTCATTGTATAAGTTCTTGTCCTTGTCTATAACAAAAAAGATATTTTTTCTCGCCTTTCTTATTTCAATAATAGCCTCTTTGGAGTCGTTGATCAAATGAGTTATGACCAAACTTTGAACTTGAATTAAAGAATGGAATAAGCTGTTGTATTGTTTTTTGGAAGTCCCTTCAACAGAATAGTAGATATTGCTTAACTCAATGACTTTATTTCGAAATACATTGAAAGTAAAAAGGGCTTCTTGTCTTTTCTGGTAGGCACTAGTGATAGAAAATACAATTGGGAAAACAATAGCAATGCTGAGAATGGTGAAATCCACACTCAATTTGAAATCATAGTGATAGTAGAGATAGTAAACCAAAACAGTTTCGATCAAAATGATCAATATGCGGTGGTTCAAAACAGTTAATAAATATTTCAATGACATAAAATAGTAGTTTTGGATGTCCGTATGTAAAGACTTACAAATGATAGCCTCCAATCCAATAAACGGATATACAAAGCAATTATTGTACTAAAAAGTTAAAGGGCTAGCAGATCTGAATTAGAACATTTGTTACTTTAATTCTACTTCGTGATTAAAAAGGATGAAAAGTTAGTGCCAAAAAGTACCCAATTAAAATTCCTAAAAAAAGAATAATAAAATTTCGGGCTTTAAAAAACCAGCCTACTTTATTTTCCCAAGCATCTGGAACATTATTATTGTTTTCATCTACTGCAAAGCCTGAACGAGAAGAATAACCAGCATACCAATACAAGAAAAGAATTAAAAGGGCTATTAAAACGACTAGAATAAGTGCGTTTTTCATATATATAGTTTTGTTAAAAATAGAAAAAGAATCTTAAATTATGCGTGACTAAAAAAAATTGGATATCAAGTTTTCCTTCATCAATGCCTGTTTTTTGTTGACATATAAGACCCCTAAGAACACCATAATATAGAGAAAACGATAATGGAAAAATACAATTCACAAACGGCATTTCACTATAAGGCATTTCGTCCTCCCATTCATCGACAAATACTAAATAGAACTTTAGGACCTTCCATATTTACTAGGGCCTTGGATGTGGGATGTGGTACTGGACAATCCACGATAGCTCTGACTTATTTCTGTAACCAAGTAGTGGGTTATGATTCCAATGGGCCAATGCTAAAGCAAGCTCACCCCCATCCTAGGGTACATTATTCCTCCGATTTAGATTTTAATTTTCAATTTGAACTCCTTTCTTTTTTTGGCAGTATCAATTATATCAATAAACTAAAGTTCAGTCAATTACTCAATCTTCTTACTCCTAAAGGCACTCTAATTTGTTGTGATTTTGATCTCCAATATCCTTCGCCTATCCGTTCTTTACTAAAAGGGTCCAAACGGGGAAACTACGATCCAGCCAAAGACCTTTCTTCGTATGAAATCAGAGCCCTTCAAGAAATAGATAGAGGAAGTACAAAACTCACATTTCAGGCTTCTGTAAAAGAAACTGCACACCTCCTATTAGGAGATTCTTATTTCTTTAGTTTTTTTCAAAAGTATGATCAATCTGAGGATCCAATTGATGGATTGATTGCGACACTCAACAACTATTTTTCGAAAGATGAGATCGAACATGAAGTGATAGCCTATTGGACTAAATATAGCAGGTGATTTTTTTAAGTGCAGTATTTTTTAAGTAAATAAATAAAAGATATTGTGGTTATCACTTAGTAATTTTAAAAATGAGTTATTCATATTTATTTTATCAAAAATTTCCTGAAGGAATAAAGACAATCTGTATAGGTGGACATGTGTTCACGAAAGAGGAGTTTCTTCAAAAGCAAAAACAATTTTTAAATTCAAAGAAGAAGAAAAATGTCTCTTCAAAAATCCAACCTACCTAAATGGATTTCTTTCTTTAGCTCTACTTATGAAATAAGTTTATTGTAGGATCCTAGAAGATTAAAAGATTTGGTCTTAAGCATTTCAAAAAAGGAAAATCAAAAAACAGTCCTTTCCACAATTATTTGTCCTAAATTCCAGCTAGGGATGTAATAGGTATACATCGATCCCTCGAGAATTTCTTCAAAAATTCTCTTTTGCAGTACAGAAGAATTTCCTGTAATTATAGTTAGTGAAAACGATCCTTGTTCAGATCGATATGACAGTTCGTCCTTCACCCGTTCCAAGGCTTCTTTATGTCGAATCCCGTGTAAATCAATAACTTCTTGTATTTTCTTTCGTTTGGGCATCTGTCTAATGGAATACAAGGTGTAAAAGGAGTAGACTAAGTCCCAAACCAATCCCGAGGCGAAGTTCTTTGGTGGAATGCGCTTTAACAAGTTTTTTAGGGGATTGCAAGGACTGAAATGAGCCTGATATCGCGATCACTAAGCCCGTGATAATTACCCAAAAGGCTCGTACAAAATAGTTCATATCTGGCATTGTTTGTTGCAGGATGAGATTCAAGGGAAGGGTGAGTACAAAGGCCCACAACACCCTTTTTTTATTGGGGATTATCACCAAAGCTGCGGAACAGATGAGAACCACAATTCCACAATTGATATAATACCGCAATTCGTTCAGCGTATGGGTGAAGGCAGCGGAAGGGTTTTCAAATTTTAGAAACAGCAACAACCATCCCATTGCGAGAGCGGTAAAAAAACTGAAGATAATAGCTTGTTGTCCAGATCGAATTTTTTGGGTATCGTCGGCTTTTTTATTTATATAACCCGAATAAATATCTACAGACCAGAGGGTAGCAATAGAATTGAATGTAGAATCCACCGTACTCATCAATGAGGCAAACAACCCACAGAGTATAATGCCTTTGAGTCCTACAGGAAGGTAGGTTGTTACCAAATAAGGAAAAGCCATATCGGGTTCGGCCAATTCATTACCTAGAATACCATATAAGGCAATGCCAGGAATGATAATAATCACTGCCATACCGTATTTAAGAAGACCTCCTACCAATAATCCTGTTTGGGCTTCTCTCAAATTTTTTGCTGCCAAAGAGCGTTGCATAACAGTCTGGTTGGCACACCAATAATTGATATTCAAAAAGAACAAACCAAAGAGGTGGGTCCAAGGCAAAGTTTCGTGGTCGGCTGGAAGATGGAGATGCATTTTTTCAGAGGTAATTGTATAGAGGGCAGACCAACCTCCTAAGGCTTGAACAGCAACTACCAATACAGCAATTCCGCCAGTGATTAGCACAAAAAACTGAATGACATCCGTTTTTACAACTGCACTTAAGCCACCTAAGTAGGTGTAAACAGCAGAAAATCCACCGAGAATAACAATTAAGATTCCAATACGCAACATCCTATCGCTGTGAAGAAAAGCGAGCTGTTCGCCAAACACACGATCAGCAGCATAGGCACCCCAAAATAGTGCAGCTCCAAGGGTAACGGTGCTAAACAAACTCAAATTTGCCAAGGAATAGAACAGACCCACTTTTGGTCCCAGTTTCAGATTGATGAATTCAGTAATGGTGGTGATTCTGTGTTTCAAAAACAAGGGAACGAAAATAAATGCTGCCAGCAATAGCCCCTGCACGGCATTGATTTCCAGATTGGCTTGGGCCAAGCCATAGAGATAAGCCGACCCCATCATGCCGAGAAATTGGTATCCTTGGATGTTGGTGGCGATGGTAGAAAGTGCAATGGAAGGCCACCGCAATTGACGCGAACTCAAAAAGTAATCTTCTGCGCTCGTATATGTTTTTTTACGACCGGTGTAGGCTGTCACAAAGATGACAACAAAATAGCACAATACGATTCCAAAATCAAGCATGCTTATAAGCGTATTCCCCTAGCTAAAGGGGTATTGGGGGGGTGAATTGGTATTCGACCGTGAATCTCAGGCAATGAAATTGTCATGAGATGGGGAAGCACTAAGCGCGCAAAATACTCAGCCTCTTGTCGATGAGGGTAGCCAGAAAAAATAAAAGAACGAATCCCCATTTGTTGATAGCTCTTTATTTTTGCTACTATTTGCTCAGGATTACCCACCAATGCGGCTCCACAGCCCGACCGAGCCAAGCCAATACCCGTCCAAAGGTGCGGTTCTACAAAAAAATCTTTATCAGAAAGAGAACGCATTTCCGCTTGGCGAGCAACTCCCAATGATTTGGCGTCTTGGGCGCGTTCACGAATCTCAGTTCCTTTCTCTAGATCTAGTTTTGAGAGCAAGCTCTCAGCATATGCTTTGGCTTCTGCTTCGGTTTCGCGGACAATCACGTGTACTCGTAATCCAAAGTCAACAGTTCTTCCATACGAGGCTGCCTTTAGGGAAAGGGTTGTCATCAGCTGGTGAATTTTTTCTTGGGTTTCTGGCCACATTAGATACACATCGCAGTGTTGGGCACACAACTCAATCCCAGCAGGGGAGTAGCCGCCGAAATAAAGTAATGGGCCGCCATTTTGTTGATAGGGCTTAACGGGAGAACTGTCTAATTGAAATTGATAAAAATAGCCTTGATAATCAATATAATCCTGCGCCCAGGCTTGTTTCAGAATTTCAATCACTTCTTTGGAACGGGCATAACGTGTTTCAGAAGGTTCCTTCAAGCCAGGTAGATCGGAAGAAATAATATTGATGGTCAAGCGTCCTTTGAGGAGGTGATCCAAGGTAGCCAAAGCACGCGCGAGCATGGGAGGGTGAACTTCACCACAGCGGATGGCCGTGAGTAGATTCATTTGCTCTAGCTGGGGCGCTACAGCAGCAGCAAAACTCAAGGTGTCTTGTCCTACTTGATACGAAGAAGGACAGAGCATGTTTCGAAAACCCAACCGATCTGCAGTTCGAGCAATTTCAGAGGTATTTTCCCAGTTACTTTTATAGGCTGGATTACGCAATCCAAGAAAATCATCGTCTCCATTACACAAGGGAGCAAACCAAGATATTTCAGATCCATCAACGGTGGATGAAGTACATTCAACAGCGGGAAGAATAGGTTTTGAATGCATAGGCACAATCGATTATCGAAAGTAGGCTTTTTCCCAAAAAGGTTTTCTATTTTTATTCAAATTTAGCACCTCAGATGGTCAAAGAATTATGGACTTTGCTCAGTTTTTTATGGTTGGGAGCCGTGTTGTATTTGAGTTTCTATCAACCTTCAGATTCTCCTCAACCCCCTTTTTTTCTTCATCAAGATAAAGTGGGTCATTTTATCGCATATGGGGTTTTATTTTTCTTATTTACTCAAAGTTTTCGCTATCACTTCCAATGGCTTAATTTTTTGTCTGGAGCGCTGGTCATATCGCTACTGTTGGGGATTCTAATAGAAGTTTTACAAGGAACCTTAACCAGCTATCGCGTTTCAGATTGGAAGGATGCAGTGGCCAACGCATCGGGAGTTCTAACAGTATATTACGGGTATCTTAAAACAAATAAAAATGCGTAAGACACAGTTAAAAATTCGAAAAGTTCACCGGTACTTGGGCTTGGCTATAGGGATCCAATTTATTATGTGGACCGTATCAGGATTGTATTTCAGTTGGACCGATTTGGATGAAATTCATGGTGACCCCTACCTCAATGAGCAGTATCAAGTCCCGAGTTTCGATTCATTATTTCCAACAGACCGTTTGGGAATTAACATTCAAAGCTTGGAGTTAATTGCCGTAGGAAAGTCGCCTTATTATTGGATTAATAAATCGTTACTCATCAATGCAACTGATGGAAAACTTCAAAGTGAAATTTCAAAAGAACAAGCAGTGGAAGTAGCCAGAGAGCGGGTTGTCGCTGGATATAAAATTACTGAGGTATCTAAAATAACCGCCACAGATGCCCACCATGAATACCGAGGACGGCCCCTGCCCGCCTATGCCATATCGTTTGACCACCCCCAACAACTTACTGCTTATGTCTCAGCAAAAAATGGAAGCTTTCAACGCATACGACACCAAAGTTGGCGCTGGTTTGACTTTTTATGGATGAGCCACACCATGGATTATCAAGGACGAGATGACTTTAATAATTGGTTGCTGCGTGCATTTTCTGTATTTGGACTGCTAACTGTTTTGAGTGGATTTTTATTGTGGGGAGTTAGTTCACCAAGCCTTAGAAAACTAACAAAACGTTAAGCTTCAATTCATTCCTCAGCATTTGACAATTCAATTGAAAAGTTATCTTTACTCTATTAGTAGAATTTATCTTGAGCTAGTAACCCAAATAAAGATTATATGAAAATCAACTTTTACAAGGTGCTCCTAAAAAAAAGGTTTCCGCTGGCCATCAGCCGAGGAGTTCGAGGAGACTCTTTTAACGTATTTGTATCCGTTGAAAAAGAGGGATTCATTGGATGGGGAGAAGCAGCACCGGGTAAAAGCGAACAAGCCGATAGTCCAGAAAAAGTCATAGAAGAACTCCAACGATTGATTGCTACTGATCTTTCGGAATTGAGTGTTTTTGAAATAGAACAGCGAGCACGACAAATGAAAATTGCTCCTTGTGCTTATGCGGGTCTTGATATTGCAATTTGGGACTGGACTGCCAAAAAAGCAAACTTGCCTTTGTATCAGTTACTCGGTTTTCCCACACCGACTCAGCCGACTTCCGTTACCATCGGTATCAATCCTCCAGAAGTTGTTAAGGAGCGCATTCCTCTCCTAATGGAGGGGAGCACCATTCAATCTTTAAAAATTAAGCTGGGTTCTCCAGAGGGCATAGCAGCTGACAAAGCTATGTTTGAGCAAGTGGTGGCAAGTTCAGAGCGATATAAAGTCAAAATACGGGTCGATGCCAATGGAGGATGGAACCTCCCAACAGCTGTAGAAATGAGCCATTGGCTGGCTGAGCGAGGCGTTCGTTATATTGAACAACCGCTGAAAGAAGGCGATGAATCCAACCTCCTCCCTTTGTATGAACAATCGGCATTGCCAATCTATGTTGATGAGTCTTGCCGTTTTGCTCACAATATTCCTCAATGGGCCCGGGCCGTTCATGGGATAAATTTTAAGTTGATGAAATGTGGAGGGATCACCGAAGCGCTTCGGATCATAGCCACTGCCAAAGCATTTGGCTTAAAAACGATGGTGGGTTGCATGAGCGAATCTTCCGTTTCTATTGCGGCAGCCGCTGCTTTATCAGGGGTATTGGATCATATAGATTTGGACTCTCATTATAATTTGGCACCCGACCCAGCAGAAGGAGCCCCAATGATTAAAGGTATTACACAGCCAACAGAACGCCCTGGACATGGGGCACAACTCAAAAAAGAAACAAATGTTACAACAGTCGGATAAAATAGCCCTCTACATGCAAGGGCATTTGAATAGCGATTATGGAAAAATGGGTTTTGGAGTACTTCGCTACGCAACTAATGACATTGTTGCCGTTGTAGACTCAGAGTTTTCGGGTCAGTCTGTCCAATCGGTTACTGGAATTCAGCATACTGCACCTATTGTCTCCTCCTTGGAGGAAGCACTAAAATACGGGGCCAACGTTCTTATTTTGGGAATTGCTCCTTCAGGAGGGCGCATACCAAATGACTGGATTGCACTGATAGAAAAAGCACTCCAAGCAGGGATGTCTATCGTGAATGGACTCCATGATTTGTTGGAAGATCGATTTCGAGCGCATTGTACCTTTGAGGATCAATGGATATGGGATGTTCGAGTCCCTCAGACATCGCCTCCGATTGCAACTGCCCAAGCAGCTCACCTCACAAACAAGCGAATTCTATTTGTGGGGACCGATATGGCCGCTGGAAAAATGACAGCAGGCTTGGAACTCTACAGCTGGGCTCAAAAACAAAATATTAATACAGGCTTTGTTGCAACTGGTCAGATTGGAATCACCCTCACCGGTAAAGGAATTCCTTTAGACGCCTTTAAGGTGGATTTGGCCTGTGGTGCAGTTGAAGAAGCAGTTCTTACCCACAAAGACAAAGATTGGATTTTGATTGAAGGTCAGGGATCCTTATTGCACCCTGGAAGTACGGCTACATTGCCTTTGATGCGGGGGAGCTGCCCCACACACATGATTTTGTGTCATCGAGCAGAAAAAACCCATCTCAAATTCCCAGAGCACATTGCCATTCCCTCCTTAAAACAATTCATTCATCTCAATGAGCAACTGGTGAGTGTATGCGGCACTTATCCCAATGCCAAAGTAGCTGGGATCGCTTTAAATACAAGTACCCTCAACGAAGAGGAGGCTCAAAAAGTCATTGAAAAAATAGAATCTGAAACGGGTTGTCCAACGACCGATGTGGTTCGCTACGGCTGTGATAAATTAGGGCAGGCACTTTAATATCCCTTTTGAACATTGACTTGGTGGAGAAGGGCTTCCCCTTTTTGAAGCCGACTCCAATTATCTAGAATTTGTTGGACCCCCGCCTTGGGTTTGGTGATACTGGCAATGTGTGGCGTAATTTGAACCTTGGGATGCGACCAAAGCCTACTGCCAGTAGGAAGCGGTTCCTCTTCAAAAACATCTAAAAAAGCTCCGCTGAGTTGGCCAGAATCAAGGGCGGTTAAAATATCTTTTTCTATTTGAACTTTTCCACGAGCCACATTGATGAGAAAGCTGCCCTTGGGGAGTTTTTCAAATAGTGACGCATTGAGTAAGCCTCTTGTTTTTTCGGTCAAGGGAACGGTACAAATCAAAACGTTTACTGTGTTTAAAAAGGAATTCAACCCATCTCCATGAAAGCATCTAACTCCCGAAATTGTTTTTGGGCTGGGGCTGAAACCAGCTACTTCAAATCCCAGTTGGACTAATTTTTCTGCTGCATCCTGACCCAAATTTCCAAGCCCTAATATTCCAATCCGAAGATCCCTTTCTGGCAAAGCATAATGATCCCAGACTCTATTTTGCTGGTCCCATCTGTATTTGTCCATTCTTCTTTGAAAGTCTAGGACAGCGAGTAGGATGTAGTTGGACATAGAAAAAGCCAGTAAGGGATCTACGATTCTACATATTGGTACTTCTTTTGGCAATTCAGGATCACTCATCAGATGATCAACCCCTGCACCAAGAGAGTAGAGTAATTTTAATTTAGTGAAATTTTTTAAGCTGCCTTCCGGATGTTTCCACACCAAAAGTAATTCCACTGCTTCGGGATTGGAAATAGCTTCATTAAGCTGAATCGCTTGCTCTGGGGCTTCCTTTTCAAAAGCAGCTATCCATCGGGAACCTATGGGAGCAGGAGTCAGCAAGGCGACGGGTTTTTTCTCCATTTTCATTTACAGTGATGATCGGCGGCCTTGGTAGCGATTTGTTTGAAAGGCTTTATGTTTACTTTATACCCCAATGAATTGGCCCAACCTTTGGTTGCAGCAACCAATTTGTTGGATTGAAAACTCACATTGTTGTTGTAATCCATGTCAATTTCTACTTTGATATTCACTTGCTTTGTTAACCATTCTGCCACTTCCAAGCTCAATTCGGCTTCTTTCCAAAGTCGTGACCAAATGTCTCTGATAATCGGATGGGTACTTTTACTAAGAATATAATGAACGCCACGATTTCCAAATCGATAGGCAATTACAGTACAGTAGATCGTCTTTTTACCCACGTTTTGTGAATCTGAACCAATATGTATATCAACATAGGGGAAAGTTTCCATTTTTTTTAGGGTATGACTCAACGGGTCCACACGGTTTCCTTTTATATCTTTAAAGACTAACATTTATATTTATATGCTGGGAAGTTACTATTTTTAAAAAGCAATCACCAATGTGCTAATGACAACAACAGAACTCTTATTCACTTTTTGTAATACTGGAATCTTATTTTTTTGGATGCTCTTACTTTTCCTACCCAAACGCAAGATCACGCAAAAAATCATGGCTTTTCCTTGGATACCTTTGGGCTTGAGTTTTTTCTATGCGTATTTTCTTTTTGGTTTTGGCGGTTTAGCCGAAGCTGATTTTAGTCGCTTGGATGGAATCCTCACACTTTTTAAAGAAGCCACACCAGAATCGGCTGCTGCAGGTTGGTTGCATTACCTTGCCTTTGATTTTTGGATGGGCAGTTGGATGCTCAAAAACAGCCAACAAAAAGGAATTCCTCACCCATGGATGATAGCCCCTATGTTAGGAACATTTCTGCTGGGTCCACTCGGCGTATTGGTCTACAGCTTAGTATATTTTGTCCATTCACGGCTGAACAAAAAATGAATACCTCCGTCTTTTATTTATCGCTGGCTTTGGCTGTTGCTACCGGCGCATTAGGAGCTTATTTGTCGGAACGAAAGGGGAGGCCTCGCTCTTTTGGTTTTATTCTAGGATTCTTATTTGGTTTTATTGGTATTTTGGTTGTCTTACTAGTATCTAAAAAAAATCAGCCAAACACTGAAAATTAAGGCCAACCAAAATGAATATTTTTTTGAATATCGGGATGTAGAGAATGATGAACAGGACAAGTTGCTGCGGCACGCTCCAACAGGGTTCGAGTTTTAGAATCCCAGCTTTGCAAAAAATGCAACCAAATATCGATCTGAACAATTCTTCTAGGGGCATCTCCCATGGTCTTTTTTACTTCCACTTTGGTGCCTTCCAAAGAAATCCCAAGACTTTCTGCTTTGATTCCCATAATGGTGAGCATGCACGAACCTAAGGCGGTGGCCACTAGATCCGTGGGTGAAAAGGATTGTCCCTTTCCGTGATTGTCGAGGGGGGCGTCGTTGAGAATCGAACGTTGGGATTGAAGATGGGTACATCGACTGCGAAGCTGGCCTTCATAGATGATCGAACTGGTCATAAAGCGATAATTTGGTTATAGATCCAAGCCCCTATAGCTGCACTGGTACCCAATATCAAAGGGTAAATAAAGAACAACCAAAGAATATCCAAAAAAGCAAGTTCCATTATACTTTCATTTTTATTTAGGAGCAGTTGAATAAAACCATACCAGGTCTTAATCCCTAAACTTTGTGCTATACCATTGGCTCCAATGGCAAAAATAAGAATGAACAAGCCCATGAAATAGAAGCGAATCATACTTTAAAAGTAAGGATTTAATTCCCTTTTTATATATTTAAAGGATGAACTGGAGAAGATGGATTCGGCTGGTTACAGGAACACTTTCCCTACTTTGTTTGATAGTTGTAGGGATTATGTATTCGAAACTTAACTTTATCGATATCCCCTATCTTGTGGGAGCGGTTCTATTTTCACTTCCTACCTTGTTTTTGAGGAAGTAGCCTCCCCATTAATTGATTGCAATCATTAAACATACAATATGAAAAAAGTACTGTTATTGGTAAGCTTATTGCTCACAACGGGATCCCCCATACACGGACAAAGTGCTAAAAAACTCAAAGCACAAATAATTAATCATGTGGAGGGAGACCAAAACACTCTTATTGATATAAGTGACAAAATATGGGCAGCAGCTGAAGTGGCTTTCCAAGAAAAGGTGTCTTCGCAGACACTCATTGATTATGCAAAAGCAAATGGTTTTACCGTTGAAGAAGGGGTGGCAGAGACACCCACAGCATTTGTTGCTAGTTATGGTTCTGGTCAACCTGTTATTGGGATACTTGGCGAGTTTGATGCTCTTCCAGGGATTTCCCAAAAGGCCACTGCTGAAAAAGATCCTCTAGTGCCTGGAGGTGCTGGTCACGGTTGTGGACACAATATGTTTGGAACAGCAAGCCTGGGAGCCGCAGTGGCAGTTAAGAAACTTATTGAGCAAGGAAAAATAAAAGGCACGATCAAATTTTATGGCACGCCAGCAGAAGAGAAATTTTTTGGAAAATTGTGGATGGCTCGTGCAGGGCTTTTTGATGATTTGGATGTGTGTTTAGATTGGCATCCTGCCGATGAAACTGAAGCAGATGTACAAACGACCCTTGCCTTGGTGGACTTCAAAGTAGAATTTTTTGGACAAGCCGCACATGCTTCTGGAGATCCTTGGAATGGGCGAAGTGCCTCTGATGCCCTGGAGCTTTATACCCATGGAATTAATGCCTACCGGGAACACGTTAAACCCACTGTTCGAATACACTATCATATACAAGACGGCGGCCAGGTTGTGAATGTAGTTCCAGACTATTCTCGCCTATGGGTTCGGGTTCGTGATACCAAACGCAAAGGCATGCAAGAAGTTTACGAACGGGTTCAAGCCATGGCTGAAGGAGCCGCCATTCTGGCTAATGTTGATTATAAAATATCTCTAATTTCTGGAATCCACGAGGTTTTACCCAATCGAGCCGGAGGCATGGCCATTCAGAAAAATCTTGAAACTTTGGGGGATCTCAGCTATACCGAAGAGGAAAAACAATTCGCGTATCAAATCCAAGAGGCCACTGGGAAGGCCAAAATCGGCTTGGACGGAACCATTAAACCGCTACGAGAAACCCTGGAAAATCCAGGTGGGGGCTCTACGGATGTTGGAGATGTTAGTTTTATTGTCCCTGTTGCCCGATTGGGCGTTACCGTAGCCCCCAAAGAAACACCATGGCATTCTTGGGCCGTAGTGGCTTGTGGGGGGATGTCTATCGGCCACAAAGGGATGATTTATGCAACCAAAGCACTGGGAATGTCTCTTGTAGATTTATTCACCAACTCCAAATTAAGAGCTGCAATGACTGCAGAATTTAAAACGCGAAAAGGGGATTATGTCTATGAACCATTGATGCCATCAGGCCCTCCTCCTATCGATCAGAAATAAAAATTGTACAGGATACTCCCTTTGTTAGGGAAGCCATTGGCGCGCTCTCATTTCATCTTTCACACGACGAGACAGGTAGAGAATAGCTAACATATTGGGAATAGACATAAGTGCAAAGGATAGGTCGATAATGCCAATCACTATTTCAACGGTAACCAATGCCGAAAAAATGATACTCGCAATGTAGAAGTAGTTGTAGTAATGTCCCCATTGGGTTCTAGTGAGAAAACCAAAGCATTTGACGCCGTAATACGAATAGGTGAACAAGGTTGAAACTCCAAAAACCAAAACCATAAGCAATAAGAGTTCGTCCCCGACACCAAAAAAAAGACGGCGAAAAGCTTCCAAAGTGAGAACTATTCCATTCAAGTCTGGATTGAGATAGGCGCCGCTAATGATGACGATCAAACCGGTGATGGAACAC
>MDTB01078038.1_pt1 | contig 25679 bp, 24 predicted proteins | sample 811161 | NCBI WGS metagenome assembly MDTB01 (sample SAMN05326650, study PRJNA326480) | marine metagenome | isolation source: seawater | place: Mediterranean Sea | collected 2009
AAAAAAATATAAAAAAAAATTCCAATTATTTTCAAAAAATATTTTGTGATGCAGGTATGTTAAATATTTATAAACCAGAGAATTTTAAATCTAAGTCTAAAATTAGATATCATCCATTTGAAATATCTTATCACTCTTCTGTAGATATAGATAATTATGAAGATTTTGAATTTGCGAAAAAATTGTTTAAAACAGTTGTTTGAAATGAAAAACCAAGGAATAAAATTATATAATAAAGCAAAAAAAATAATTCCCTCTGGAACAATGTTATATTCTAAAAAACCAGAACTATATTCCCCAGATCATTGGCCGACCTATTTTTCAAAATCAAAAGGATGCTTTCTTTGGGATATAAAAGGAAAAAAATATATTGATATGTTGTTTTTAGTTGGAACCAATACATTGGGATATGCAAATCAAAATATTGATAGAGAAGTAAAAAAATCTATTGAAAAAGGAAATATGACTTCCCTAAACTGTAAAGAAGAAATTGATCTGGCTCAACTTCTTATAAAACTACACCCCTGGGCTGAACAAGTAAAATTTACTAGAGGTGGTGGTGAGGCAAATGCGGCAGCTGTAAGGATAGCTAGAGCGAGCACCAAAAAGCAAAATATTGCTTTTTGTGGATATCATGGATGGCATGACTGGTACTTATCTTCAAATATAAATAATAAAAATAATTTAAATAATCATTTAATGTCAAATTTGAAATTTAGTGGTGTATCGAAATCATTAAAAAATACTTCATTTCCATTTATGTATAATGATCTGAAGGGATTAAAAAAAATTATAAATTCAAAAAATATAGGTATTATCATTATGGAAGTTTTAAGAAATAGCGTTCCAAAAAATAATTTTTTAAAAGAAGTTAGAAAAATATGTAATAAAAAAAACATTGTTCTAATTTTTGATGAATGTACATCGGGTTTCAGAGAGAGTTTAGGTGGAAAGCATATGGCATATAAAGTTTATCCTGATCTAGCAATGTTTGGAAAAGCAATTGGAAATGGGTATGCAATAAATGCAATAATTGGAAAAAAAAAATTTATGATTAAATCTGATAAAACCTTTGTCAGTAGTACATTTTGGACCGAAAGGTTAGGAAGTGTAGCAGCTTTAGCAACGATTAAGTATATGAAAAAAAATAAATCCTATAGGTTTATAAAAAGTCAAGGCATTAAAATTAAATCAATGTGGAGTAAAATTGCAATTAAACATAATATTGAAATTGACATAATTAGCATGGACTCAATTCCAATTTTTGTGTTTAAGAAACATCATAATTTAAAGAAGACCTTTTTAACCCAAGAAATGTTAAAATCGAATATTTTAGCGGCTAATATTATATATGTATCAACATCACATACAGATAAAATTTTAAAAAAATATTTTAAAAAACTGGATAATATTTTTAAAAGTATTTCAGAGCTTTCAATAAAAAAATTAAAAAAAAAGATTAATGGAAGAGAATCTTTTGTTCCGATGAATAGAATTAATTAATATAATGCTAAAAAAAAAAATAAATGAAATTGAAAAAAATGGTTATTGTATAATTAATAATTTTTTAACAAAAAAAAAAGTTAATATAATTTTGAATAAGATTAATTATTATTATAATCTAAATAAAAAAATTCGATACAAGGGTATTCCAAAGCGAGATAAAAAAGATAAAATTTTATATAATTTACAAAATAAAGATTATTCATTTATAAAATTATTAAATGATAAAAAAATAACTCAAATTGCTAAATATTTTCTTAATGACGAGTTTTATAGATTTCTTCCATCTAGCAAACCTAATTTTATTTTAAATTATTTTAACGCTAGATCTAGTGGTAACAAATTAGATTTACATATTGACAGCTGGGTTCCTTACAAAGGAAATAAAACACATATGATGCAATTTGTTTTTTTGTTAGAGAAAAGTTCGTTAGATAATGGTTGCACAATAGTTGTTAAAAAAAGTCATAAAAGTGGAAAATATAGCAATAGAAAAACCAAAAAAATAACTCCAATTGAAGGAAATCCAGGAGATTTGATAATTTGGGATAGTAGGTTGTGGCATGGAACACTAGAAAATACAAGTAGCAAGTCAAGATGGGCTATAGTTACAACTTTAAGTAGTTGGTGGATAAAACAAGCCATGGATATACCTACGTCATTACCAAAAAAAATTTATCACAAATGTAGCAAAGTTGAAAAACAACTTTTAGGTTTTTGTTCAATACCACCTAGAGATGAGAAATTAAGAATAAATACTAAGTGTGGATATGAAGTACTTCAAAAATAAATGAATTTATTTAAAGAAAAAATTATTACTAGTGAAGATTTTTTTTTTAATAAATTTTACCACAAGTATCAAAGTGATTATTATAACGAAAAATATTCTTACAAAGAAATATTTATAGAGGAACATAATGCAAAATGTTTTATACCATTTACATTAAGTAAAAAAAAATCAATAAATTACTTATCTTTTTACGGTGAGGCAATCGAAATATATTCAAATGTTGATTTGAAAAAAAACCAGATATCAAAAATATTAAAAATTTTTTTAAATCAAATAAATTTGAAAAACTTAAAATTTAAAATTTTCTTTAAATACGACGAAAAAGATTTAACTCAAAAAAATTTAAATAAGCTTAATGCCTATCAAGCTTTTAAAAAACAAGAGATTGAGCTTTATAAAAAAAAAGAGGATATATTTAAATTTTTCAAACCAAACTTAAAAAATGAGATAAGAAAAATTAAAAGAAACAAAAATTTTTTTTGTAAAATATATGACTGTACAAATTATCCAGAAGGAAAAATTTTAGAAATGAAAAAAATGCATTTTCTTGTTGCAAAGAGAAAAACAAGATCAGATAATTCTTGGAAATTAAATGAAAAATTTATTAAAGAAAAAAAAGGATTTATCGTCGAAGTTTTGTATAAAAAAAAACCGATTTCGTTCTCTTTTTTTGCTAATGATTTACATAAATCAATATACTTTTCCTCTGTGACAGACAGGAGATACTTTAAATTAGCTGGTGTTAACCACCTTTCTTTGTGGAAAGCTATTATTTATAGTAAGTTTAAAAACCTAAAAAAACTTGAGTTAGGTGAAACAAAATATTATTTTAATAGAGATGTAAATTGTATAAGTGAAAAAGATAAAAATATTGCTTTTTTCAAATCAAGATTTGGTGGTAAAGAAAGTTCTTATTTAATGATTGATGAGGAATCAATTATTTAAATAATTTTTTTAATAAATATTTGTGATATGATTTATATTAAATATTAATTTTAAAAAAATCTTAAATAATTATATGAGAAAAAAAGCAAATGGCTGGAGATTTAAAGGAAATGAAATAAAGTATTTAAAAGAAGTTTTAAATACAGATTTTAAAGCGAAGCTTTCTTCTTCTAAAAATGAAAAATTAGAAAAACTTTTTGCAAAAACACATAATCAAAAATTTGCAATTACAGCTAACTCAGGAACAAGTACATTGCACATGGCACTTAATGCCTTTGGAGTTGGACATGGAGATGAGGTAATTATACCTAATTTAACAGTTGCAATGTGTGGTTTTGCTGTTTGGTCTTGTGGAGCAGTTCCAGTTTATGCTGATGTAGATGAGAAAACATTTTTAATTGACCCCAAAGATATTGAAAAGAAAATTACAAAAAAAACTAAAGCAATAATGGTTGTTCATTTATACGGACTTATGTGTGATATGAAAAGCATAATGAGTATTGCCAAAAAATATAAACTTTATGTTCTAGAAGATTGTGCACAATGTTTTTTTGGAAAAAATGAAAAAAAACAAATTTCTGGCACAATAGGTCATGTTGGAAGTTGGAGTTTTGAAACCACGAAACATATAACAACCGGAGACGGAGGGATTGTAACAACAAATAATAATAAACTTGGCATTAACATGAGAAGATTTGGAAGCGCTGGATATAAAAATTTAAAAGCTAATACCGGAAAAATAAGAATTGATAAATCTAAATTTCAAAATCCAAATTGGATAAGACATGATAGGTTTTCTTATAATTATAGATTATCAGAAATATGTGCGGCAGTTGGTTTGGCACAATTAGAAAGAATTCAATTTTTTTTAAAAAAAAGACAAATGATGGGAAAATTATTTAATAATTTTTTTAAACAACAAAATTCAAAATTGCTAGTACCACAATTTGTACCCAAGGGTTACGTCCACTCATATTTTACATATCCTGTGTTATTTAATGGTGAAGATCATGGCATTTCTTGGAAATATTTTAGAGAAAAATTTATTCAATTTGGAGGTGACGGAATTTATGCTTCATGGAAAACTGTAAGTGATGAGGGCCCCTTTTTAAATTCAAGAAAAAAAGGATTAGTTTCAGGTAGTATTAAAATATCAAGCTCATATGGTTATGGTACTACTCCGGTAGCAAATAAAATCCAAAAAAAAATTATGCAATTTACTACAAATCAAAGAAATTTGTCAGAAATGAAAAAGCAAATTAAATCTTTAAAAAGGACTATGCAATTTTTTAAGAAACACTAAATTTTTTAGTTATATTGTTTTCAGTAGTAATTAGTTTTTTCATTTTCTTATTTTTATTATTCCATAATTTATTATTATTTATATTTATCTTTCTAATAAAAGGATATTTATTTAATAAGATTTTATAATTTTTTAAATTATTTTTTAGTTTATAAAGTTTTGAGTATGAATAAATATACTTAATCATCTCAAGGTCAGAATTATAATCAAGAGTAAATCTCGAATTTTTAATAACTTTTTTATAATTTAATATTTTTTTTTTTTAATTTTTGAGATTTATAAAAATAGTACATAAAACCGTCTTCATTGTTTCTAGAGCCAACAATTGAATTTATATAATTTAATGCATTTGAAGTAAAAACTTTACAATTTAAGCCAACTGGTAAACCTTTTGTGTAAATAAAATCAATTAATGAATTGTTAATTATTTTAATGCATTTATTTAAAACGTTTGGATCAGTTAGAATATCATCTCCATCCACCTCCGCAATTAAATCAAATTTAAACTTTTTATTGCATTCATAAAATCTTTTAATTAGATTTTTCTCTGAACCTTGAAAAAAACTGCAATTTATTTTGTTACAGTAATTTCTTAATTTTTTGTTTAGATCATTTTTTGGCGAACAGATAATTATATTTTTTTTTTTAATACCTTTTATCGTAGATAGATTTTTTACTAATATTTCTAAAGGTGTTGTATTCAAAATTTTTATAATATGTTTGTTTTTAAGTCTTTTCGATTCTAATCTTATAGGTATGAAAATTCCTATTTTATTTTTTGGAACCATTTATAATTTGAGTTAATTATATTATCTATAGAAGAGTATTTTGGTTTGTAGTTTATTATATTCTTGGCTTGGGATATATCGGGATATATAGTTTCAACAAATTTTTTTGAATCTTTTTTAAAACTATATTTTATTTTAGTTTTCAATTTTTTTTCAATTTTTTTAATTATTTGAATTACACTTGAAGCTTTATTTCCTGAACCAATATTTAATACAATATTATCATTACTTTTATCTAAATATTTAATGGATTTTAAAATTGCTTGTGCAACATCTGTCGGATGAACATAGTCTCTTATTGGTGATCCATCTAGAGAGTTAGCTTTACTAGTTTTAGAAATTGTTATTTTTTTTCCAGTATATATATGATCAAAAATTCTTGTCACTATAGCTGTGGAATTAATAGAGGGACCAAATCCTTTTTTTTTATCAGCCCCAGAAACATTGAATAATCTTAAAATTACGTATTTAAATTTATATTTTTTTGAAAAATCTTCTAAAATATTTTCAAATATAAACTTTGATCTTCCATATGCATTATGTGGAGAGCATTTTGTTTTCTCATTTATTAAATGAGTTTTAGGAATACCATATACTCCAGAACTAGATATATATATTATTTTTTTAATATTATTTTGAACCATTTTTTTCAGCATTATAATATTATCAGCAACATTACTTTCATAAAAATCAATAGGATTATTTTTAGATTCATAAGAAATATTTTTTGCAGCAAGATGGACAACACAATCTATTTTTAATTTTTTAATTATTTTGTCAATATTTTTTGTATTTTCTGGGTAAACATTTTTATTAATTTGCATCTTTTTTTTCGCTGATCTATCTAATACTAATGGATTAAAATATTTATTTTTTAATAAAGCATAAACAGCTTTACCAATATAACCTGCACCACCTGTTATAATTATATTTTTTTTCATTTAATTTTATTTTTTAAAATTGCCTCACCTTTTTTAACATCATATTTTAAAATTTTATTCTTTAATTTATTAATTTCATAAGGGTCAAAAGAACCTGTAACTTTTGGTCTTAGAAACTCTAAATCTTTTATTTTTATTTTTTGATTTTTTTTTAATTTTTTTTTTGCCACTATGGACCTTCTCTGTAAAATGGCAGTTTCTTTTTCATTTTCCTCAATTTTTTTTAATCCATCACCAAAAATAGTTTCTAATTCTCTCGTTTTTTCTACCATTATTTTCCATGATCTAGGATTCATCGAAAATGGGTGATCTGGACCTACTCTTTTATTAGAGTCTGTAAAATGTTTTTCAATTACTTTTGCTCCCATAGATACTGCAGCTATTACTGATAAATCTCCTTTAGTATGGTCACTTAAACCTAAAATAATATCTTTAAATTTTGTTTTATATAAATTAAGTACTTTTAAATTTAAATGTTTAAGATTATTTTTTTCCCCAGTATAATTTGTATTACATTGCATTAGACAAATATTTTTATTAATTTTTGAAAGTTTTTTTATTATTAATGAAACTTCATCGATATTTGATGCTCCACTAGCTATTAGCATTGGTTTATTTTTCTTTGCAGCTAATATAATTTCTTGATGATATGTAATATCACCAGATCCAATTTTAAATGCTGGAATAAATTTATCTACTTTCTCTACAAAAAAAGTTGAATACGGAGCAGTTAAAAAAGCGATTCCAATCCTTTTACATTCTTTATGAAGGGTTTTCATCCATTTAAATTCAACCTCGTTATCTTTATAGGTATCAAACACACTTTTTTTCCACTTTGTTTGATGACTTTTAATATTTAACTTAGAAAACTCATAATCTGAAACTAGGCTTTTTGCTTGAAAATTTTGAAATTTTGCAGCATCTGCACCAGCCTCTTTTGCGAGGTTTATCAATTCAATAGCTCTATTTAATGATTTGTCATGATTGGATGCTATATCTGCAATAAAATAAGTTTTAGCTCCCAAACCAACTTTTTTTTCATTAATATAAAAATATTTATTAAAATTAATCATTTTTAAAATTAGGTATATTACATATATGAAACTTGCAATAGGAACTGCTCAATTTGGTGAAGATTACGGTATTTCTAATAATAGAAAAGGTATTCCTGATAAAGAGATTAAAGAAATATTTAATATATGTAATCGTAAAAATATAACAATTATTGATACAGCTTTATTATATAAAAATTCAATCAATAAAATTAAAAAAAATATTAAAAAAAAAAATAAATTTGAAATAATTTATAAAGTTTTAATTAAAAATAAAAATCATAAAAAAAATTTTTATAAAAATGTTCTATTTGGAATTAATAAATTAAAAGGTCAGAGAATATCAGTAATGGTTCATGACTCTAATGAATTTCTACTTGTCAATAAAATAACACAAATAAAAATTATCAATTTTCTAAAAAAATTAAAAATAGAAAAAAAAATTTATAGGTATGGATTTTCAGTTTATAATTTAAAAGAATCAGTAAATTTAATGAAAAAATATAATTTTGATATTTTACAAGTTCCAATAAATATTTTTAATCATGAATTTATAAATCAAAAATTTATTAAATTAATTAAAACAAAAAAAATTGAGTTACATGTAAGATCAATTTTTTTACAAGGAATAATTTTTTTAAGCAAAATTACAATTAGAAAAAAACTTAACGAAATCCCGATAAAAATAAAAAGATTTTTATTAGATTTTGAAACTAATAATGAAAAAATTTTTCAATGTTTAAATTTTATCAAACAACTCAAGTTTGCAGATAAAATCATTATCGGAGTTTCTTCAAAAAAAGAATTACTTCAAATAATAAAGATTTATAATAAAAAATTAAAAAAAATTAATTTGGCAAAAAAGTATAAAATATTAGAAAAGAAATTTATTAACCCTTCGATGTGGCCAAAAAAATAATGTCAATTAATAAATATTATAAGATTGGAAAAAAAGAATTATTTCCTATTTGTCGAAGTATTACAGGAGAGGGTACTTTAAAAACTTTAAAAATCATTAAAAAATCTTTTAAAGAATTAAAAATAATTAAAATTAAATCAGGTACAAAAGTTTTTGATTGGAAAATTCCAGATGAATGGAATATTAAAGACGCTTTTGTTTTAGATAAATTCAAAAAAAAAATAATTAATTTTAAAAATAACAATCTTCATATTTTAAACTATTCAAAGAAATACAAAGGGTATGTAAACAAAAAAAAACTGATAAAACATCTTTATTCATTAAAAGAAAGACCTAGAGCAATTCCATATTTTACTTCATATTATAAAAAGAGATGGGGTTTTTGTATTTCAGAAAATCAAAAAAAAAAAATCATAAATAGATATTCTGAAAAAGATAAGTTTTTTGTAAAAATTGATAGTTCTCATAATAAAAAAGGAAATTTAAATTTTGGTGAATTGATTTTAAAAGGAAAATCAAAACAAGAAATATTGATTTCAACTTATGTATGCCATCCATCAATGGCAAACAACGAATTATCTGGACCAATTGTCTCTCAATCGTTGATAAAATTTTTTAAAAAAAAAAAATTAAACAAAACTTTAAGATTTCTTTTTATACCTGAGACAATTGGTTCAATAAGTTATATTTACCATAATTATAAACATTTAAAGGATAATGTAATTGGTGGATATAATTTGACATGTATTGGAGATGATAGAATGCACTCGTGTCTTTTAAGTAAATATGGAAATTCACCAGCAGATAAATCCCTATTAAAAGCATACAAGGAGTTAAATATAATATACAAAAAATACTCTTTTTTAGACAGAGGTTCCGATGAAAGACAATTTAATTCTCCTAAAATAGATTTGCCAATTGCTTCAATTTTTAGATCTAAGTATGAAACATTTCCTGAATACCATACATCTGAAGATGATTTTAATCTTGTATCTTTAAAAGGTCTTAAAGGAGGCTTTAGTGTAGCAAAAAAAGCTATAATGCTTTTAGATAAAAACATTATTCCAAAATCCAAAGTAATTTGTGAACCCAACCTAGGAAAGAGAGGATTATACCCAACTCTTGGCAAAAGAACTAATCAAAATGAATCAAAAAAAATCTTAAACTTTTTACAATATTCAGATGGAAAAAATGATTTAGTGGAAATATCAAGAATTATTAAAGTAAGTATAAAAGAAGCTTACTCAATATATAGAATATTAATGAAAGAAAATTTAGTCTAATAGATAATTTTTATTACTATTTTACTATTTATACAATTCAGCTATTTTATTAGTAATTTTTTTTATTTCAAAGTTTTTTAAACCATAATAAAAAGGAAGACATAAAGAATTTGCATAATAATTCATTGAATTAGCAAATTTATTTTTATTAAATTTAGACTTATAAAAATAATTTAAAAACAAAGGTTTATAATTAATGCTAGTTTGAATTTTATTTTTGTATAAATGCTTAATTAGTAAATCTCTCTTTTTCTTGTTTTTTAATTTGATTATAAATAGATGGTATCCATTTTTTAAATTTGGTTGAATTTTTGGCAGTGTAATAGGCAGTTTTTTTAATTTTTTAACATAAAGATTACTTATGAGCTTCTTTCTTTTCATTATTTGGCCTAGTCTATTTAATTGATTTCTAGCCAATATTGCTTGAAATTCAGTCAGTCTCATATTATATCCAAGAGTTATTTGTTCATTTATTAAAATAGATTTATTTTTCCTGAAGAAGCGAATTTTTTTTATTCCATGAGATCTTAGTAGTTTAATTTTTTTGTAAATTTTAATATTATTCGTTGAAATTGCACCTCCTTCACCAGATGTTATAGTCTTAATTGCATGAAAGCTAAAAGTTGTGATATCTGAATATTTACATGAACCAACAGGATATTTATCAATTTTAGCACCTAAAGCATGACAGGCATCTTCAATAATTTTAAAATTATAGATTTTGCTTAATTTTTTTATTTTTTTCATATCACAAGGTAAACCACCTAAGTGAACGACTATTAAAATTTTGGGAAGTTTTTTTGTTTTTTTTAATTTTTCTAAAAGTTTATTTGCACAAATATTATTTGTATTATAATCAATATCCACAAAATCTATTTTCGCCCCAAGAGTTAAAGCGCAGTTTGCAGATGCAACAAAAGTTATTGGTGTGGTCCAAACAATGTCATTTTTTTGTATATCCAAAGCTTTACATGCTAAAAATAAAGAGGAAGTAGAACTATTTAGAGTTAATGCATATTTACATTTAAGCGTTTGAATTAATTTTTTTTCTAATAAAATATTCTCGTTTCCTTGAGTAAGATTTTGATTTTTTAATACTTTAGTAACCTTTTGAATATCATTTTTGCTAATATAATGTCTAGCATAAGGGATCATAGTAATTTTTTAATTTCTTTGTTACTTAAGAAATCAGGGTTTAAATTTGATGTATATAAAAAATTATTTTTTACCTTTTTACCTTTTTCTCCATTTTTACTTTTTAGATAATTAATTTTTTTTGTAGTAGAAGGTATCTCATCAGGTTTTATTAAAAAATAGTTTTTAAACTCTATTGTATTTCTAGCTTCTTCATTATTACATAGAACTTCATGTAATTTTTCCCCAGGTCTTATACCAATTTCCCTAATTTTAGGATTTTTATCTATAGTATTAATTAAATCCTCTATTTTTAATGAAGGCATTTTAGGCACAAAAATTTCTCCACCCCTCATTCTAATGAAGTTATTTAAAACAAAATCTACAGCATCTTCTTGTTTAATAAAAAATCTGGTCATATCCATATGTGTAATAGGATATATTTTTTTTTCTTTCTTAATTTTTTTGAATAATTCAATAACACTTCCTCTAGAATTGATTACATTCCCATATCTAGTAACTGAAAATATAGTATTTTTTTTACCAGCAATATTATTTGCAGAAACAAAAAGCTTATCAGATGCAAGTTTAGTTGCACCATACAGATTTATTGGATTTACAGCCTTATCAGTTGAAAGGGCTATGACTTTTTTTACGTTTTGATTAATAGCAGCATTAACGACATTTTTAGCACCATCAATGTTTGTTTTTATACATTCCGTAGGATTGTACTCTGATGCAGGAACTTGCTTCATTGCTGCTGCATGTACAACATAATCTACACCCCTAAAGGCATGGTTAAGTCTCTCGTAGTCTCTTACATCTCCTATAAAATATCTCATATAAGGTTCATTAAATATCCTGTTAAGTAAGTATTGCTTGTACTCATCCCTAGAAAAAACTATTAATCTTTTTGGCTTATATTGTTTTGTAAATATCTTTAAAAATTTAGTACCAAATGAACCTGTGGCACCAGTAATTAGTATTGATTTATTATTGAACATTTTTAATGAATTATATTATAAACAATATTTAAGTAATGCTTATAATTATATTTAAAAAAAAAAAAGCATATTCGATAATAAATTTAATAATATTAATGTCATTAATTAAAATTTATGAACTTTTAAGTAGTCAACTAAAAAAAAAGTTTTTTTTTATATTTTTATCATTATTAGCTATCACTATATTAGAAACATTAAATATTGGAATTTTAATACCTTTTTTAAATTATGTTGCTCTAGGTGAGAGCACTTTTTTTAGTGAATATTTGAATTTCCAATCAGATAAATTTGTAGTAAATTTTTTAATAATTTTTTTTGTTATTTTTTTATTAAAAAGTTTATTCCTAGCCGTTTTTCAATGGATAAATTTAAAATTTCAAGCTCAAATTAAAATATATTTGGGAAATTACTTTTTAAACCAATATTTGAATTTAAAATATATTGATTTTATAAAAATTAATTCATCTAAATTAATAAGGGTTATAATTAATGAGACATCAAATGTTTCAGGTATTTTGAACAATTACATAAATCTAATTTTAGAGTTAATGGTGGCCTCTGGTATTGTTGTTTTATTGTTATTTTATGATTTTAAAACAACAATAATTATCTTCTCAATATTATTATTTTTTGCAATATTTTATTTTCTTGTAGTAAAAACAAGATTAAAAATCTTTGGTGGGATTGAACTTAAAAATTCTATGAGTGCATTAAAGGGCTTGCAAGAATGTTTCAACAGTTTTAAAAATGTAAAATTACAATCAAATCAAATTTTATTTACGAACAAGTATCTAAAACATAATACTCTTGCAATTAATTCTCTTAGAAATTTGAGTTTTATTCAGTCACTTACAAGAATTTTTTTAGAAGTACTAATTTTATTAATAATTGTTTTTTCAATTATCATTTTGTTGAATAAAAATTTTGAAACTAGTTTTATTATAAGTAAGTCTTTGATATTTATGGCAGCAGCTTTAAGAATATTACCGTCAATAAATAGAATTTTAAATTATTTACAAAAATTAAAATATTCAGACAAGACAGTTGATTTAATTAAAGAAGAACAAGCAAAATTTTTAGCCACCAGGAAATCAAATAAAACAGGGGATAAAAAATTCTTTTTTAGTTCTGATGACTTAATTGGAGAAAATATTAATTTTTTTTATGGAGAAAAACAAATAATTAAAAATTTAAACTTTAAAATTGAAAAAAAACAAATTATTGGACTAAGAGGTATATCTGGATCTGGTAAGTCAACACTAGCAGATTTAATTTGTGGTTTGTTGGACCCTTTGGATGGTAAAATAAAATTAGGAAATATTTCTATCCATGATGATGTTAACTCTTATCAAAAAATGATAGGATATGTTTCTCAAAGTGTATATCTAATGGATGATACAATACAAAATAACATAGCGTTCACTGAACTAAATAACAATATTGATCGTGATTATGTGGCTAAGTGTTTAGATTTAGTTGGTCTTAAAAAAAATTCAGGACAAAATAATCTTAGTGAGGACACAATAGTTGGAGAAAATGGAGTTTCAATATCAGGGGGCCAGAAACAAAGAATAGGTATTGCAAGAGCACTATATTTAAAACCTAAAATTTTGATTTTAGATGAGTCTTTTTCATCAATAGAGGAAGATCTTGCATTAGAAATTCTTAAAAAAATAAGGAATATTAGCAATTTAGATAAAATTGTCTTGATTTCTCATTCCTCAAAAATTCTGAAATCATGTGATAAAATTATTGATCTTAAATAAACAGTCTGAATGGTAGAGGATAAAAAAAAAATTATTATAGTTGAAAGTTTAAAAGGCTATGAACTTTATAAAAAAATAAAAAAAAAAAAGTATCCTCAAGATAAATTTATTTGGGCTTCATTAAGCGGTCAAATTTTAAAAAAAATTCAAGAAAATGGTGAGGATTGTATACATTTAGAGGATTTAATTAACAAAAAAGAAGTTGAAATTATTGATTATCATTCCAAAAAAGTATCATTGCAAATTATTGATTTACTCAATAAATATTTTTTAACAAATCAACAACTAATCTTATCAAACGCAACAAGGCATAATTTTTCATCTGTTGTATTCGTTGCTTTTTATAAGTCTTATATATTAAATAAAATTAAAGATAATAATTCATATAGTAAAATTATATGTGTAGGTAAAAAACAATTACTTTTAGATAATGATTTATATTTAAATTTTTCACATTTTGATACTATGTTTTCTTTGATATTTTCTCAAAGTAAAGAGTATTCTGAAAACGTAATTGATGACAAAATAAGCTTAGACGAAATAAATCAAAGAATTCAAAAAAAAAAAAATAACACAATATCCTTAACTGAAAAAATAATCTCATTATTAGAAAAAAACTCAAATGAAATAATTTTTAAAATATTTAAAAAATTAAATTTTGAAGAATTCTACAATAAATTTATAGCCAATAGAAAAAAAAGACCAATTATAATGTATGGTGAAAACGACATAGTCTCAAATATTTTTTACTCAATATTAAAAAACAGAAATAAGATTTATTTTAAAAAAAGATTAAATTTTAAATTATCTCAAATTAAATACGAAGAAGATAGTCAAGATAAAATTTTTGATGAAGTATTTAAAAAAATTGATGAAGAATTGACAGAAAATATTTCTCCAATAAAAAAATTGTTACCTAAGTTTTTTGAACCATCATTAAAACTAATATTAAAAAAATATTTATTTACATTTAATTTAATTGACAAGAATCAGATTGAGCTTAAAAGAAAATTTGAGAATTATGCAAAAAATTTCTCTAATTCTATTGTTTTAACAAATGGTTTTTACTCAATTCCAGAAAAAATGTTTTATCAATTTTATAAAAAAAAATATAGCAACAAAACAATATTTTTTTCACACGGTGTTACGATAGGTATAAATCAAAAGAGTTTAGACAATTTGGGTGAGTCAATGATAAATTTTTCAGACGAAATAGTGTTATTTGATTATGTGTCATATTATTTTTTAAGAAAATTAAAAACAAATAAAAAAATGTATGTCTCAGGAATACCTAAAAAAAATTTATTTTTTAAAAAATTTTTTAAATTTTTAATAAAAAAAAAATTCAAGCTTAGAAATAAAAAAGTAATAATCTTAGTTGTTGAAAGTGAAAAAAATAATTCATTCCACTCTTCAAAATATGAAAATGATAAAGTTTTTTATGAAAATATAAAAAAAAGAGTTAGATATCTGAATAAAAATTATCCTAATCATTTCATTTTACTTAAACTTTATCCAAATCAATGTTTTTTTGACGAATATGATTTTGATGAATTAAAAAAAGATAATAAGAATTTACTAATTTTGAAATATTTTGATTTTCGATGGCTAACATACATTGCTGATATTATTTTTTCATCTACTTATGAAAGTACTCCTCAGTATATATTAGGCTCGGGTTGCGAATATTATCAATTCAATGATATCAATAGTAAAATTACAAAATTTATAACGAAGGAAGTTTCGAATGATCTATATTTATTTAAGAAGAAATGGTTTATCAAAGAATTTGATAAAGATTTATTCCAAAAAATTTATTTAAATTAAAAAAACAAAAACCATAACTAATGATAAAAAAAAAAATATTATTTATCGATAAAATCTATGGTTGGAGAAAAGTTACTAAAAATAATAGTACATTATGGATAAAAGGTATTATTTACAATTATACTGATATTCAAATTTTTAAAGAATTTACGAATTTAAAAAGGAAAAAATTAAGTAATTTTCTTAATACTATAGATGGTCATTTTGCGATTATATTTGAAAATGAAGAAAGAATAATTTCTTCTGTTGATCAACTTGCATCAATTCCAATTTTTTATTACTTGAATAGTAATAAATTTCTAATTTCTCCTTTTACATCAAAAATTAGAAATAATTTTAAAAAAAAAATAGATAAAAAACAAATTTTATCTTTATCTATGTCTAGCTATACAACAGGAACAAATACAATTTATCAAAATTTATATTCTATTAAAGCAGGAACATTTATTGACTTTAGTAAAAGAAGTAAATTAGTAAATAAAAATATTTTTTATGAATATAAAAATTGGAAAATAGATAACCATTCATCTTTTAAAAAGAAAAAAAAACAATTGTCAAAGTTACACATAAAAATTATTAATAAGATTTATAAATATTCCATAAAAAATAAAAAGAAAATAGGAATACCTTTGAGTGCAGGTTATGACTCACGATTAATTGCTTGCTGTCTTAAAAAACTTGGTGCTAAAAACGTATTTTGCTTCTCCTATGGTTATAAGAATAACTTTGAAGCACTAGCTTCTGAAAAAATATCAAAAAAATTAGGATATAGTTGGCAATTTATAACTTTTACAAATAATAAAATCTTTAATTTATTTAATAATAATAAGTTTAAAAAATTTAGATCAATATTTGATACTTTTTTCTGCGTTTCAGATTTAACTGAATTTTTAGCAATTAAAGAGCTATATGAACAAAAAAAACTGAAAAATACTATAATTATAAATGGAAATAGTGGTGACTTTATAACTGGAGATCATATAGTAGAATATAAAATTTCAAAAAATCCAGACATATCAATTGATAATTTACTTTCTGCATTTATTAACAAGCACTTTATGCTTTGGAAATCTTTATCAAATAGTAAAAATAATAATGTAATAAAAAAACTTTTAATTAATGAAATAAAAAATAAAAGTATTTTTAAAAAAATAAATAATAAGAATTCGCATAGTTTATTTGAATATTTAGAATATTATAACAGACAGTCTAAACATCTATCATCTAAACAAAGAGTATACGAATATTTTGATTGCGAATGGTCACTACCTTTATGGGATAAAGACTATATAGAATTTTGGCGTACAATAAAAAAAGAATATAAAATAAATCAAAAATTATATAAAAGTACAATAAGAGATGATAATTTCGGAGGTGTATGGAAAACCAAGGAATGGGAAAAGCTTAAGGACAAAGCGAAAACGCCACCTTTATTATTTAGATTTATTATAAGACCTTTATTTAAGTTTTTATTTACATTTAAAGGTAAAGAATCTTGGCACAAATTTGAGACAAGGTATATACATTTTTTTACTGATATAATATGTGGTATGGGTATTAAAAAGTATTTTGATTTGATCAGAGACAAAAGGGGATTTAGAAATTGCATATCTCTTCATACAGAAGATTATCTTTTAAAAAAGAAAATTAAAATTATTTAAATTTATGATAAAAAAAATTAACGTTGGAATATTAGGCATAGGCAGAATATCAAGCAAACATATATCAGCAATCAAAAAAAATAGTAAATATTTAAATCTTTTAGCTTTATGTGATGTTAAGAAAAAAAATTTAAGTTCACATTTAAAAGTATTAAAGTTTAATTCTTTAAATGAAATGATTAAAAAAAACTTAAATTTAGATTTAATTTCTATTTGTACCCCAAGCGGCCTACACAAATTTCATGCAATTCAATGTTTAAAAAAAGGAATTAATATATTAATTGAAAAACCAATGGCTTTAAATAAAAAAGATGCAAAAGAAATTATAAATGTAGGAAAAAAATATAAAAAAAAAATATTTGTGTGTTTGCAAAATCGCTACAATCCAACTGTTCAATTGTTAAAAAAAACCATAGATAATGGTAAATTGGGAAAAATTTACTTTGTAAATGTAAATATTTTTTGGCCTTTTCTTTTGCATCGTCATATGAATTACCTGTAGCATCAATATCTGCTCCAAATTTTATTAACTTATCTATTTTATTTCTTGCAGTATTTTTTGAGACAAATACTTTACATTCAATTTTATTTTTTTTTGATAGATAGCTAATGCTTAATCCAAAGTTGCCAGTTGATGCAAGACAAATACTTTTGCAATTTGATTTTTTTAAATCATAGAATTTGCTTGTTGCGCCTCTTATTTTATAGGATCCAAGCAATTGTTTTGTGTCATTAATCAAATAAATACACGTCTTGTTGTAGAAAAACTTTTTTAGCTTAGATTTTTTAATTACTTTTTCAATTATTGTCTGTCTATTTTTAGACTTTAAATAAAATTCTTTATCTATTCTAAATCTTTTGTTTGAAGTAAAAAAATGCTCATTAATTAAATCTTATTTTTTAAAAAATTTATTTATTAAACTGCATATTTTTTTTGTTTCAGATAATTTCAAAAATGGATGCATTGGTATCGATAATATTTCATTTTTATATTTATCTGTAAAACCAAACTTAATTTTTGTAGGAATAAATTTTTTATATATTTTTAAATCAGAAATTGGTTTAGGATAATGGATATTGGTTTGCACATTATTTTTTCGCAAATAGTTTATCAAATTTGATCTATATTTTGATGGGACCCTTATTACATAATTGTTATAAATAGACTTAAAATTTTTTTTTACAAAAGGTAGTTTCACATTTGAAATTTTTGACAATTCTTTATTATAAATTTTTGCAATTTTAATTCTTTTATCATTCCATTTGTTAATTTTTTTTAATTTAATATTTAATATGCCTGCTTGAAGATTATCTAATCTTGAATTAATTCCATAAACATTGTGTTGATGTTTTATCATGCCTCCATGGTTTGCATAAGATTTCAAAAAAATGAATCTTTCCCTACTATTTGTACATATTGCTCCACCATCACCAAAGCATCCTATTGGTTTCCCAGGAAAAAAGCTGAAAGTTGATATATCTCCAAAAGTACCAACATTTTTTTTTCCTATTTTTGCAAAATGAGCTTGTGCACAATCTTCAATTAAAAAAATTTTTTTCTTTTTACAAATTTGTTTTATTTTTTCCATATCCGATGGATTGCCATATAAATGTACCGGTAAAATTAATTTAGTTTTATTGGTAATTTTTTTTATCAAATCTTTTACATTCATAGTAAAGGTTTCATCTTGATCTACAAAAACAGGTTTACAATTATTTGCAACAATTGCTTCTGCTGTGGAAATCCATCCATTACAAGTTGTAATTACTTCATCATTTCTCTTTAATTTAAGACTTTTAATTGCGATCATTAGTGCGTCAGTTCCATTACCAACTGTTACACAATATTTTATACCAAGTTTTTTCGAGAAATTTTTAGCAAATTTCTTTACATTTTTACCATTAATAAAATCTGAATTTTTAATTGTATTTTTTATTGATTTATCTATTTCTTTTTTTTGTTTTAAATATTGTCTGTTTAAATCGTTTAAAAGAATCATAAAAACTAATTAACTTTTACTTCTTTATTTAATCTAGCTGATTTATATAAAGCATCTAAAGTTTTTAAACTATTCATCGCATCAATTGCCATTATTGCTTTGGTATTAAATTTTAAATTTGAAATTACTTTTTTATAAAATTCTAAATGTCCAAAACCGTAAACATTTTTTGGGTTTTGAAAAAATTTACTTTTTATAAGATCATTATTTTTTCCTTTAAAACTCCAATGCAAAATTTTATTCGCCGCAAAACCTCCTATTTCAACCATACCTTTTTCACCTAAAATTGAAATAGAGCCCTCAGTATCCTTTGGTCTTGTCGCTGTAGTGATTTCAATTGCACCTAAAGCTTTATTTTTAAATTTTAAAACAGCTACAGCAGTATCTTCTACTTCTATTTTAACAAGCTGGGTCGCTGTTTTAGAAAAAACACTTTCCACTTCACCAACCAACCAGGTAAGTAAATCTATATGATGTATTCCTTGATTATTTAAGGCACCCCCATCATACTTCCAGGTTCCTCGCCATTTATCTAAATTATAATATTTTTGTGTTCTTGACCATCTAACTCTTACAGTAGCAAGAACAATTTTTCCAAATTTTTTTTTATCTATAGTTTCTTTTAAAATCTTTATGGGTAAATTATATCTATTTTGCATTACTGCAAATATTTTAATTTTATTTTGTTTTGAAATTTTAATAACTTTAGATAACTGATTGCTATTCATACATATTGGTTTTTCTACAATTATATGTTTTTTAAATTTTGATATTTGTTTAATATGCCTAAAATGATTGCCACTTTCCGTTAAAATAGTAACAACATCTATTTTTTCATTTTTTATCATTTTATTTAAGTTTTGATAAATTTTAATTTTTTTTGGTATTTTAAATTTGTTTAGTTTGCTTTTATCTTTTTCACATATTGCAACTATTTCTGCATTATTAATTTTTTTAGAATTTAATACATTGAAATGTTTATTTGCAATTCTTCCAAATCCAAGAAAAGCAAATTTAATTTTATTTTTCATAATTTAAAATATATATATTCTACCAGTAATACTTTAAATAAAATAAATGAATATTGGAATTTTAACTTATAATAAGTTTCATCAAAAATCATATGAGATTTTAGCGGGTCTAAAAAGTAAGAAATACAAAAAAATAGTTTTAATTTATTCAAATATCAAAAAATTTAAAAAAAGAGATGTTTTTTTTAAACATAGACCTGATCAATTTAAAGATATTAGTATTTTTGAGATTGCTGAAAAATTTAATTTAAAAGCTATTTCAATTAAAAATAAAAAATGCTTTGAAAATTTAGATATTGTTTTAATTGGTGGGTCACAATTAATACCAAAAAATAGGATCAAAAAAAATTTAATATTAAATTGTCATTCTGGCTTGATACCCCAGACGAGAGGTTTGGATAGTTTTAAGTGGGCAATTATGAGAAATCAATTGGTTGGTAACACTCTACATTATATAAATAATGATATAGATTTAGGAACTGTAATACACAATAGTCTCACCAAATGCCATCCAACAGATAACCTAAAGCAATTTGCAAATAGACATTATAAAAATGAAGTAAATCTGTTGATTAATTTTGAAAAATACTTGATGCGAGGTAAAATTATGAAACTTAAAAAAAATCCACCAACAATGCGAATGCCTTTAAAAATAGAAAAAAATTTAATTAATCAATTTAGAAATAGTTGGAAGCAAAAATATATTAATGATTAATACACTTCATATTGATATTGAGGGAGGATTTGGAGGTTCTTCAATAAGCTTATTTAATTTAATATCACTGATTGATAAAAAAAAATTTAATCCCCACGCTATAGTAAAAATAAAAGGTCCTATTTATAAAAAATATAAATCAATTAAAATAGATGTAACTCATTTACCCTATATATATTCATTTATTCCAAAACCAAAGGGAGTTAACAATTTAAAACTTTTAATATATTCACTAAAAGATATCTTAAAATTACCAATTGGTTTAATTCAAATATTAAACTTAATTAAAAAAAAAAATATTGATGTAATTCATTTAAATTTTGAAGGTTTATTTTTGCTTGGTTTTTTTTTGAAATTACTTTCAAAAAAAAAAATTATTACACACTTTAGAAGCACAATACCTCAAGATAGTATTCTTCATAGTTTAATTTGTAAAATTATTATTTTTCTTTCAGATAAAATTGTATTTATTAATGATTACGAAAAAAAAAGATTTATAAAAAAATTTAAAAAATTTAAAAAATTAAAATCATGTTCAAGTATTTATAATTTTTCTTCAATTAGATTGAGTAAAAAAAAAATTAATAGAAAAAAAATTATTTATTTAGGAAATATCTCATTTTTTAAAGGTGTGGATAGGCTTTTGCCAATAGCAAAATTATTATCTGAATTAGGCGTTAAAGAAAAAATATTAATTTATGGATTACCTCGTGGAGAGAAGAAGTTTTTTAAAAGTTTAAAAACAAAAATAAAAAAATTGAAATTGGAAAATATTAAGATTATGGGTCGAACTAGTAATCCTGAAAAAATTATTGAATCATCATTGTTATTACTTAGACCCAGTAGATGGAATGATCCATGGGGCAGGGATATTATTGACTCAATACATGCCTTAACTCCCTGTATATCAACAGGATCTAGTAATGAATTGGTGGAAAACGGATATAATGGCTATTTAGTTAAAGATTTTGAACCAAAAAAAGTATCAAATATTATATATATGATATTAAAAAATAAAAATCTTTGGAAAAAATTGAGCTTAAATCAAAAAAAAATTCTAAATAAAAGATTTAATAAAAAAGACAGATTAAACAAAATTGAAAATATATTTAAATTAAAATGAGAATATTTCACAAGGTAGGAAGACCAAAAATTAATTCAAAATATATTTTTAATTTCTTTTTTAATATATTTGCTCAATTTTTTCCAAAAATAGTTCTAAAAAAAATAATGGAACATAAATTTATGGATTTTGGAATGGAAATTACAAATATTTGTAATGCTAATTGTACTTTTTGTACATATAGATATCAAAAAAAGAAAAAAAAAGTTTTAGATTTTGAAAATTTTAAAAAAATTATAAATCAATACTCTGAATTAGGTGGTGGTCCTTTAGCATTAACACCGACAGTTGGTGATCCCCTTGTTGATCCTGAAATTTTAGAAAAAATAAAATATGCTAGGTCAAAAAAAAATATTACTTCCATTTTTTTATACACAAATGGCATTTTAATAAATAAATTTGGATTTAAAAACCTACTAGATTCTGGATTGAGTAGACTAGCAATCTCTACATATGTTGGGAGTAGTGAAGGATATTTAAAATACTATCAAAAAAATCAATATAATACTGTGATAAATAATATTGTTGAAATTTCAAAGCTTTCAAAAATAGAAAATTATAAATGTAAAATTACTCTACATCTAAGGGTTGAAAGTGAAAAAATATGGAAAGATACAGAAGATTATAAACGCATTTCTGAATATGTAAATGAAGAGAATATTAGTTATCTAACCTCTTATGACTCTTGGTCGGGTAAAATTACAATAGATGATTTGCCGATTGGATGCACTATTTCAAAATCAATATCATTAGATCAAAAAATTAAATCAGGCCCATGTTTTGAATTGTACAGAAGATTAAATGTTTTAGAAGATTTAAAAGTTGGAGCATGTGTGTGTGTAGACTTAGAAAGTGAAATTAATGTTGGTTCATTGGAAAAAAATAATTTAGAGGAGATTTGGAATGGAAAAAAAATTAGACAAATTAGAAATGACTGGAATAAAGGAAAACTACCAGAGGTCTGTAAATCATGTACTAGATATGATCCAATAGATAATTTTATATTAAAAAATAAAAGTGAGATATTAAAAAGACCAATTCAGAGATTTTTAAAATTATTTAATTATTAAAAAAATATTTTTTTTAAATAAAAATTTATGAAAAAAAAAATTGTTTTTGTTATGCCAAATTTATCTGGTGGAGGTGCAGAAAAAGCAATGAGTCAATTAGCTGAAAATTTGAATAGAAATAAATATCAGATTATATTTATAATTTTTGATAAGCACAATCAAATATATTTAAAAAAAACAAAAATAAAAATTATAAAATTAGATAAACAAAAAATATCTTATGGAATATTTAAATTTATTAGTTCTATTAAAAAGATTAACCCCGAAATCATAATTAGTTCTGTTAGCCATTTAAATTTATTTATATCTTTAATTAAATTTGCACTTCCCAAAAAAACTAAATTAATTTTAAGAGAAAGTAATTTCATTTCGAATACCCTCAGATTGCAGGATAAAAGCTTCATAATGAGAATTTTTTATAATTTTTTTTATAATAATTGTGACAAATGCTTAGCTTTTTCTAAAAATCATAAAAAAGATATTTTAAAAAACACAAACATGGATAAACATAAAATTGTTATAATTCCGAATCTAGTAAATACCAAAATAATTAAAAAACTTTCAAAATATAAAATAGAAAAAAAATATAAAAAATATTTTAAAAATAAAACGAAAAAATTTATAATTGTTGGATCTCTATCTTATCAAAAAGGAATAGATATTATTTTAAATTCTTTGAAATATTGTAAGAAAAATTTTTTAGTTAATATTTTAGGTGAAGGTTCAGAATATTTAAAATTAAAAAAAATTATTTATTCAAATAATTTAGCTAAAAAAGTAAATATTATACCTTTTAAAAAAAATCCATTCCCATTTATCAAAATATCTGATTTTCTAATTTTATCATCGAGATTTGAAGGTATGTCCAATGTTGTTTTAGAAACATTATCCCTAGATAAACAAATTATTTATTTTAATAACCCTGGTGCTTCAACTGATCTACTAAAAAAAATATCTAAAAACTTAATGTTAAGATCAGCAAAAAAAAAATATATTGCCAATGTACTAGATAATATCAAAGTAATAAATAAAAATTCGAATGAACAAATTCTTAAAAAATTTCAAATAAAAGTGATCACTAGAAAATATGAAAAAATTATCGATGACCTACTTTAAAAAAAACAAAATAAAAAAAGTTATCTTAATTTTATATAAAACTTTTAATTCTTTAAATGTTTATTTTAATTCAATTTTTAAAACCTTTAAAAAAAAAAAAATAAGAGTTTATTATGGTGGCTCTATAGTTGGAAATATCGGTGGGACTTTAGTTAAATTAAAACGGTTAACAGCTTATTTTAAAAATAATAGGATTAATTTTAATTCTGTTTATCTATTAAGCAATTCAATTTATTTAAGTAAAAATGCGTTAAAATTTATTAACAAGTCTAATATTCCTATTATTCATAATCAAAATGGAGTATTTTATAAGGGTTGGTATGGTGAAGGATGGGAAGAAAAAAATAAGCTAATGTCTTTCCAGTATCATTTAGCTGATTATGTATTTTATCAAAGTAATTTTTCAAAATATTGCTCTGAAAAATTTTTAGGAAAAAGAGAAGGCTCTGGTGAAATTTTATATAATGCTGTAGATAATAATTTTTTTAAACCATATAAAAAAAAATCACTTGGAACAGAGTTAAAAATTTTAGTTAGTGGTAAATATCAAGAACATCTTTATTACAGTGTAGAATTTTCAATACATGTTTTGAGTCAATTAGTAACTAACAAAATAAAAGCTAATATAGAATTTGCAGGATTTTACCCATCTACAGTTATTAAAAAAATTTTCACCTTAGCCAGAAGTTTAAATATTGAGGATAAAATAAAATTTTCAGGAACATACAAACAAGATGATGCAAATTTAGTATATAATTCAGCAGATATTTATTTTTATTTTGTACATCAATCAAACTGTCCAAACAGTGTAATCGAAGCTATGTCTTGTGGTATCCCAATATTATCCACAAACACTGGTGGTTTACCTGAAATTGTAGGTAATCATTCTGGTGTTTGTTTGGAAACTCAGCGAAGCTGGGACAAACCTTTTTTGCCAAATTTAAATGAGGCCTTAAATGGTATAAAAAAAATAATTATTAATTATAGTGATTATTCAAATAATTGTATTAATAAAGTTGCAAAAGATCACAATATAAATAATTGGATTAATAGACACGAAGAAATATTTAAAAAATTTATATGAAAATATTAGTTACAGGTTGTGCAGGTTTTATAGGTTTTCATCTTTCTAAAAAATTAATATTAAAGGGTTACACAGTTGTAGGAATTGATTCTATTAATAATTATTATGATAAACAAATTAAATTTGACAGATTAAAAATTTTAAAAAATTTGAAAAAGTTTATTTTTAAAAAAGGAGATATGAGTAATCTTACTTTTATAAAAAATATTTTTAAAAAATATAAGTTTGATCAGGTTATTAATTTAGCGGCTCAAGCAGGAGTTAGATATAGTATTGATAATCCAAAGGCTTATTTGGAAAGCAATTTGGTAGGTTTTTTTAATATACTTGATTGTTCTAAACTATTTAAGATTAAGCATTTAATTTACGCAAGTACAAGCAGTGTATATGGAAATAACTCTAAACTTCCATTTAAAGAAAGTAGACATGCCGATCATCCAATACAATTTTATGCTGCCACGAAAAGATCTAATGAACTAATGGCTCATAGTTATAGTTCTTTGTATAAATTACCTACTACAGGATTAAGGTTTTTCACAGTATATGGTCCATGGGGAAGACCAGATATGGCATTATTTATTTTTACCAAAAATATTTTAGAAGGAAAAAAAATAGAATTATTTA
>MDTB01011757.1_pt1 | contig 25673 bp, 31 predicted proteins | sample 811161 | NCBI WGS metagenome assembly MDTB01 (sample SAMN05326650, study PRJNA326480) | marine metagenome | isolation source: seawater | place: Mediterranean Sea | collected 2009
GAAGAGCTCAGCCTCGATTTCGCGTTAGGATTCGACATCCCCACCGTTCGACGGTGCTGCTACGGGCACCCTGTCGACGTAGAGTCGGAGCTGCGTCGGCTCAAAGCCCACAGCAACGCACGTCGGGCCATCACGTGCACCGACCCCACTTGCACGCAAATTTACCCCCTACCGCTGGTGCGCATCTCCCTAGAGCTCACGAGCACCGAGCGCGAGTTGATAGACACACTTTAAAATGACATAGGAACGTCTTCGTCGTCGTCCGAGGGTCCAAAAAAATCGTTGCGGGAATAGCCAGCGTCGTCGTAGTCGCTTTCGTCTGACGAAGAAGGTTCGTGGTAGCGCCGAGTCTCGGCTGCTGCGGGCGCTGCAAGCGGCGGTACAACTGGAGGGAAGCTGTAACAGGAAACGACTTGGCGGCACATGGGACACGTGAACACGCTCCTCTGCACGAGCCGCAGGCCGCAGTCGCGGCATACCGAGTGGGCGCACGGTCGGATATCGCACAACGCGGCGCCCTTGACACCGAGGCAGATGCAGCATGCGTCTGCCATTTGAGAATGGAGGTCTCACCGCGTCGAAACCGAATTCACTTGCGGAACCACCGATAGGAATTCGATGTGACCAGCGGTGCTGATCGGCTCAATGATCTGCACGCTCTCCACGGACGCCCCCATCACGTGCATACGGCAGCACTCTCTGGTAACGGCTAGCCCAACGCCCAGTAGCGCCTCGCTGGGCGCAGCGCCGTCCCGCATCAACTTTTCATACCGGGCTCGCAGCGGTGCAATCACTTTGCCGCACGTGTAACACCGCACCGGGCACATGCCGACCGAAGCCATCGCCGCGGTTTTAATCAAGCTGAAAGCGGACGCGCTTGGCTGGGCGGACGAATTCCTCGGCGTCCGACGAAATTTCGTCCGTGGTGTCTTCGCGCTCCGGCTCGCGCAGCGCAACCGCGCAGTGCCGGAGCGACTTGCCGAGAAAGCTCACACGCGGCCGGTGGAGTCCGCTGTAGTACGCGATGATCCACACCTCGTCGATCCAGTCCGCCACCAGCGAGCTGCACCCCTGCGTCGGCATGATGACGACGTCTGGCCGGACCGTCGCCATCAGCTTGGGGCCGTGCCGTGCGGCGATGGCCTGCGACGTGATGAAGACGGCCGTGCCGCTGGCCTTTTTGTCGAGCTTGTGCTTCGTGATTAGGGCAGTCTCTTCGGGGCTCGGCTTTCGCAGCCGGGGGTGCTTCTCTTCTCTTGTCTTGGGGCACACGCAGAGGATCACCGACGGCGCGTTGGCGCCGCCGTGTACTTCGCGATGCTTCCGAGCGGCAACGTCCACAATGGTCGTCTTAACATACCGATTCAGTTCGTCGAGGGGGGCCTCGACGCCCCACAGGAGGTGTTCCATTCCTGCAAGCACCGTCGGCGCGGGGCGGGTCGGGTCTTCGCCCGAGACGTTGCTCCCCAGGTGCGCCTGCAGCATCTTGGAAAGCGCCGGCATGCTCGGTTGTGACGTCACAGACGCCGCGGCCCGCCTGAAGTTGGAATGTAGATTTCAAACTTTGCGGTGCGGAGGCTGGGGAGCGCGGGGCCGTGCCGGCAGCACAGAGAAACGGCTCCGCTGTCGCACGCAGCCATGCACTCGGCGGTGTTGTCGTCTATCAATAGCATCTTACGAGGCGAGATGTTGAGCTGCTCGGCTGCCAGGTCGGCCTTGCTGCGGTCGAGCATCCGCCGCGAGCACCGGTGAACGTGGTCGAACCCCAGCGCGCGAGCCTCCCGGCTCGACCCGGTCAAGTCACTGTCGCAGAACGCCAAGTTGCGGCTCACCATCGTGCTGACGATCCCCTTGGACTTCAGCCACCGCAGCACCCGCCGCAGATCCGCAGGACGGTGCACGTACCGCGCGAGAGGACCGGACTCCCACCCCGGGGCGGCCCCAAGGGTCTCATCAACGTCCCACACCACCGCATCGACGTGGTGGAGGATCGGGAGGGTTTCAAACAGCATACGGAAAGCGTCCACCACGTCCATCTACGTTTCTTCACAAGTGCTCTAAATTTTACTAGTCTCGGTGTCGATGTTCTTTCGAATGGCTTCAAGCCGCGGATTGGCCTCTATCAGGGCGTCGACTGCATCTTTCAACTCCCTTTTTGCTTCTGCAAGTTTGTCTTTGGTTTTGCCTAGTTCTTGTTCTAGCTTTACAATCGTATCCTGCTTTTCTTTCAGACCGTCTTCGTACTCAGCCAGCCTATTACTTTGTTCTTTGTCGTTTTCACTCATCTTCTTTTGTATTGACTGCTTGCTTTCTTCGCATTTATTCGACTTTACTTGCTCCTCATTCAATTTTGACTGCAATTCTTCGATTTTGTTGTTTGTTTCGGCAAGCGTCTTTTTCAATGTTTGGAGGCTTAGATCTCTACTGGCCGCCTTCAGACTGGCCTCTTGTTTGTCTTTGTTTGCACCAATGAGCTCATTTTGAACCGAATCCAGCGCTTGCTTGGTCTCCAAATACTCTTTTTGAACGCTAAGTAGCTCTGTCCTTAGTCCTGTAATTTGTTCCTGGTTTCTTTCTTTGTTCTTCTCGGCATCGTTCTTGTACTGCGTCAATTCTTCAATCTGTTGCTGTAAGACGCCAATTGCTTCTTCTCTTCCGGCTATTTCCTGTTGTACCTGCTCAGTCAACTCTTCCACAGCCTGATCCTTTGCTTGTGCAGCGTTTTCTAGTTCATCTTTTAGCTTCTCTTTCATTGCTTCAATCTTCTCTTCAAAAGCGGCAATCTCAGTGTCGCACTTCGATGTCTTGTTTGAAGCTGTACCTACTGCTTTCTGGAGTGCCTCGACGGACTCTTGAAGCTCGTTGATACGGCTCTGAAGCTCATCTATGGTTTTCTGCTTTTCGATGGCCTGTGCCTCGTACCTAGACTTCATTTCGACGCACTGCCCTGCAGTCTGAGGCGCCGGGGGCACCAAAGGCGCGGCCGCGGCCGCCAGCGATTGTTTGCACCTTTTGTTTGCGTCCTCTACCTCGGCTTTGAACTTCTCGGCTTGCAACACTGCTTTCTGCTCGGACCGTTGCGCCGCGGCCGCGCGGTCTTCTGCTGCCTGGGCGTCCTGCCTGGCTTTGGTGTACAGGTTTTGCCACTCTTTGATGACGCCTTCGTTTTCGCGGGGCTGCGCCGCCGGCGCCGGCGCCGCGGCAGAGGCTGCGGCGGGCATTATCGGGGCCAAGGGTTGCGCACCGCGACTCAGCTCTTCGACCCGCCGTTTCAAATCGTTGAACTCTAGCATCTGCCGCACGTCTTCCCGCGTCAACCCGACCGCTGGAGTCGAGGGCCCTCCTCTGTTGGGTGCGGGAATCTTGATTGCCACTGGTTCCACTGGTTCTTGAGCACGGTTATTCTGTGGAAGTGGCGACGCGGTGATCTTCGGCTTGGGGCTAGAAGGTCGAGGTGGCTTGTACTGTTCCAGGTTTTTCTTTGCTTCTTCAAACTCCTGAACAGCTTGATTTTGCTTTCCTGTGGTCAATTGCTCTTGCTTTTTGCTCGCTTGACGGCCCGAGTTATCTTCTTTAACTTGTTTGTTTTTGGCCGATTCGATGTCAACCCAATCGTAGTAATCGTACGGCGGGGTAATGTTCTGCTTTGAAGCCTTGGAAGCCACCACAAAGGGGTCTGATTGGTTTGGGTCAATCGGACACCAGTAATCTTGGTATACGTGGCTGTATTGAGGAATTGATTTGCACACAAAGTTATTCCTGGTGAACAGTTTATCCTTTGGTTCGTCCACAAAGTAAGCGTGCTTGTTCATCATGTGGGATTTCAAATTCTGAAACGCACCGAAAGCTACAGGTCGCCCTTGTGTTGCGCAAATCCAGCAAACGTATGGACCCATAAGCCCGCTCGACGACGGGGCAAACACATTCGGAAGAAGCAACTCTTGCCCTGTGGAATCGTAACAAATGTTGCGAGAGCCCGTTAGATTCAAGCCGAGAGCTTGATCAAATCTATTTTTCAAACTATTCGCGGCGCCGTACGGCCACTGAAGATCGCACTCTTCCCCGTCTTCGGAGACGTAGCGAACCCCCGTGTCGACGTGAATCTCCGTCTTGTCAAGCGGCAAAGACATGCGCGGAGCTTTACTTCTTATACCAGATTTTTTGCGGCGGCGCGCGTTTGCTTCTCCTCTAGCAGGCGGTGCATCTCGGCATCCTTAAGGCAGAGCGCTTCCATCATCTTGGGAAACCGCTCTGCTAACCGGTACTGCTGGTCGTACATCGCTACGGTGTGCAGCCGTTGAGGCAGCACAACCTTGAGAGCCTCGATTTCGTCGTCCACTGCAGAGTGCCGGTCAATTTCTTCTTGCACGATCGCTCGATCTTCATCGTCAAACAGGTTTGTCATCTCTAAAAAGCAGTTCTGGATCGCCACCAGCCCCGGATCGGTCATCTCTGGTTTCTGCCGCTGTTTTATTTTCACGGTGCACGAAATACAACCCGATGCCGGAAACGGTCACGACTCAGCCCGACATTGCGCCGCTTGGCGTAGACGACTTTGATGCGTGCAATATCTACCTGAGGGGGGTGGTGCGGAAGCGGCTGAAGGAAGCCAAGCGGTCCTTCGACGCTGTGCAGACGGCCGCAATTTTCGAGAAGAAGCGAGAGCTCATCCTGCGGATGTTTGCCGAGAAGCACACGGAAACGCCGCCAAACGAAAACCACCTGCGAGATCTTTTCTCCAACGGCCAAATGCTCATGCCGCACACCTTCCTCGCGGAGCTGGCGGAAGCGATCCTCGAAGACGACGGTTCAATCACCGATTCAGATCTGAACGAAACCGGAGTTGACAATGCGCTTCAGCGCTTTGCGCTCGACGATCCCGAAACTCCCGAGGTGGTCGGCAGGTTGGCGCACGAGCGGCCATCGGTTTTTGTGATGATGTCGAGCTGGAAGAAGTATAATCACGACATCATGTCTATGATGAGGCAATGCGTCAGGAGCATCGAAAAGAACGAACATCAGCCGGCGTACGCCGCCAAGGCGGTAGCGACGATTATGGCACTTAGGCAGTCCCGAAAGAATTCTCCCGGACAGTAAAAATGCCTGCTTAGTTACGCAAGAGAGATGGCCGGGGTAGATACCATCGTGGCCGGTATGGACCCTGCGAGCGCTGAGTCTGACTTTGCGCTCTTCGAGGCCTGCGCCAACCAGCAGCAGACCGCGGCGAGGGAAGCGTATCGCCAAGCGCTAAGGCCGCCGAGTGTGGCGGAGTCGGTCGGCGACGGGGGCTGGCGGTTCTCGGCCATCGCCAACGGCGACGAGGCGCCGGTGGTGTCGCCGGCCCCGCCGTCCGTCGCCGCCTCGTCGGTGGCGTCGTCGGCGGCAGCGAGCCGCGGCCCAGACGTGCTCCCCGTCGCGGAGATGTTGCAGCAGTACGCCCAGCGCAGGCAGCAGCACGAGATGCCGGCCGAAGTTGCCCCTACCGCGCAGGTGCCGACGTCGTACGCCGCTATGTTCAAGCAGATGTGCGCCAACCGCGGCGGAGGCCACCGCGGCGGGCGGTACGCCACCGACCCGTCGCCGGCGCCGGTGCCAAAGGTGGACCCCACGTACCACGAGCGCCGCGAGCTGGCGGCCAAGATCGACGACCTGCGCAGCCTCGGCTTTTGCATGCCGAGCGCCGAGGAGTTGCGGAGCGCGACGCTGGAGGACCTGCAGAGCGAGGTCAAGCGGCGGACCACCAGCGTGAGCACCCTCAGCACCGTGCAAAGTGTCATTTCCATGGTTGTCTCCGCCGCCAAGTGGATAGAACTCATGAATTCGGTGATGGGCGGGATGATGCCGCTCGAAAACTACGCCAAACAAGTCGAAGAGTCATCCAAGACCCCGCGTTTCAAGTACGCTATTTACCAGTTGGTCCTACGCTACTCAAAGAACCGCGGTGGTGGGCCGTGGCGCGAAATTCTCATCGTGCTGTTCCTGCCGGTGCTCCAGGCCTGCGCCGCCAATGTTGTGGTGCATCTGTCCAAGGGCCGCATCCCGCTGTCGAGGTCGAGCATCTCGAACGGACTGGGCGCCTTCTTCGGATTTGCCACTAAGCGTGACCAGACCGACGGCGGAGGGGTCTTTGTGAACGAGGAAGAGCCGCCGGTCGACATTGAGGAGGCGTTCCCGGTCTCCGAGCCCGCCGCGGCCCCGCAGGAGGGCTACGAGTCGGACGACAGCATGGAAGGGCCGCCGCCGTCTCTGCGCGGCGGCAATTTCATCGTGGCGGCGTAACTTAGCACACCGAATTGCAAATGGCCGCGGGTGTGGCGCTGCTGGAGCAGCTTGGTCAGGGCACCTTCAGCAAAGTGCTGAAAGCCCGCGCCAAGGCGCTTGGGGACGTGCACTTTGCGGTGAAGATTGAGCCGGGCGCCGCGGACCGCAAAAACGCGCCGGCACAGCTGCGGTACGAGTACAAGGTGCTGCACCATTTGCGGAAGGTGCCGGGTGTGCCGGCGGTGTACCGGCTGTGGACGGTCAAAGACGGCGAGACCTGGATGGGTATGGAGCTGCTCGGGCAGAACCTCGAGCGGCAGCTCCGCGACAACAAGCTCGGTGTCGACCGGGTCGTCCGCGAGGTGGCGCCGGCGTTCATCCAAATCCTGAAACAGGTGCACGACCTCGGCATTCTTCACCGCGATATCAAGCCCGACAACATGGTTTCAACACGCGACTGCAGAGGGTACAAGTTGATTGACTACGGGCTCAGCAAGCGGTTCACGCAGCCCGAGAGCGGGCAGCACATCCCGTTCCGCGACGGCAAGCGGCTGACCGGCACCCCGCGGTTTGCGTCGCGCCACACGCACGCCGGCGCCGAATCGTCGCGGCGAGACGATCTCGAGGCCCTGGGCTACACCCTGGTGTACCTGTGCTCCGGCGGAAAACTGCCGTGGATCAAGCCGGGAATTTCGCGCGGGGAGCTCGCGGCCATCAAGCGGTCCACCTCGTCGGCGGCGCTGTGCGCAGGGCTGCCCGAATCGCTGCGGCGGTTCGTGCAGAGCGTGCGCGTCCTCTGCTTTACCGAGCGGCCAGACTACGAGCTACTTGCCGGCTATTTTGAGTAAAATTCATTTGGATTTGAATGTCTCTGCTTTCTTTTGGCGGCGCTTGCGCTGGTAAGCGCAGTTCTTTGCGCGGCGCACCGCCTCCGAGAACTGCTCCTTTGGAAAGTGGTGATCCGTGTTCACGCGGTTGTAAAAGCGCTCGAACATGTTCGCGGTTTTGAGGGAGTAGCCGATCCGAAAGACCCACGGATGGAACTCGACGCGATCTAATTCCGACACGTACCAGACGTTGCTCCTTCTGAGGTGATTATGGGGCACCGGCACCAGCAACGAGAGACCGAACGGCCCGGGGTCCGTCCCGCACATCGGCATCGAGGCCACGTCGGGCAGCGGCGTTTCCAGAATGGCCTCGGCCGCCGCTCTGAGGTCAACTGCGAGCGCCTCGGGGGTGATCGGCAGCTCTTCGCGCGACCACACCCGGTGTTTGGGATTAGGTTGGTCTAAAGGCGCGAACGGGTACTTGACGGCGGCGTTTCCCATTCGATTGCTAATGGTCATCCAAAGTTTGGGACGAAAGGAGCAGTTTCGATATATGGCGACCGCGATCGCCGATGCCGCCCGAAGCGCCATGGACGACGGCGCCCCGGCCCCTTCGGTGGCGCTGCCCAAGCTGGATGTCGGAAAGCTCGCAAAACGAGCCGCAAGCAGCTGGGTCGCCAAGTACGTGGCGCTGTTCATCGTCGTGGCGATCTCACTGGCCGTCATACGGCCGCCTTTTGTGCTGTGCGACCCGCCGTTGGCGCAGCGCGACAACGTTGCGTACCGCCCCGCGTGCTCGCCGAGGGCAGTGCTTGGATTCGCGGCGGCCGCCGTCATGGTGGCGGCCGTACTGCCCGTGGCGCTCAAGCACCGCAAAGCACTGGCGTCCGCCGTATCGTGGCTGTAAAATTACTGGTTGAACGGTTAGTGATGTCCGTCAATTGCATACAGCTCAATCTTAAAGGGTGCAAGTGCATCTGTTTCAAATCGGGCCGCAAACGGAAGCGCAAGATGGGCAGCGCAGCGTTTTTCTTCGATGAGGACAACACCACCCCGTTTGTGGTGCTCGGCCCGCGGCGCGATTACGAAAAGGCGGTCATCGACGACGCTTCGGGCGCGCGGGCCTGGGACTCTGTTATAGTGGGGAGGGACTTTCGAGTGGTGGCGATCTGCGGGCCCCGCTTCGGCATGGTCGAGGGCGCCGCCGGGGTGCCGCTGAGCGAGCTGTTCGAGGGGTACATGCTCTCGGTATTTGAAAACCTCGTCGACAATGCATTCAGCAATAAGACGGGAAACGTGCGGCTAAACACGTTATTCTACGGCCGCGAGCCGGTCACCGTTCAGGTGTACTGCCTTGAAGAGCCTGTTGACAAGACAGTCTGCGGCGCGGTCATCCTGTGCCAACCGGTCACCAGCTACGACAACACTTTTAGAGGCGGCGTGACAGAAGTGTGACGTCACATCGGCTACCATGGCGATCGAAGAGCTTCTGCGGTCGCGAGATGGCGGGGTCCTGCTGCTGGTGCTCAAGAACGACACCGGGCGGTTCGGGCTGTACATGGACGCCGGCGATGGTCCTTTTCCATGCTCCGACGCAACGTACGAGAACCCTCCGAGGGTCCGCGCCGTCGGCGACGTGCTGCTGATCCACACGCCAGACTACCTCACGGCCATGCTGGTGGACGGCACCTTCTTGTGGAGGCGACGGTTGTACATGGAGGTCGATTCGGTTATGTTGACCGAAGGAGGAGGCGCGTTGATGCTCTCGGGTCCTGATCTGGTCTGCTTTCGAGGAGGGTGCGCCCCGGTGTCCCAACCGCTGGTGGGCTTGGCCAACATCGGGGCTCGCGTGGATCCGATGCTCTGCGACGTGCACCGCGGCTGCGCCTGGTGGGTCCTAGACCACGTGGTGAGAGTGGAGAAACTTCTCGACCGAAGCCGCGGCCACCGAGACCTCGAGCCAGAAGCCCTTGACGGGACGTTGTGGTTCAAGTCGCAGCCCGTGATGGTCATGGTGATCGACGACTCGCGTGCCATCGCATTGGTGCGCTGGCAACACCGCGGTGTCATCGTCAAGCTAGGGCTCGACGGCGGCCGCCTATTTATCAACAGCGAGACAGAAGTCTGCGGCGAGATTCTCGAGGTGCAGCGGACGTGCAGTTTCGCTTTCGTTAGGCACCGCACCGCCGAAGGCACCGTCAAGGCCATGCTCATTAAGCGCACCGTGTCAACGTCGCTGCCGGTGGTCTATTCGATCGACCACGACGTCAAGGTTCAGTTGAACTCTGGCCCGGAGGTCAGCCTCTTCGATTGCTCGATCGTGTCAACGACGCACGAGGGAGATCATGCGGTTATCGTTTTTGAGCGCGAGGGTCACCTCGGCGTGTTTCGGTATGCCGACGAAGAGAAGTCTATCATGATTGAGTCCACCGCGTTGATGCAAGATGGGATCGCGCAAATGACGCACGCTGTATACTTACCTTGCCTCAGCAAAAAGGTCACGCCCGTTTTCGCCCGTTTTGGCGCCGTCTTTGTGGACACGGTGTTGCAGCAGAACGACGTTTCGGGTGAGATGTGCCGCACGCTTTTGGCGCTTCAGGAACGAGACAAGACGATGCGGGGTGTGATCAAGCAGCAGCAGGGGATGCTGAACGACTCCACGGAGCAGTGCAGCAAGCTGAAAAACGAAAAGGAGCACCTGGAGGAGAGGCTGTCGACGCAGTACAACGACGCACTGAAAAATCTGTGCAAAGCGCCGGAGCCCCCGCGCAGCAATAAGAGGCAGCTTGCCGCCAAAGCCAAGGCCGATAGACGCGAGTCAGACGTCAAGAAGCACTATGAGGCGGAGGCGGCGGCTCGCATCAAGATGGCCGAGGCCGCCGCCGACGCGCAAGTGGAAACGGCCAAGAACCAGGCGGTGGCCCAAGTGAATAAGGCCGAGGAGAAGGCCAGGAGGGCCGAGGAGAAAACCAAGCGGGCCGAGGAGAAGGCCAGGAGGGCCGAGGAGAAAACCAAGCGGGCCGAGGCTGAGCGGGCCGAAGCTGAAGCGTTGATGCGCGCGAAACACGTCGACACGGAAGACCGATTGTCAAAAGCCATGGCCAAGGCGGAAGAGTTGAAGCACGATCTGACCGCCGCCAGGCGTATCATTCAAAATTGGGAGAAAATGCGCGATATGTACACGTATTTTGGGCAAATGGCGCAAGAAAACGTGCGGTTAGCAGCCCAGTGCGAGATGCTGGAGCCGGCCGCGAGACTAGTGACGGTCGGCTTTCCGGACGGCACTACGGTTTCCGAGGCTATGGCGTGGCTCCACCAAGCGCACACCGAAATCCGCCAGCAGCGTGCCAATTTCGCAGCCATGATTGGGCGGGCGCTTTCTGCGCTCGATGCTGTTGAAAAGTAAATCCCCATAATCGTATCATGATTGCCGTGGTAAAAGCGATCGTTGACTCTGCGGCTCACGGCCTGTTTGCGCCGGCCGAGATCGTGGCCGATGTCACGCCGCGCGTGGCGGGCGAGTTTGAGAACACGGGGGCCGGAATGACGCCGCGCGAGCTCACGCTACAGGTGGCGGAGACGGCAGCGTCGTACGTCGTCGAAGACGTGCGGTACGACGCCCTGGCAGCCAGAGTGTTGATCGATTGGATCCACGACGAGGTGGGGCTCTCGTGGCGCGCGGCGGTAGAAGCCGCCGCCAAGCACGTCGATGACGCCGGGAACGCCATGCCGCGCGTCTCGGACGATGTGATCAAGGCGGCCGACGCCGCGGAAGAGCTCGATTTGCAGCTCAAGCACAAACGCGACAACGATTTCTCGTACCTTGGCATCCGGACCCTGCTCAAAACCTACCTGCTGTACGACGTGCGGACCAAGTCGCCGCTCGAGACGCCGCAGATGATGTACATGCGCATCGCTGTCGGTCTGCACGGCCCGGAGGACGCCAAAAGAATTCAAGATACGTACGACGCCCTGTCGCGGGGTCAGCTGTCTCACGCGTCGCCGACCATGTTCAACGCGGGCACTCCGACCCCGGACCTGGCCAGCTGCTACCTCCCGCATCTTCCCGGAGACGGTGATAGCATAGATTCGATCTACTCGTTGCTGAAATCGACTGCCTTGATCTCTAAGGGGGGTGGGGGCGTCGGCTTCAACGTCACGACCATTCGCGGCACTGGCACGCTCATCAAAGGAAACGGCGGACGTTCCAACGGCATCGTCCCGGTGCTCAAGTGCTTCGAGACGACGGCGCAGTACGTCGACCAGGGCAACAAGCGGCCTGCGGCGTTTGCCGTGTACATCGAGCCGTGGCACGTCGACATCATGGATTTCCTCCAGCTGCGACTGAAGACCGGGGCTGCAGCGCGGCGAACTCACGACCTGAACACCGCTCTTTGGATTCCTGACATCTTCATGCGGCGGGCGCAGACCGATGGCCACTGGACGCTCATGTGCCCCAACGAGTGCCCCGGGCTGGCCGAGTCCCACGGCGACGACTTTGAGAAGCTGTACCTGCAATACGAGGCGGAGGGCCGCGGAAAGAAGCTAGAGGGCGGCGCCAGGAAGGTCTTTGACGCGCTGGTGCTGTCGCTCGGCGAGTCGGGTGAGCCTTACTGCATGTTCAAAGACACGGTGAACCGGTGCAACAACCAGTGTAAAGAGACCATACAGCATTCCAACCTGTGCGTGACCGGCGACACGCAGCTGCTGACGTCCGAAGGGCCGAGAGCCATCGGGAGCCTGGTACCGGGGTCGAACGTCCAGAGCGTCGAGCAGTCGGCCCGGGCCAACTACGAACAACGAATCTCGGCGTTGGAGAAGCAGCTGCCAAAGGTGGTCGAGGAGGAGGACGCCGCGGCGCAGGGCACCCTCAAGAAGATCGACGATTTGAAGCAGATGGTGGCCGAACTGCCGCCGCCCGGGGAAGAGGTGACCGAATCGACGGAGGTGTCGGTGTTCAACGGCGAGACATGGTCGAGGGTGGTCCCCAAGTGCACCGGTAAAAAGAAGGAGCTGATCAGGATCACCACCAGCCACGGCACTATTCTGGACTGCACGCCACAGCACCAGTGGATCAACGCCGCCGGCGACCGCGTCGCGGCGGAGAAGCTTTGCATCGGCGACAAACTGCAGTACACCCGACCGGTGGTGTACGAGCCCGAAACGCCGTTCGATATCACGGAAAACGACGCCTTCACGCTAGGCGCTGTCTTCGGGTACGCGCTGGCAGAAAAGGGGCGCTCCTTCACCAACCAGAGCAACCTGACGATCAAGGCCACCAATCTCATCTTTCGCCGCGAGACGCTCTCGGAGTACGCAATAAAAATGCTGTGCTACGACAAGGCCAAAGTCAGTGAGCAATTCAAGGATGTCGATCACGAAAATCTGGTGGTGATAACGGTGCCGGTTAAGCTGTCGTACATGCGGGTGCTACCGAACGCCTCTGTCGACAAACGGCAGGCGTGGTGCGCCGGGTTCGCGGCGTCGGTCGACATGGCGTTCTTCTCGGCCCGCACGTGCCACAGGGTGCTCTTCCCCGTGCTCATGATGTTTCGGTCGGTCGGCCAGCATCTTAAGATGGTGCCGGCGGGCCGCGACGAGACCTGGTTCATCGCGGCGGTCAACTTGGAAGCCGACGACAAGGATGTGCCGAGGGTGACCGGTATTCAGCACATGAACGCCCGCGAGGACACTTTTTGTGTCACCGAGCGTTTGCATAATGCCGCTGTCTTCAACAACCAAATAACAGGCAATTGTGCAGAGATTGTCGAGTATTCTTCACCAGATGAGACACCTGTCTGTGTCTTGGCGTCGATCGGCGTGGACGAGTTTTACGAGGCGGGGGCGGCGTATGACTTTGACCGGCTTCACGCGACGACCAAGCTGGCGGTGCGCAACCTCGACAACGTGATTGACAAAATGCGGTACATCGAGCCGCAGATGGAGCGGAGTAACATGAAGCGCCGGCCCATCGGTGTTGGAATGATGGGGTTTGCCAGCCTTCTGCAAAAAATGCGGCTCCCCTGGTTCGATCCCTCAAACCCGCGGCAGCCGCACACGCTTACGCGGCAGTTGAACGCAAGGATTGCCGAGTGCATGTACCATGCTCAGATCGAGGCCACCGTGGAGCTGGCCGAGGAAAGGGGGCAGCACCCTTCGTTCTCAGAAACCAAGAGCGCTGCTGGCATGCTGCAATTCGACCTGGCGCTCCTTCGCGGGGACGACCCGCCGCGGTTCTACGACGACTGGGAGGAGCTGAGGGAACGCATGCTCGTCAGCGGCCGCCGCAACGACCAGCTCGGGGCCTTCATGCCGACAGCGGCGACCGCGCTCGTCCGCTCCAAATCGGAGGGGATTGACCCGATTCAGTCAAACGTCTTCAAGCGCACCACGCTCACCGGAGAATTCGTTGAGGTCAATCGGATACTAGTGAGCGTTCTCATCAAGGAAGGGCTGTGGAACCCGCTTACTCGCGACAATATAATCGCCAACAACGGCTCTGTGCGGGGAATAGGGCTCCCTCAGTGGGTCGAGAATGTGTTCGCCACGGCGTGGGAGATCTCGCAGGCCGTTATTATCAAGCTGGCGGCCGACAGGCAGCGCTACTGCGAGCAGGCTCAGTCCATGAACCTCCACTATGAGGACGTGACGCCGGCAAAGACTCAGAAGGCACTTTTTTATGCTTGGAAAGAGGGGTGCAAGACAGGCTGTTACTACATGCGGTCGAGGCCGGCGGTTGACGGCGTTGGCGTCACGACCGCGGCTCAACAGAGCGGGCCCGCCTGCGGGGTCAGCGGGGGCTGCTCAACCTGAAAGGCCCCGCGGGCCTTTCCCCTTGGTGCAGTGCGCGCAGTTTGGGGGCATTCGCCTCTGCAGCTCTCTCAGCAAGTAAACGTTCTTGGCCATGTGTTTGAGGTCTGGCCTCTCTTGAAAAAGATCTCGGATCTCGCGATCGAGCGTCCCAATGCCGAGGAAGTTGATGGCATGCTCCGCCGTCGGCTTCCACGACACTTGGTAGGTGCCGGGCCTCACTTCGCACAGCTTGTGAATGTCGCAAATGCGCAGATGCTTTGACCCGGAAGGATGGTATGTGTCCTCCCAGTTCACGGTAACCAGGATGGAACCGTCCTCGCTAACGCATGGGCGCCCGAGAGACTCCACTCTCCAGTGCCTGCAGCTGGTAGAGGGCCTCTTTGCTTTCATCATGAGCGCCCCCCGTCGCCTCTCCCCCCGCCCCATTGTGCGTGACCTCCGCACAATGTGTGGAGTGGTGACCTCCGGTCTCTCAAAGCCCACAACCTCCGGGGTGACCTCCGGTCTCCGATTTTGGCATTTTGTCAGCATATTTTATGTGTGCTTCATATTGGGATGGAATGTGCTTACATGATTAGGTATGCGACGGTACTATTTGAGATATGAGTGCATTCCGCGAAAACGTTTCCTGAGACTCTAAGACGTGCTTCTTCAGCTAAGCGTAAACATGGTACCGATCGACGCAATATGATTGCTAATTCCAAACCCCGCGAAAGCTTTCTATTACTAGCTAAGCCACCTCTGGGGTGACCTCCACTCTCCAGAAGTGGCCAAATTGTCAGCAATATATTGCCTTTGCAATTTATTCTCTTCACTTCTCTTCTTTGAAGCCAACCACTTTGCAAGTCATGAGCAAAGCCATAATCAGTATCTTGAAGCTGCAACAATGCCCCTTCCCACATACTTAGAGGCGCTTGAGAATGCTGAACACCCTTCCGCTCACTCTGACAAGCTCAATGATTCGGGCTTAGAGTTTTGTAGTTGGTGTTACGATACCAAGTGTCTAGACGGTTGCTCACCACAACCCTTTGACAGTGGCGCTTGCAAGCGTCCACCCCCCGACGTGGACGCTTGCACATCACCAGCCCCCGAACACCGTCACCGCCCCAAGAAAAGGCGCTTTAGCAATGCTGAGGGCATGCCATGGAAAGACAAGGGTAGTGGAGATGACACTGAGACTGATACCGTTTCACCTCCGCCTTCCCCAAATCTTGCTGCGGCAGCCCCCGCACCTCACGAAGCTGCAAGCACGTTGAGCATCAAGACTCCCACTGAGGTCGAACTTGATACAAGCCTTGTGGAGGTGACAAGTATCGGCCTCCCACCAACAAGCGATATGAAAGAGCTTTACCATGCTGACGTTATCTATCAAAGGTTTCCAGACAGCAGTGCGCGCCTTGCTGCTGTACGCGCTTTGCAAGGGTTAGGTTACCCTAAACCCCAAAGCATGGTTTATGGCTACCAGATAGTGGAGCAGCTAAAACAGAGGTACATCATTGCCGGAAACGTCAAGAATGGTGATATCATTCGGTCGAAACTGCTGGACAGATGTAGCAGGCTCTACAGCCGCCGTGCCGCAGACGACACTCTTTTTGGTGCGGATGAGGTAAAAATTCACCAAGTGCTTCAGAAGTACATCGTCGACTAGATGTAGTTGCACTTTTCAACACTTCGTCCATTAAATTTAAATGGTCGTCCGCAGCCCCAAACTTGTCCTGTAGCGACCCAGTTGTCACAGACTTGTCTCGTTGCGTGTGGATCCATAAACGCGCCTGTACTCTTGTCGATCGCATGGCGAAAGATTGTACATTTTATGAATGATTCTGGCACTTGTACCATTAGATTACAGTGCGGGCACATGAACGTGAATGCGCTGTCTGTCTTATTGAAAACTACACCGTACGACGACGCCATTTCAATTATTGCACTCTAATTATTACTGCGCAGAAGGTAAGTGTGAAATATCGCTTAGTTTTGGCCCGCCTGTTGCCCTTCTATTCAAGATCTTGGCTCTGGCCGCGACGGATATCTCTGTAGGTCTGTCGCTTTCGCAGAAGTTGATAATGTCCACCCGCTCTGAAAACGTGACGGTCTGTTTTCCCGAGTCCTTCTGTGGCAACGTGCTGCCCGGCACCACCACGTAGTGGCACCTGTCAAATTCGCCGTCTTTTACCACATAGCGGGGGCAGCACGGCTTCATTGGTCTGCCCCTGACATGTCAGAATTTGAATCCAAGGTGGCATTCAGGACTCTCACGATGCTTGCCTTGTTGGCGCCCCGGGGCACCGGAACCTCAAGCTGCTGCGCCAAGTCCTTCAGCTCGCTTACGAGCAGCGATCGCAGCTGACCGGAGTGGTCTGTGCCTGGGTTGACGCAGAACACACGGCCTCCACTCCCGACGGTGAAGTTTTGCGCATCGACGGGAGAAACCGTCGGCGGAGGCGGGGGGCTTTCGTCGAACGGCTCCGAGGCGATTGGGTCGAGCGGTGAAGGCATCGGTGAGGGCGAAACCGACAAGGGGGGCGGCGACACCAACGGCGGTGGTGACGGCCCGGCGGGGGGGATAGGACCGGGCACGCAGAAAGGGTCCTGCACTTCACAAAGCGGCTGGTCCAGCTCAAAGATGGCCTTACGGACCTCGTCCATTTGAGCTTCGAGCTTGCACACGCGCTCCCGGAGCTGCCAGTCCGCTTGGATCTCCTTGAACGACGAACGGCGGATACGCGAGTGCGCCATCTCTAGCTTCCGGCAAGCATCAAATTTGCGGTCGTTTGAATTTTGAGCCCCGTCGGCGCATGGCGTTTACAGGGACCTGCTTACCCCCCTGGCCGCACTTTCCCCGCTTTTTGCAGAGGCACTGCCGGTGCCCGTCCCACCACAAACGGGCTTTTGGCGACCTTGCTCTGGCTTCGGCGACCAAAAGGTGGTCCGGGCTGTAGTACGTGCACCCCTTGAACAAGAACGAGGAAAGCCTCGCCCGGGCCCACCCGAACCGGGTCATCCCGCTGCGGTGCGAGCTGTTGTACGCGTAAGCCCCCTTTTTGAGCACCTCAAACGCAACGTCAGCGGGAACGCCGGTCGCCCTCTGGAGCCTCTTAAGCACCGGCGTAATCTCCGCGTTGAATTTCGACTTTTCAAAGGCGGCCGCCGTGCCCCGGGCCGCTTGGTTGCAGAGGGCCACGAACCGGTCGTTGTCGTCAAGCTCGGCCGCAATCTTTGGCAGTTCGTCGTGGAACCGCTGAGCGTGCGGCGACCGCTTCAGGCCCTTGCGGACGCCGTCCAGCTTGCGGGGTTGCAGCCGCAGCCACGCCACCTCGGCGTAGCTGAACCGTGGCCGCTGCGACGTGCCCAGCTCGATGCCAAGGTACTTGGCCGGGACTTTGAGTTCGAAAAGCTTGCGCAGCTTGGCCGTGAAGGCTTCCGGCCCGGGGTACTTTTTGCTCAGGGCTTTTGTAAAGGCTTCGTCCCGCCTAAGCTTCCTTATACCGGTATCAATCTGGGCTTTTGTGAAACCCGGCATCACTACCGACTACCGTTCTTAATTTTGTACAACTTGATTATGTTTATGAAAACTATGCCGTCAACCTAACGCGATGGTCAAGGGCAGTGAGAGCGATTTGATCGAGCTGCTGCACGCGTGTCGGCTCAAGACCCGGCTCGAAGAGATCGTCACGGCAGAGCGCGCCCGCGCGTACCAGGCGACGATTAGATAGATTCAATGTACGTCCTGATCACACCGCGGCGATAACCTACCGCCTTTTTGTCCATTCCGTAGGCTACCCATGGGTCCTTTGACAAATAAACATCAGTCGGAACGTCGTACAAAGCTTGAAGTCGCTTCCCGGTGCCCGACGCTATGTCCGCACACGCCACCACGATGCAGGTGCAAAGAAGTTCGAGACTTGGTGACACGTCAAACTGCGAACACTTGGTGTGGAACTTGAGCACGTAGTTTTCGAAGCGGGTTTGCATCGTCTCAGAGGAAGGGATGTTGAGCACTCCAAATTCCCAATGCATAGCCACAACCACAGCAACTTCGCTCTGTTTGTCAGCAACGTCCAACTCTGCGAGCATTTTGCGCACATCCAAACGCTTGGGGAACGTCCCGCAGTCGCGGTAGTAAGGTTGTACCCCCATGATGATTTCCGCCCCAACATCGACGTGCGCTCGGTCTCCCCTGCCACCATACTTGTTGGGGGAGTACACATCAAAGAAACACGTCGTGCCATTAATACAAGTTTGGATGCAATCTCCGCCCTTGCCAATGTCATGGACAAGCGCTGAGGCAAGGGCAATGCGCGGGACAACCATTTCCCCGAGTGGATTCTTGGTGTCGAGCCAATATTTGGTATGATAGTACGTCCACAGGCTGTGTTCCTTCAGATCCCCGCCGTGAGATTGTGGTTCTTCAACAAAACCGTTTGGATCCACGGCCTTCCCTTTAACCCATGGGGTGTGCTTGTAGGGCTTTGTTGATTCCAAAAATTGTTGCACCGTCACGGCGCGTTTCGGACGTGTTCTCCGAGGCATGAGCTATATATACACTCACCTATTTTTTTTAAGGGAGCAAGGCAGCAACGCGGTATTTGTATTTTTTATTTACCTGGGAATCGCGATGTACATTGAGCGTTTGAAGATTCTCTCTTCGAGCACCTCTTCGGTAGGAGACAAATTATACGCTGCGGCACACTTGATTTAAAGCGAGAAGCAACTGATCACCGTCAATTTTAGACTCCGCGGAGGTGAACGTTCGAGTAACTGTCACCTCGTCGTTCGGGGTGAGCTTGTCGCGCCGCACGCGGACGTAGTCCAGCAGCGCTGGGTCGTAGTCATTGATGTGAATCGCCAGCTCTACAATCTCGGAAAAGGAAGTTGGCGGCGCACCGCTCAGCTTGCGGTGCAGGCGAAACCCTTGGACAATGCGGTCCAGCTGAACGTTGACCGTGAAGGAGTACGCGGGCGCAACGCCTTCCAACGGCACGTCGATGCCTTGCCGCGCCGCGTACAGCTGATACCTGTTGTCGGAATGGACCACCAGACGCAGGTCGATCGTGTGCTGCTCTTTCCACTTGAGCAGCCGGCGGTTTCGCCCGGTGCACATTGGCAGATTGAGCGGAGTAAAAATGACGCCGTCGGTCTCAAACGGGGTGCTGTGGAGCGTCGCAAGCAGATCTGCGAGGTGCGCCCCGGGCAAGCAGGGTTTTGCTACAATTTCGAGCCCCGGCGTGGCCGACAGCACCATCCGCTGGCCGAGGATCGCCCGCTCCCCGGGCTGCCGGGGCGGCTCGGCCGGCACCATGGCCGCCAGCCGAGCTAGCCGGTTCCGGTACGGGGTGCCAAACAGGGGGAGGCCTTGGTACATCAGCACGTTGAACACCAGGAAAAGTTTCCCCCGTTGGCTGTCGCACAGTTCGCCGTCCAGCACCGTGTTCATTGAAAAGTACGCCCGGGGGGCTTGCACCCGGAGCGAGAGCACCTCTTCGTTCCTGCTGACCATCGACGCGATGGGCCGGCCGAGCCCGTCCTCCTGGAGAGCCAAGTAGAAGCGGGTGCCGTCGGCTTTGGGGCTCACAGTCACGTCTTCAAGCGGGGGAAGAGTGGTGTCCCTGTCGATCGAACACGGAGTCTCAAAGGGCACGTGGCGCGCCGTGGGCACCGTGCCCGCGGCCAGACGGCACAGGCGCAGGACGGCGTCGATCTTCTGCGGCGACTTGACGGCGTACATCACCGCTGTTTCTGGCGGCGAAAGCAGTCGATGAGCCCAACACAAAGAATTGCGCCGGAAAACAGAGCCATGACGATGAGGGCTCCGACGGTCAGCCACTCGGTGATGCGTGGGGATCTCGGCGACGCGTCACGGGCAGCAATTGCTGCTCTGGCTACAGCGAGCACTTTGGCCTGCTCCCTTGGACAAGGGACGACCGCGGTGTCCATGACGTCAACGCCGTTCAAAAGCAGTGTCAGGTACAGCTGGAGCCACCGGGGGTCGGCACCGTCGAGGAAAGCGGATCCGATACCTTGCTGGAACTGCTCAACGACCCCAGGAGGGGCGACCCGTAAGTCGTCCTCGGTAAGCGCTCTCAGAGCGTCGGCGAGCGATCCCTGGCTTCTAAATATGGCGTCACGTACGCGGCACAAGGGGTTCATCACGCAAGAATCGCCACAGGGGGCAGGCTCCACCGAAATCGCCGCAAACGCATCCAGGGTCGAACCGGGGGCGCTCGGGCTTGGGCTCGGGCTCGGGCTCGGGCTCGGGCTCGGGCTCGGGCTTGGGCTCGGGCTGGGGCTGGGGCTGGGGCTGGGGCTGGGACAAAACGAGGTCGCTGGCTTTCGAGGGCGTGGGATCGGCATCGTCTGCTTCATTTAGGCCACAGAAAAAGGCGGTCTCTGCTTTTAATTGTTCCCACAAGTCCTGCTTTTCCGCCCCTTCGGGAAGTTGTTGCAAAGCAAAAATGTACGCCGCGTCGACCTGGGCATCCCACTCAGGCGGTACCTCGTCAGGCGACATTTCAACAGAGGGTCTGTAAAGCAGACATGTCGGAGCTTTTGCTCGGGCAGCAGTACTACGTGTTTCAACTTTCCCAGGACTGTGGCAAAACCTCCCTCATTTTCGCAGCATGCTCTGGACCCTCTTCACGTTCGCGGCGAGCCAGGCAACCGTGTTGCTGACAGGGACCGGCTTCTCGTGCGGGGGCGGCGCGATCAACGGCAGCGACACGTGCGTCACCAGTGCCACGGCGGCCGGCACGCTGTGTAGGGAGCAAGACTCACGATGCGATTCCGACCAACGCATTGCCGCTGAGCTCTCGATTGTCTCCGACGAGCACACACACTGCACAAATTACACGTGGCGGTGGCGATGCACTTCGACGTTGGGGCCGACCGCCGCGCCGACCGCCGCGCCGACCGCCGCGCCAACGACATATGCAACGCCAACCTCGGCACCGAGCATACCGCCCCAGGCCTCGGAAGACGACTGGCTTGTGCTGTGGTTGATCATTGGGGTTGGTATCCTCTTGCTTGCGTTGGGGGCCCTTGGCGCTCTGGCCAAGCGCTTACAGGATCGCAAAAATCGAGTGCAGCCGGTGCGGGTGCTAGGAAACGACACGTACGCGCACCTCAAGCGCTAGCGACCACTCTGTGAATTACCTCGGGCTCCAGAGTCCCCCAGGTCTGCTTGATCCACACAATGGCCCCGGGCTCGGCCCCCAGGTGGCGCGCCAGCGGGTCGGTCGGTAATAACTTAGGAAGGTTCTCTTTGTCGTTGTGGTGGTGGCCCGCGATGCCCGCGTCGGTAATAAATCCGAAAAGAAATGGGTTGTTATAGCGCATCTCGGCCTCGCTCCACAGCTCGACCGCCGGGAGCGCGCCGAGGATGGCGGCCGCGGCCGGGGTGCATTTTTCGGTGTACACAAGCACCAATTTGTCGACCTGTTCGAGGGCCTCGGTGATCATGGCCTCTACCGACCCCTTAGTGAGCACCCTTGAGGCCACCACCGCCACCTTGCCCCGCCGAACTGACCACAGGTGCGCCGTCCCCCCGAGCTTAGCGAACGCGGCGTCCTTGCCCGTGACCCCTCGCCGATCCAAGAAGTTGGCAACGGCCTCCTGCAAGTTCATACTGCGTCAGCGGTTTTGGACTGCGCCACTCCCCCTACTCCGATTTGAGGTCGTCACAGAGGAAGATTGATGTGGGCGTATGAAACTTTCGTGGTGTGGCCGATCATGAACCTCTATCGACAGGGGCCGCTTGCGCTGGGGTTCGGCGGCGGCACCCCGTCGGCCGACGTGTGCGCCAGGCTGACCGGTGTGCAAGCGCAATTCTGGGCGCACTCGCAACAAAATAGCCACGAGTGCGAAAGCCTGATCGAGCGGGAGGTCGCCGCCTGGATTTTGCTGGTGGGCGCCGTGTTGTACTGGTACGCCGTGGTGCGCGGGCTGGGGCACACCGTCGACGGGGTGGCGCGGCTGTGTTTCGTGCCGTTTCAAAAAGTGACGGGTGGTGGTGTCAGCGGCGGCCATGGGAAAGGGGTGGCGTGAATTTGTAGAGGAGTGCGTCAAGCACGCCGTGGAGCGCGGCACCCCAGCCCACGTACTACGAAAACACATTCAGAAGAACGTGAAGCCGGAGCGCGTGGCGGCAGCGCTCAAAATGTTCGAGTCGCTGATGAAGGCGGACCCCGTGATCGATTTCGACCGGATGTCCGACAACGAGGGTGCCCCCGCGGAGGACCCGGAAAGTGACGGCGAGCAACCGCCTCTCGACGCCGACGAGCAGGCGCTGCTGGCGGGGCGGCTGGACAGCTCCGAACTTGTGCGCAAGCGGATCGACGAGCAAGATTTGCGCCGCCGGGGGTGCCGCAGGCTCTCTCGCGGCAGCCAGGAGGAAGCGGGCTTCCAGGCGGCGCGGCGGAAGATGACGGAACAGCTGATCCTTAGCAGAAAAGCAACCCTCGCCGAGGTCAATGCAGAACTGTCGGAGACTCCGAGCACCACAAAGCAGCACGCCAAGCTCATTGACCTGCGCAACAGGTTGCGGCGAGAGGTGCAACTCCGCGAGCGCGAGCTCAAAGATGGGCTTTGAGGGGAAGCTGCGGAAGGAGCTCCCCTCGTCGGCGGAAGGGGTGCTGTGGCCGGCCGTCAGACTCAAGTGCGTCGGAACGATTGCCAAAGACCTAGGGATTCCGGTGGCCGAGGCCGTGGAGCTGGAGCGCGGTGTCGCGTCGCTGAGCAACGGCGACGTGGCGGCGTACATGCCGATCGTGCAGCACCTGGAGCGGGACGGGTCGGCTGAGGTGGCGGCGGCGGCGGCTTTGGCGGCCCCGGCCGCGGCGCCGTCGGCCGAAACGGCCACGCTGGCCAAAATCCACAGCATGAGCTTTGCGTGCACGGTCGCCGGTGCCACGAAGGGCGGCAGGCTGTGTCCCAAGTGTCATTCGGATGATTTACTGGCGGAAGGGCGGCAGACGAGGAGCGCCGACGAGGGCCAGACCGTGTTCTGGGCGTGCAGAGCGTGCGGGCACAGTTTTAGGTGAACGGCCACCACCAACGCCCGGTCGGCTGCTCCTCAGAGGGTACCTCCTCGAAGTTGTCGATCGACCGCGTGAAACGGTGGTCCTTGGCCACCACCTTGAGTGGGCTGATGACCACCATTGCGAGCGCGGGATCCTTGAACATCAGGTTGTACGCGCGCGCTACCGGCTGCACGTCGTCGCCGCAGTGCACCACGACGTGCCAGTTGGGGCGGCCGGGCTCCGCGCGGCGGTGTCGCTGGTACTGCGTCATCAGCTTCTTGAAGGTGGATGCCACAAGCACGCGGTCGCACCCCCAGCTGTCCGCGAGAAACTTGGCCGTCGCGTACGAGTCGCTGACGCACAGCAGAATCTTGATGCGGTCTTTGTGAGCGCCGAGCTGCTCTTGCACGGCAGCTGCGCACCTAGGGCTTGAGGAAGACCATGGGATTGCAACCGAGTCTGCCATACCCTACACAACCGCGGTCCACAAATTTGGCGCAACATCTCTTTTTTTACTTGGGTAAATTGAGTTCCGAATCAATCTCCTCCCAGTGCGCCCTGAAAAAGTCTTCGGTAGTAAATTCAGATCTGGTGAACGGCGAGAGGCCCCGTCCGTTCCGAAGCAGGCGCAGCACCGACTCCAGCCGAAGCTTGCCGCCTCCTCCATCCAGCACAAAGCCGCGACTGCCTTTTCCCAGCGGGTGCGCGCTCAGGCAGTCCTCGTCCTCGTCTTCGCACTCGACGACTTCAGTCGCCGGCGGAAAGCGCTTGAGCAGCGCTTTCCACCACGCCTCCCGGGACGAAGCGTCCAGCCTCGCCTGGTACCATAAAAAATCGACGCGGTTCTCGGGCGACGCTGTCGTCAGCCTCAGGAGAGCCTGCGACATCTCCTTCGTCACTTCCCTCGAGACGACTATGGATGTGAGCGACTGGTGCAGGACGTGCAGCGTGCGGCGGTTCTCAAAGACGCGCGTGGCCTCCACCAGGATGTATATCACCGTCGTCACCACCCGCGCCTCGTTGCCGAACGTCTCTATGGTGCCCAGCGCCATTTGCTCCACCGGGGCCCCGTCCATTTTCCCCAGCATCGTCGCCATAGCGGGCAATGTCTTGAGTGCCTCCAGATACACCTGGAGGCACATAAAACTCAGCGTTGGGCATTCGTGCTTCTGAACGGCCCAGTGCAGCATGGCGAACATATCAGCCTGCGGCAGGTTCGGAAACGCTCCGGAAAAATCCACGGCGAACGCGCCGTTGTGCTGCTCGCGCACCGCCATCCGCAGCAGCGCCGTGAATGTTTGGAGGCTCTCTTGCTCGGAGAGTATCTTCTGGCTCCAGACCATGTGCAGCACGGTGTCGGCGTCACAGATTTGCGCAGCGTCCTCTGCCATCAAAGACACGATCCGGACCATACGGAAGGCCTCGCCCCAAAGGTCGCCGTTCACCTGCTTCGCCCAGCCTCTGACGGCCGCGGCGCACCGAAAGAGGTGACTGCAGACCGTTACAAACGCCGGCACGAGCGGCTCCAGGTCCAGGCGCCGGTCGCCCCGGAGCTTCGCCAGCCGTTGCTCGGTGATCATCAGCTGGAGGGGCCACATCTCGTTGTCCATCGGCTTTTGTTCTAAAGCCCACGCCTCGTGGTTCACCTTGTCGCTGAGGCAGTGCAGCAGCACGTAGGCCAGGGTGGGGGCAACACCAAACCCACTATTTTTGCCGTCGGTGAAGCACGCCGCAATGTCATCGACGTCGTCGCAATAGGGGGGGTCTGTGAGCAGCGCGGCCGCGGAGAGGATGATCTGTGTGGGAACGTCGCGCCAGGCCATCAACGTGACCAACTGGTCCCAATCTTGCTTCTTTATCGCTTCGAGGATGCTGCGTGCTGTACCGTGCGGGTCGGAACCAATGCGGAGCCGCATCGCCATGGGCGGCATGATCAAGGGTCTGCCTGTTCGCTCGCAGGGGGCTCAAAGTAGGTGATTGTGTTGACGTCGTCTGCCGAATTTTCGAGTGAGATTTCCCGGGCCAGCGCGCGCTGCCCTTTTTCCCACTGCGTGGGGGTAATTTCGACGTGGCGCTGTTGGACAGTATCAGTGAGATCGGTGTTCCAAGAAGAGCCCGCTATAGTTCCCAACGACGCAGGCGCGACCTCCGCGCCGCGCGCTGTCTCAGTGGCCGGCGCGCTGACCGGAGACAATGTGACGTCACACTGCGTGATGTCACGCTGTGTGACGTCACACGGCACCATCCACAGCACCACGCCGAGCGCAGCCACCATTATCAGCGCGACCCAGGGTGAGGCTGCGCCGAGAGCAAGGGCCGCCGCCACAGCCGCACCAATCAAAAGGATAAGTGCCACGTGCATTTTCTGTACCTACGGCCCTTGAAAAATGCAGGACCAGTTGGAGCGGTCAAGAGAATTTTTCAAGAACCTCGCGGCAAAGAAAAAAAAGGAGGCGCGGGCGGCGCCGGGCAAGCCGTGTACACCGGAGCGATTGAAGCAACAGGCGGAGCGCTGCGAAGGGGACCACGAGCCAAAAAATGCAAGCGAGCCGAAACGACGGCGCGTCGACACCGAAGAGCTGCAGATCAGAGTGCGGCCGACCGTCTTGCAGGTGCTCAAGCTGTGCGATAAGCTGTGCCTCCGCGAGCCCCCCCCAGTGTTGTGCCAGTGGCAGTTCTGCGCGGTGGTAGGGTTGACAGCGGGGGCGCTTGGGGATGAGGCCAGCATCAGGAGGTTTGTGCAGCGGCGGGTCCACCA
>MDTB01163607.1_pt1 | contig 25672 bp, 25 predicted proteins | sample 811161 | NCBI WGS metagenome assembly MDTB01 (sample SAMN05326650, study PRJNA326480) | marine metagenome | isolation source: seawater | place: Mediterranean Sea | collected 2009
GGATAACCGCTGAAAGCATCTAAGCGGGAAACCCACCTGAATACTAGATTTCCCCATTAGAGTCGTGGAAGACCACCACGTTGATAGGTTGGGTGTGGAAGTTCAGTAATGAATGAAGCTTACCAATACTAATAACTCGATTGGCTTGATTACAATATTCGTACAGAGAAAAGTTTTATACTAACCGTTTCCTGGTGACAGTAGCAACAGATTAACACCCGATCCCATTCCGAACTCGAAAGTGAAAGCTGTTAGCGCCGATGGTACTTTAACTTAAGTTATGGAAGAGTAGGTCGTTGCCAGGAATTTAAATAAAATCATTATTGTCAATAATCGTAATATTATTGTATTTATCATCAAGTGGGTTTTTCAATTATAATACCTTTGTATAATGAAGAACATAATATTTCAGAGTTAATTAATGAAATATTAGCTTCATTAAATAATTTATATAAAGAATTTGAGATTCTATTGATAAATGACTGTAGTAAAGATGACACATTAAAAGTAATAAACCAGATTAGTTCATCTAATAAACTTATAAAAATTATCGATAATAATTCCAACCTAGGACAAAGTTTTTCAATTATTAAGGGAGTAAAAAAAGCTAAATATGATATTATTTGTACATTAGATGGAGATGGGCAAAACAATCCAATAGATATTCCACGTCTAATGGATAAATATTTAAGTTCTGAAAAAATATATTTAGTTGGTGGTATTAGAAAAAATAGAAAAGATAATTTTATCAAAAAAATCACATCTAAATTCGCAAATAAAATTAGAGTCAGGATACTTAAGGACAATTGTATTGATACTGGATGTTCATTGAAGGTATTTGATAAAAATACCTTTTTAAAATTTCCAGAGTTTAAAGGACTCCATAGGTTCTTACCTGCATTTTTCATGCATTATAAAAAACAAAGTGTTTATATTGATGTCGATCATAGGCCTAGGTTAAAAGGTAAATCAAATTATGGCACCTTAGATAGATTAATATATGGAATTATTGATTTATTAAGAGTATTGCTAATTTTAAAAAACATAAAGAATGATTAATTTTTTTTCAAATTTATCAAACACAGAAATTGCTTTTTTAATAATTGGTTTTACAGGACAGGGGTTATTTGCATCAAGATTTATAGTTCAATGGATTCATTCAGAAAGAAAGGGTGAAAGTCATATTCCTATAATATTTTGGTACTTAAGTATTTTTGGTGGACTGGGCCTTTTAATTTATGCAATTTTTAGAAAAGATCCAGTAATAATTGTTGGTCAGTTGTTTGGTATATTTATTTATTTAAGAAATTTAATATTAATTTATAATAAAAAGTTAAAATAATATTTATATGAATATGATTAAAAACTACATTAATGGTGCCTTAATTGGATCGTCTAATGAATATATTCCAGTAGAGGATCCATCCACTGGTGAAATTATATCTAAAGTTATAAATTCAAATAAAGAAGATTTTGAAAAATGTATTCAGAGTTCTAAAAAAGCTTTCTATGAATGGTCTGAAGTTACCCCATTAAGAAGATCCAGAGTTTTATCAAAATTTAAAGAAAATATTGAAAAGGATCTCGAGAATATTGCAAAAATCGTTTCTATAGAACATGGAAAAACTTTAGATGATGCTAAAGGATCTGTTACAAGAGGTTTGGAGGTAGTTGAATTTGCCTGCGGCATACCACATTTGATAAAAGGTGAATTTTCAAACAATGTAGGTTCTAATATTGACTCTTATTCTATAAGGCAGCCCCTAGGTGTAGTAGCTGGAATTACACCATTTAATTTTCCAGCAATGGTTCCTATGTGGATGTTTCCCATAGCAATAGCATCAGGAAATAGTTTTATTTTAAAACCATCTGAAAAAGATCCATCTTGTGCTATAAAATTAGCAGAGTTGTTCTCTGATGCAGGTCTTCCTGATGGTGTGTTAAATATTTTAAATGGTGATAAAACAGTAGTTGATATGATAATTGACTCAGAAGATATTTCTTCAATAAGTTTTGTTGGATCAACACCTGTAGCAAAATATATTTATCAACGTTCAGCCGAAAAAGGTAAAAGAGTTCAGGCACTTGGAGGAGCAAAAAATCATTTAGTAGTTATGCCAGATGCAAACATTGATCAGGCAGTTGATGGAATTATCGGAGCAGCATATGGCTCTGCAGGAGAAAGATGTATGGCGGTATCAGTTGCAGTCGCTGTAGGAAAAATTAGCAATCAATTAGTGGAAAAAATAAAAAACAAAGCTGAAGTACTAAAGGTTGCGCCGTGGACTGACTCCTCCGCAGAAATGGGACCAGTTATATCAAAAGAACATAAAAAAAAGATAGAAAACTATATAAACATAGGTATTAATGAAGGTGCAGACTTAAAATTAGATGGGAGACAAATCAAAATACAGGGTTATGAAAATGGGAATTTTATTGGTCCTACACTTTTTGATAATGTCAAAGAAGATATGACAATTTATAAAGAAGAAATTTTTGGACCAGTATTATCTGTTATTAGAGCAGAAGATTATCAAGCAGCGCTTAAGCTTGTAAATAATCATAAATTTGGAAACGGCACTAGTATTTATACCTCAAGTGGCGAGGTTTCACGACATTTTACAACAAATGCTCAAATAGGTATGGTTGGTGTTAATGTTCCAATTCCAGTTCCAATGGCTTTTCATAGTTTTGGAGGTTGGAAACAATCTTTGTTTGGAGATCATGCCATGCATGGAATGGAGGGTATAAATTTTTATACAAAATTAAAAACAATTACTTCAAGATGGCCTGATAGCATTAAAGCAGGTGCTGAGTTTAAAATGCCAACAAACTAATGTTAAATTTATTTGAATACATAAATATTATTATTAAAAACTTTATATACTTAATCATATTTTTGTTTCTAAGTTTAATTGCATCTTATTTTTATGTAAACCAAAGTTTAAAACCAAATACTAATACTGAAAATATATATTCTGATGTTATAATCTCTACAAATCACATTTCATCATCATACATTGAGGAAATAAATTTAATTTTACTTAAATTAAATGCAATTAATAAAATTAGTAATATGCTAGTTGATTACCCCGGGCAAGAAAATGAGACTAAGAAAAATAATCATACATATCAATTCATAGAAATAGACAGCGTAACAAAAAAATATGATAATCAATTTATAATAAGTATCTTATTAGATTCTCTAATGAACAGAAGCGATTTAAAAAAGAATTATTTAGCAAAAATAAGTGATACTGAAGAAAATGCTTTAGAAATAATAATAGACAATTTATCAATCAATCCAAAATTTGCTGATAATGGAGATATAAGAGAAATTCTAATTTCATATAATGGTAAAGATTCCGAAATTTTTTTTAATAACTTAATTGATGTTTTAGAGTATTCTATCTCAGAAAAACTCCTTGAAAATTTAGTTACAAGAGTTAACAAAGTTACAGCAATTAAAGAGTATTATAAGGAAGTTAGTTTAAACTTTAAAAAAATCAAAGAAACTCAATTATTTGAGCAAACAAATAAAAGTGATATTTCATCTTCTGGTATATTAAAAGATGAAATTATGATGCAAAAATTATTAAGTGAAATTGATCTTAAAGTTATTGATAATAAAATAGAATTAATTTCAGATAATACTTTAGAAAATAAGCTTACTGAAAATATTGAGGAATTTTTTAAAATTGAACCAAAATTATTAAAAAGATATAGTATTATGTTCCAAACTTTTACATTAAAGAAACCAACTTACTTTTTTGTATACGTAGTTTCAGCGATAATATCAGTATTTATTTTTTTAATATTTATTTTCATTAAAGAGGTTAGAAAATTAGATAACAATAATTGATAATGCTTATCAAAAGAATTAATATTATTCAGATTAATTCTTTATTAATCAGCCTACTTCCCTTTTTCTTAATACTCGGCCCTGCTATTTCTGATATATCAATTGTAATTATATCCATATCAGGTACATATTTGATACTAAATTATAAAAAATTTTATTATTTTAATAATGAGTATTTTAAAATTTTTTTTTTATTTTGGATCTATTTATTATTTTGTTCATTTATTTCAGATCACAAATTTTTTTCTCTAAAAAGCTCTTTTTTTTATATTAGATTTGGAATTTTTTTTGTAAGTTTATGGTTTTTTATAGACCATAATGAAAATATATTTAGAAATATAACTTACGTTTTTATAATATGTTTTATAGCCCTTTTTGTTGATAGTTTATTTCAATTTACCTTTGGTCAAAATATTTTTGGTATCCCAGTAAGTAATATAAGTAATGCAAGAATATCATCTTTCTTTGGCGATGAATTAATATTAGGAAGTTATACCTCGAGAATGTTACCAATAATTTTAGGGATTTTATTTTTTAAAAATAATTTAAGGAATAATTTAATTATTACATTTTTAATAGCTATATCAACAATCATTATTTTTCTATCTGGTGAAAGAACTGCATTATTATATTTATTTTTAACTATTCTATTTATTTTTTTACTTTGTACTAAGTTTAGTAAGTATATTTTGCCAATTATAATTATTAGTTTAGTTTCACTAATTTTATTCTCAATCATTTCGCCAAAAACAACTAATAGAATGCTTAATCAAACTTTTAATCAAATATTTCCAGGAGGAGAAAATATACGGCTCTTCTCAACCAAGCATGAAGCATTATATAAAACATCAATTAATATATTTAAGCAAAATATTTTTTTTGGAGACGGTCCTAAAACATTTAGAATAAATTGTAAAAAAGAACAGTATTATGTAAATAATGGTTGTTCATCACACCCCCATAATATTTATTTTCAATCACTAGCTGAAATAGGTATCATTGGTTTTTTTGCAGTTTTATCTTTTTTTGTGATAATTCTTTTTAAATTTATAAAACAATTTATTTCTAGATTTAAAAGTAAACCCTACATGAGTAATGCTGAAATACTTTTTTTTATAGCTATTTTTATTTCACTTTTTCCCTTTATACCAGGGCCAAACTTTTTCACTAATTGGATTAATGTTATTTACTATTTTCCAATAGGTTTTTTGTTACATATAAATTATAAAGGAAAAAAGTATTATGCTTAATAATAAAACATTATTAGTAACTGGCGGAACTGGCTCTTTCGGAAAAGAACTATTAGAAGTATTATTAAATAATTATAAATTAAAAAAAATTATAATTTTTAGTAGAGATGAGCTCAAACAATTTGAACTAAGTAATAAAATAAAAGATAGTGAGAAAAAAATTGTTAGATTTTTTATTGGTGATGTCCGTGATTTAGATCGCTTAAATATGGCATTAAGAGGAGTTGATTTTGTTGTTCATGCAGCAGCATTAAAACAAGTTCCAGCAATTGAATATAATCCTATTGAGGCTATTAAAACAAATATTATTGGTGCTGAAAATGTTATTAAAGCTTCAATTAACAACAACATTAAAAGTGTTATCGCTTTAAGTACAGATAAGGCATCATCCCCAATTAATTTATATGGGGCTACAAAATTAGTTTCAGACAAGTTATTTGTATCTTCAAATAGTTTAGTAGGTTCAAAAAAAACGAAATTTTCTGTTGTTAGATATGGAAATGTTATGTTCTCAAGAGGATCAGTGATACCGATTTTTTTAGACCAATATAATCAAGGAGATAAATTTACTCTTACAAGTACTGAAATGACCAGATTTAATATTACTTTATCAGATGGGGTAAATTTTGTTCTCAAATCTTTGAAACTCATGAAGGGAGGAGAAATTTTTATTCCTAAACTACCTTCGTATAAGGTTACCGATATAATAAAGGCAATCAGTAACAAACCAAAAATAAATGTAATTGGTATTAGGCCAGGTGAAAAAATTCATGAAGAATTAATATCAAAATCGGATTCAATATATACTAAAGAATTCAAAGACTATTTTATTATATATCCAAGTACTTCCTCAAAAATTATGAATAATAAATCTTTTTCATATAACAGTAAAAATAACCAAAATTTCTTGTCAATAAAGCAATTAAACACACTGCTTAAAAAGAGAGTTAAGAGGTGAATTTGAAAAAATATACTTATTCAAAACAAGAATTAGATAGAAATGATATCAATGCAGTTATTAAAACTTTAAATGGAGAATTAATTACTCAAGGGAATAAAATAAAAAACTTTGAAAAAAGTTTATCATCTAAGTTTGGCTCTAAATATTGTATAGCAGTTTCAAGCGGAACTGCGGCACTTCATTTAGCTGGTTTTGCACTTAATTGGCAAGAAGGTGATATAATTCTTACCTCGCCAATTACTTTTCTTGCCTCTTCAAATGCTGCATTATATCATAAGTGTACACCCGAATTTGTAGATATTGAAGATCAAACATATACAATTGATTGCAATAAATTAGAGGACAAAATTAAACAAATTAAAAAAAGAAATAAAGTTGTAAAATCTGTTATTGGTGTTGATTATGCCGGTCATCCTTGTGATTGGAATTCACTAAAATATTTATCAAATAAATATGAGTTCACTCTAATTAATGATAACTGCCATTCAATTGGCTCAAAGTATAATAATTTATCATCTTATGCTTCAAAGTATGCTGATATTGTAACACAAAGTTATCATGCTGTAAAAAATATTACTACTGGTGAAGGTGGTGCAGTACTAACTAATAATAAAAAATTTGAAAAAAAAATAAAATTACTCAGATCTCATGGTGTTAGTAAAAGCTCAGATTTGTCAAAAAAATTTGGAAGGTGGTACTATTCTATGGAAGAATTGGGATATAATTATAGACTTACAGACTTTCAAGCAGCACTTGGTACAAGTCAGCTAAAAAAATTAGATAATATAATTTTAAAAAAAAATAAAATAGCAAGTTATTATAACAGTATTTTTGCTAAATATGATCAATTTAAAACACCAGTTACAAAAAAAAATTGTCTCCACTCATATCATTTGTATCCTTTACAATTTGAATTTAAAAAAAAGAAAATTAATAAAAAAAATTTTTTCAATTATTTAGCTAAAAAAAATATTTTTTTACAAGTACATTATATCCCCATATATAAACAACCATATTATAAAAAAAAATTTAATTATAAAATTAATAGTTTTCCAGTGTCAGAAAGTTTTTATAATAATTCTTTCTCACTACCAATTTATAAATCATTATTAAAAAATGATTTAGATTACATTACCAAAACAATACTTAAGTATACAATTTAAATGAATATAGCAATTTTACCAGCAAGATCAGGAAGTAAAAGAATCAAGAACAAAAATATTCATAAATTTAATAATAAACCTTTTATATCTCATACTATTAATTTTATTAAAAAAACAAAAATTTTTAATCAAATAATAGTAAGTACTGATTCAAAAAAAATTGCTGATATTTCAATACAAGAAGGCGCAGAAGTGCCTTTCCTAAGATCAAAAAAACTTTCTAATGATACATGCACGACACATGAGGTTATTGTAGATGTAATAAAAAAAATGAATTTTAATAAAAATGCTAACATATTTTGTGTTTATCCCACAGCAATTTTTTTACTAAAAAAAGATTTTATTAACTCTTTAAAAATTTTAAATAAAAAAAACAAAAATTTTATATTTTGTGCTACTCGTTGTAGTTCTAATTTACAAAGATCCTTTATTGTAAATAAAAATTTTGAAATAAACAAAATTATGAATAAAAAGATAATTAATAAAAATTCGCAAGATTTACTTAATTTATATGAAGATGTAGGTTATTTTTATTTAGCAAAATCTTACGTTTGGTTAAAAAATAATAGTCCAATAACAAATAAATCTTCTATAATTGAGATACCTAAAATAAGATCTGTAGATATAAATACGTATGATGATTTAAAATTAGCAAAAATATTATATAAAAACAAATTAAATGAAAAATGATAATAAAAAAATAGACAAATATCTAAAAATTATAGATAAAATTGAAAAAACAAGATCTGGTAATAATATTAACTGGATGAATTTACTTAGAATTGCAATAAAGAATTCTCCTAATGAAACAATAAGAGTATTAAAAAAAATTAATTCAGGTGATAATAAAATATCAAATTTATTAAAAAAAATAAAATAAGGAAGTTGATGGATTTTAAAGTTAAAAATTTAAACTTTTCTGAGTCATTCAAACCTATAGTAATTGCTGAAATGTCTGGAAATCATAATGGCTCCATAAAGATTGCTAAAAAAATTATTAAAAAAGCTGCTGAGTCAGGTGTGGATATGATCAAGTTCCAAACTTACACTCCAGAAACGATGACGCTAAAAAGTAATGAATCAAAATTTACAATAAAAGATAGAAAAAGTCTTTGGAAAAATAATAATTTATATGAGTTGTACAAAAAAGCACATACACCTTGGAAATGGCATAAGGAATTATTTGATTTTTCTGAAAAAAATAATCTTATTCCTTTCAGCACTCCTTTTGATAAAACAAGTTTGGAACTTTTAGAAACTCTTGGATGTAAAATTTATAAAGTAGCTTCATTTGAAATTACTGACTTAAAATTACTCGAAAATATAGCTAAAACTGGTAAACCTATTATTATTTCTACTGGTATGGCAACATTAGAAGAAATTAATGATGCTGTTAGAATTATTAGAAGATATGGGTGTAAAAAATATATTTTATTAAAATGTACAAGTAATTATCCTGCTTCACCAAAAGACTCAAATCTAAATACTATTATAGATTTAAAAAAAAAATTTAAGTGCAATGTTGGTTTATCTGACCATACTTTAGGTATAGGCGTTGCAGTTTCCTCTATAGCGTATGGCGCTTCTGTTATTGAAAAACATTTTGTTTTAGATAGAAGTAAGGGCGGGGTTGATTCATCTTTTTCATTAGAGCCACAAGAAATGAAAAATCTTTGTATTGAAGTTAAAAATGCATGGCAAGCTAAAGGTAAAATTTTTTACGGTGTTACAAAATCTGAGAAAAAAAGTTTGAGATTTAGAAGATCACTTTATTTTACAAGAGATTTATCAAAAGGACAAAAAATATCCGAAAATGATATAAAAAGTCTTAGACCTGCAATTGGATTAAAACCAAAATTTCTTAAAAAAATAATAAATAAAAAAACTAGCAAAAAAATTAAAAGTGGAACTCCAGTTAATTGGCATTTAATTAAAATTTAAATTATGCATTTAATTTTTCTTGTTCAATCAAAGGCGCATTATAGATATTATTCACCATTAATTTACTATGGTTTTAAAGAAAGCTTTAAAATCACAGTTTTTCAAAACAAATCAAAAAATTTAAAAGTAAAATTCAATTCATTTATTGAAAAAAAAAATATAAATTTTGAGCATTTTAATAATGATGAGGAACTTAACAATTTAATAGCTGAAACTAATTTTGATTTTTTTATATCACTTAATCCTTTTTTTGAAGTTATATATCAAAGTAATTTGAAAAAATTAAGTGGTAAGTTTTGTATGTTAATGCATGGTGATGATAGTTTTTTAACTGTTGATGACTGGCAAGGATACAATCCAAATGCTAAGCTTCATTTAGATTACAAAAGATATTTTTTTATTCATAATTTATCTACTTATGATTTTTACTTAAACTTAATAAAAAAATATTCTAGAAATAAAGAAAAAAAGAATTATTTATATTTTACTGATAAAAATACAAATAATGTGGCCATAGGTGATTTGCAAATATGTAAAGAATTATTAAATCTTAATAAAGATAAAATTAGAAATGAATTTAATATACCATATGATAAAAAAATAATTTTATATTTACCTTTCCCTTTTGTTCCCCTAAGAAATAAAAACTTTAGTCAATCTTTTCAGATAGCTTATAGTGGAATTTTTCACGCAATATATCAATTCAAAAAAAATAAAGGATTAAAAAAAGTAATGTATTTAATTAAAACCATATATTTTTTTATAAAAATTTTTACTAGTCTAACTTCAATTAAAATTTTTTTTAAACAAAAAACAGAAAAAAAAATTATGAAAGAATTAAGAAAATTCTGCGATAATAATAATTTTTTTTTGATAGCAAAACCTAAGAATAAATATACTATCCCAACCGCTTTATTCGATTATGCTGATAAAGTCATTATAGATGAGCAAAATGAGTACTTTCCATCAATTTTTCAAAAATTACTTTCAATAAGTGATTATATGATTAGCTATTATACAACTGGTATTAGGGAAAGTGCAAGATATAATACCTATAATATAAATATTGAACTACCAAATATATATTTTGATCATGATCCAATTAATTATTTGAGATATGAAACAAATAATCAAGATCAATATCAATTTAAGGGTGTAATTGAAACTGTTAGCTTTGAAAATTTTATTAAAATTTTATTAAACAATAACCTAGAAACAAAATTTAAATTTAAACATCTTGAAAGAGAGAAATATATTAGAAAATTTTTAGGCATAGATAGTAAAGATGCTGTAGAAAATTTTATAGAAAACATAAAAAAAATAAATGATCAAAAATGAAAATTTTGATAAATATATTAGCGCATCATAAACCATGGTTAATTGAGACCTCTCTAATTTCTTTATTATCTCAGGATGATCTAAACTTTACTTTAAATATTATTTATATTCAAGGTAGTGGTCAAAATGATAATTCTGATCTTAAAAATTATAATAAATTATCTCAAAGTACTAATAAAAAGAATAAACAACTAACTGGCGATGAACCCAAAATTTTACATATTTTAAAAAATGTAAAGTTTAAACATAATATACTTTATTTTGATAACAATCATGGTTTAGATAGTGGCGCTTGGATAAAATTTTTAAAAAGTAAAAACTGGTCTAATTATGATTATTGTTTTTTTTTAATGGAAGGTTTTATATTTACCAATAAATCAGTTATTTCAGATTTTAAAATCTTTGCTAAACAAAATAATCCAGATTTTGTTGGTGCTGGATTTGAAAAAAGATATTTTCCTATAAATAAATTTATTAAATCATTCTCGAAAAGTAATGATGATATGGACTTATTGCATAACAAAAGTATAAATGAGATGTTTGAAATTTTTTCTAATGACTCTGATTTTGTAAAAATTTTTAACAAATATAAATCTTATTCAATTAAAAATCCTAATGGATATACACAATATCACATTCCTGATAAATATTTGAATGTTGTAAAAAAATTCATACTTAATTTAAAATATATATATTTTAAGAAAGATATACCTAGATTAGGAAAGAATAAAATTTTAATCAGTGATCAAAATAATAAAAAATATTTGACAACATTAGAAAAGTTATCATTAAAATATAAATTTTGTGGATCTACGACTTTTCATATAGATAATTCTTACGTTTTTTGTTGTATGTGCCAACATATTTTTTCTAAAAATTTTCTTATAAAACAATATGAATTTTTTGATAAAAATAAAATATTTAATGTTATTAATAAACCTTTTTCTGCTACATCTTTAGAAATAATTTGGGGCCTATACCCATTAATTTTTAAATTTGATAAATGGTTTTTCAATGGCATTTATAGACCAAGAAAAGATTTTTTTTCAGACAAAAGAATTGATGAGCATTCAAAAAATATTTCATTAATATTTAATTTATTCAATAATGATGTAAAGACTATAAGTATTAATGAATCCATAAAAATAATTAACTTTCAAAAAAAACTTATTTCTAATTTTGAATATTTAGGAGGCTATTTTTTTAATGATAAAATTAAAAAATAAATACAAAAATAAGTCAGCACTTTTAATAATGGGCGGAGCTTCTATAATTAAAAATAAATATGATTTAGGTAAATTAGCTTCAATGCATGATGTAACATTCTTAGAATCTAAAGGATTAACACCAGAGTTTTTAAATTACAATATTTCCCCTGACTATTTATTAATGTTTTTCCCAGAAAAAACATATTCAAACTCATTACAAAATCAATTTATACAAGCAAAGTCTAGTAATTATAATTTAATTAATGATCTAAAAGAAGAATTTACAGAAGAATGGTTTAAATTTGAAACTAATTTTGATGATATTTTGAATGAAGTTAACCCGACTAGGCCGCACAAAAGATTTTTTTATAAACCTGAAAAATTCTTTCATGACTCTCCTATTACTCTAATCAAAAATTTTCCCAGTATGAAAATTATTGTTGAAAATGATAATTACATCAGTCATAGAAAAACTTTAAGATTTATTCAGAATGAATTCTTAAAATTTAGTAGTACGAAAAAAACTGAACAACCTAACAATATTTCTTCTAATTTTTTTGATACTCAAAATAATTTTTCTTACAATGAAGTTGATGATTTAGTAGTTTTCAATTCAATTTTAAATGTAATAAATTCCTCTTCCATGTATTTATATCTTGTTCTAGAGTTTTTAGGTTTTAAAAAATGTACGATAATTGGGATGGATATGTCATTAATTGGTAGTATGGAATATTCATCTGAATTCACTTTTAAAAATATGAAAACTTATAAAAATTTTTTTAAAAATTGTAAATATTCATTTTCTTATGATTTTCCAAGAGGTATTAAAAAGGCTATTCCTATTTATATTTATCGATTATTAACACAATTATTAAATATAGAGATTAGCATGGAAAATTTAAAAAAAAATAATGAAGAATTTATATATAATAGCTTTGGATTAATTGATGAATTCATGAGAACTAAAAGACAAATTTATGAGCTTGAACAAATATTTTCTTTCATAGGTGATAAATATACTAATATATATGATGAATATAAATATGCTGTTAAATTACCTATAATAAAAAATATTTCATTTAATGAATTTGTGAGCAAGTAAATATAATGTGTGGAATAGCAGGTTATTATATTAATAGAAAAGTAGATAAACAAAACATACTTAATATGATTAATTCACAAAGGCACCGAGGTCCAGATGGTGAGGGCTATTATAGTTATAAAAATTTCACTGGCGGCATGAATAGATTATCAATTAATGGTCTCAGTAATGGAGATCAACCACTTTACAATGAAAATAAAAATATTGTGGTTTTCTATAATGGAGAAATTTATAATCATTTAGATCTTAGAAAATTACTAAAAAATCTTGGACATCATCTAAAAACAAACTCTGATGGCGAAGTAATAGCACATTTATATGAGGAATATGGCATTGACTTTCTTCAATATCTTGATGGCATGTTTGCATTATCTTTATACGATAAAAAAAAAAATAAACTTTATTTAGCAAGGGATGGAATTGGTGAAAAACCACTTTATTATCAAAAAATATCTGGCAATGAAATTGCCTATGCATCGGAAATAAAAGCTTTAATAAGATTTAAAAAAATTAAAACTAAATTAAATTATCAATCTATTTGGGATTTTCCAACATTTAGCTGGATTCCAGAACCATATACAATATTTGAAAATATATATTCATTAGAGAATGGTTATTTCTTAGAAATATCTGAAAAGGGCTTGGTTAGCAAAAAATTCTTTTATGATAACTATGGTAAAAAATTAGAAAATAAAATCCTTGGTATTTATGATGAAGTTAAAAATTCTATAAATAATAGATTAATTTCAGAAGTTAAAGTAGGCTCTTTTTTGAGTGGAGGTATTGACAGTTCAATTGTAGCTACATTTGCTTCAAAAAAAATTAGAAAATTAAATACTTATACTATTGGATTTAAAGATACTCACGATTTATATCATGGCAATTCTGATGAATCTATTCAAGCAACTGAATACGCTAAAATTCTTAATACTAATCATAAAACTATTATGATAGACTCTTTTGATTTTCTTGAAGCTTTAGATAATTTTTCATATGCGGGCGATCAGCCATTCGCAGTATCTTCTGGATTAGGTATTTTAAAAATATCACAACAAGCAAATCAAGATGGTGTAAAAGTTTTGCTATCTGGTGATTGTGCAGATGAAATATTTGGCGGATATAGTTGGTACAAATTTTTAAATAGGCTAACTCAAAATAAAAATAAATTAATAAAAACAAAAAGAAATAAAAGGAAATTATCTTTATTGGATGTAAATTATCCAATTGATGAAAGAATAAGTAGTATGAGGAGTAATTCTTCTCAACAAAATGCTTTATTTTTACACTATTATGCTACTGAAGATGAAAAGAAATTTTTTATAAATAAAGATATTTCTAAGCAATGTAAAACTTCAGTAAGATATTTCTATGAGTATAATAATAGCAATAATTGGGATAAAATTGATTACATTAAAAATGATAGAAATTTTTATCTAAAAAACGAAATGCTTTGTAAGCTTGATAGAATGACAATGGCAAATTCAGTTGAAGGAAGAGTTCCATTTGCATCAAAGGATTTATATCATTTAAGTAATCATTTAAAATTTGATGATTTAATTGAAAATAATAATATAAAAAAAATATTAAAAGAAGCTTTTAAAATGTACTTACCAAAAAAAATTTTGAAAAGAAAAAAACATGGATTTAATGTTCCACTTGATTATTGGTTTAAAAAAGATTGGAAACCTCTTATTATGCATACATTTAGTCAAGACTCAAAATTGTATAAAGATGGAATAATAAATAAAAAAAATATAGATAATTTTTCAAAATTTTATAATAGTTCTAATAAAATAAACGGACACACATACTTGTCTTTTGTTATGTTAAATAAATGGATGGAAAATTATAAATCATGGAAATAATTGCTGAAATTGGACAAAATCATAACGGTGATATTTCTAAAGCAAAAGAATTAATTTATGCTGTTAAGGATTCTGGTGCGGAAGTGGCTAAATTTCAACTTTTTGATATGTCATTTTGGGAAAGTATTTATAAAAAAAATAAAAATATGGAAAAAGAATGGAAGGAGTATCATTCAAAAACATGTTTAGGCATTGAAGATACTAATGAACTAATTGAACTATGTAAAAAATTAAATGTAGAATTTCTTTGTTCAGTTTTTAATGAAAAATTTATAGATTTTTTAGAACAAAAGAATGTCAAAAGATATAAACTAGCTTCAAATTGTATAAATAATTTAAGTATCATTAAAAGATTGGAAGAAACTAACAAAGATTTAATAATATCTTTAGGTATGTGGAATAAGGAAGAATTTCCAGAAATAAATTCGAATGGAGAAATATCTTTTTTATATTGTGTTTCAAAATACCCAACTGAATTAAATGATTTAAATTTTTCAAATATAGATTTTACAAAATATGATGGATTTAGTGATCATACAATTGGATTAAACGCATCTATGATTGCTTTTGCAAGAGGTGCTAAAATTATTGAAAAGCATCTTACATTAGATAAAAAGATGTTTGGCCCAGATCATGAGGGTAGCATTACTCCAGATGAATTAAAAACACTTGTAGATTTTAAAAATGATTTAAAATTATCCTTGTAATGGATATATATGTTTTTACTTCAAGAACTGATCATCATTATTATTTTATAAAAAAAATTTTAAATAAAAAAAAAATAAAACGAATAATCTATGAGACTGAAAGCATAAAATTTAATTATAATACTAAAAATCCATTTTCAGATAGAGAAAGTAATTATGAAAAAAAATTTTTCAAAATATCCATGAAAGATAAAAAAAAAATAAATCAAATACCATATATTGAAATAAGTAATATTAATTATGTGAATTTAGATTTTATTGATAATAAGAAAGATAACTTAGCAATCGTATTTGGATGTAGAAAGATTCACAAAAAAATTTTTAACAAATTTAATTTTGGTATGTTAAATATTCACAGGGGTCTTACTCAATATTATAGAGGTCTAGATTCTGAATATTGGCCTATATTTTTCAATGAGTTTGATAAATTGGGCACTACAATTCATAAAATAGATAAGAATCTTGATACTGGTGATATTTTTTACCAAAATAAACTAAGTTTAAATAAAAAAAATAAAATTTTTCATTTAAAAGCTTTAACAACACAAATAGCTGTTGATGGTATAATAAAAATTTTAGATAATTTTGATTTATTTAAGAAAAATTCAAAAAAACAAATATTAATTGGAAAATATTATTCAGCAATGAGATCATCATTAAAGAAAAAGTGTTTTAAAATTTTAGATAATTATTTATCGAAACAAAAATGAATTACTTAAAAATATTGTGCTACCATGGAGTTACAAATACTTTATCTAAGGGTATTGAGAATTATAATAATAAGCACATAAATTACAAAATATTTAAAAAACAAATTAAAAAAATAAAAAAATATTATAATCCAATATCTATGGATGAGGTAATCATGCATAAAAGAGAAAATATAAAATACCCCAAAAATTCCATAGCCGTAACATTTGATGATGGATTTAAAAATAATTATGATGTTGCTGCACCTATTTTAGATGAACATCAGATACCAGCAACATTTTATATTTCGACTGGTTATATAAATTCAACTAAAATGTTTTGGGTTGATCAAATAGAAGATTGTATTAATAGAACTAAAGTAGATTCTATAGAGTTAAAGTTAAATAATAAAAAAAATATTTACAAATTAATGTCTAGAAAACAAAAGATATCATCTTTGATATCTATAAAAAAAACTCTAAAACAAACTAATATTGTTCAAAAAGAAAAAATAATTAAACAAATTATTAAACAAACCCGTATCAATCCATCATCTGATCAAAGTGAAAATTACAAAAAATTAACTAAAGATAATGTAATTGAATTATCTAATAATAGATTATTTTTAATTGGCTCACATTCAGTGAATCATGAATCTATGAGGCTACTAAAGCCAAAAAATCTTAAAATTGAAATAAGAGAATCAATTAAATTTCTTTCTAACCTGATTAATAAAAGAATAACTCACTATTCATATCCTGAGGGGCAACTAAATGATTTTAGTAAAAAGGTTATTAATGAAATGAGTAATAATAATATTGAATGTTGCCCAACTGCTTTACAAGGTAGTAATAGTCATAAAACAGATTTATTTAAATTAAAAAGATATATGATAGGTCTAGATAATAAACTTAATATAATATAATAGAATAAATCTAAAGTTTTAATAATATTCGGTATTTATCTCATGATTAAAAAAAGTTTTCCAGAAGTATGTGTGTATATCACTACTTTCAATTATGGTAATTTTTTAAGAGAGGCAATAGAAAGTGTACTAAAACAGACTTATAATAATTGGGAACTTTATTTGATAAATGATGGTTCTACAGATAATAGTAAAAAAATAATAGATGATTACAAAAGTCACCCAAAAGTAAAAATATTAAATACAAAAAAAATTGGCTTATTTAAAATAGCTAATAAAGTTCTAAAATTAACAAAAGCAAAATATATAATGAGGTTAGATGCAGATGATGTATTTGATGAAAACATTTTATTAGTTTTAACTAATCATATGCAAAATGACTCTAAATTAGCATTAATTTATCCAGATTATTACTATATGGATTTAAATGGTGTAATTTTTGCATCAGAGAGAAGACAAAATATTAATTATAATAAATACATTTTAGATATTCCACCTAACGGAGCTTGCACTATGATACGAACAAGTATTTTAAAGAAGGTTGGGGGTTATTCAGATAATTTACTAGCTCAAGATGGTTATGATATTTGGAATAAAATAATAAAAAAATATAAATTCAAAAACGTAAATACACCTCTATTCTATTATAGGAGGCATGGCAAAAATCTTACATCAAGAAAAAATATAATTATTGAAAATAAAAGAAAAATTAAAAGTAAATATTCTATAAAAAAATTAAAAGTTACTAAGCCTATATTAGCAATTATCCCCTGTAGAAAACATTTTGATTTTGTAGATAATTTATGGGATCAAAAGATAGGTAAAGAAAATATTTTAAATCATATTCTAAACAAAATTAAAATGTATTCTTCTATTAGTAATATTATTATTTCCTCTGATAATATTAAAATTAAGAAAAACTTACATAAAGAAAGAAAAATAAACTTTTTAAAAAGATCAACAGAGTTGACAATCAGATCAAGACCAATTGTGGACACTTTAGAAAAAATTTTTATTAAATTTGATAAGAAATTAAAAGGAATTTCAATTATTTGGCCAGTACAATGCCCAAATATTTTGTTAGAGAGTGTTCAGGAAGCTGTAAATACATTGCTTCTTAATGATGCAGATAGTTGTATTATAGTGAATGAAATTAGTACACCTGTTTTTCAAAGGCAAGAGACAGGTTTAAGGCAGATTACAAACAATGGTTTTCTAATTTCAGATTTTGATAAACTATATTTAGACACGAGAAGTTTAATAGTAATAAAAAATTCTAATATTTTAAAAGGATCACTATTAGGTTCCAAAGTTACAGTCATTAATGTATTTGATAATGAAACTTTGTATATAGATAATCAAACTAAATTAGAATTCATCAAATTCTTGAATGATAATAGGGATGAGATTTAATTTTAAAAACATTTTAAAAGAAATAATTAAATTATTTAATTATTGCACTCTTTCTCAAATAATAACTAATCATAAAATTCCATACACCATACTTCTTAAACACATATCATCTGGGGACATAAAATATATAAATTTATTTGGTCAGAAATTAATAAATCAAAAAGTTATAAATTTATTTAAAAAAAATATTTTTGAAAACGATTATATTCATAATATCAAAGTTGATAATATTAATTTTAAAATGAAATTTAAAGATAATGCAATTGATCAACCTATATATGAAAGAATTATTGGAAAAAGAGAACCATCTACTGTTGCAGTTCTGAAGTCAATTGTTCAAGAAGATTTTAAAATTTTGGAAATTGGTGCTTGTTATGGATATTTTTCAATTATACTTTCGAAATTATTAAAAAGTAAAGGTCAAATTATTTCAATTGAATGTCTTCCAAGGAATTATGAAATATTAAACAATAACTTAAGTTTAAATAATATTAATAATGTTGAAACTCTAAATTATTTTATTTCATCACAAAATGAAGCAAATGTATTTTTTGAAAAAAATGTTAGAGATCCTTATGCATTAATTAAGAGGTTTAAAAATAATATTAAATTAGACAATGAAATTAAAAATAGTTCAAAATTTGATGGAGTTAAATCTATTTCAATTAGTAATCTTTTAAAATCATTAAATTTTAATCCAAACCTTATTTTTATGGATATTGAAGGAATAGAAGTTGATGCAATTGAAGATTTGTCTTCAAATTATCTTGATAAACATAAACCAATAATACTTTTTGAAATTCATAATGATTATTACATGGGAGACAAAAATTTAAATTATTTACTATCAATTCTAAAGAATAAAAATTATATGTTAAGAGAAATAGATGGTAATATTTTAGGGTACATTAATGAAAAAAATTAAATATAATAATATTGCAATTTTATCTTATGGTAGAAAAGGTAGTACCAGGTGTCCAAATAAATTACTTAGAAAATTTGATAAAACTACAGTCGTAGACATTATTTTAAAAAAGTTTGAAAAATTTGAAGATAGCTATTTTGGAGGATATGATAAAGAATTTAAAAAAAAATGTCAAAATCATGGAGTAAATTTTCTTCAAAGATCACTAAATTCTGTTTCTATTGATTACCCAATTAAAGATTGTTTGCATTTTATAAAAAATATTAATGCTGATTATATTTTATTAGTTAACTCTTGTTTACCTTTTCTTTCTTTAGATACAATAAATAATTTTTTAGAATTTGTGATAAAAAATAATTATAAACCAGCTACTGTAATTTCAGAAAAAAAAAATTATTTTTTTAATAAAAAATATAAACCTATAAATTTTAGTAGCAAAATCAAGACGCTGAACACTAAGACTGTAAAGCCTGTTTATGAGTATGCAAATGCGCTGTATTTTTTTAATAAAAACTATTTTTTTAGATATGGTAAATATTGGAATTGGGATAAAGTGAAACTGTTTAATATTGCAAATAAAATAGAATTATTAGATATAGATACAGAGGAAGATTTTAAAATAGCAGAAAGCGTATGGAAAAATATTAATGAAAAGAGAATATTTAAAATTTCTAGTTTGCCCAGAAACTAAAGAACCATTAAATCTAGTTGATGAAAAATTAGATAAAGATGGTTTAATTGTAGAAGGCAAACTTAGATCATCAAAAAATCAATATGATATAATTGAGTATATTCCAAGATTTATAAAAAATCACTATGCAGAAAATTTTGGTTTTCAATGGAATATTTTTAATGAGACTCAATTAGATAAAAAAAATACATTTGATATCTCTGAAAAACGTTTTTTTGAAACAACAAATTGGACTGATAACTTAAACGGTAAAATCATTCTTGAAGCTGGATGTGGTATGGGTAGATTTACAGAGCATGCATTAAATACTGGTGCGGTAGTAGTATCTTTTGATTTAAGTAGTGCTGTTAAAGCTAATTATAGAAATAATAAGAATAAAAACTTATTAATTATCCAAGCGGATATTTTAAATATGCCATTTAAAGATAATTATTTTGATAAAATTTTTTGCTTTGGTGTCGTTCAGCACACCCCAGATCCAAAAAATACCTTTGAAAAATTAAAGAAAAAATTAAAAATAAATGGTGAGATCGTAATTGATGTTTATAGAAAACATCAAAATTTTAGTTTATTGTTTAACTCTAAGACAAGGCCTGAAACTAGAACAAGACATTTTTTTAGATTTTTAACTAAAAAATTGAATGAAAAAAAATTATATAAACTTGTCAAAATATATGTTTATTTATTATGGCCATTTTGTACAATTTTCAATTTTGTACCTTACGGGAAATATTTATCCTGGTTATTATGTATTGCTGATTATAGAAGAATTCCTCATATGAATTTTCCTGGAAATTATCTGGATTGGGCAATTTTAGATACTTATGATATGTTGTCTCCAGCTTATGATAATCCTCAAACTATAAACCAGGTAGAAGAATGGTTTATGGATTCTGAATTTAAAAACGTTTCAATTAAATATGGCTATAATGGTATAGAGGCTAAAGGATCTTTAAAATAAATTGAGAATTTTTTTTTTTAAACATTTATATAAAGTTTACCATTTAATATTTATAATAATTACTCTTAGTATAATCTCCACATTTTTTCTTTTGCTGAAACCTATATTGTTTGCTGCTCTAGTTAATCATACTATGAATTATATTGGATTAAGTAACTCAAATGAAACTCAAAGTAACTTAGAATCAAAAGGAATTTTTGATTTTAATATAATTGGTGAAAATTTTAAAAATTTAATATTAGAATATGTTCAAATAAATGTTTCTAATTTAAATCTTATATATTTAATTATTTTCTTATTATTAGTAGTGTCTTCTCTAGGTATCTTGTTTACCTATTTAGCTAATTTATTAAATGCTTATACTAGATTTAAAACATTAGCAGCAGTCAGATCAGATATATTTAATTTACTTTTGGAAAAAAACCTAACTTTTTTTAATACTAATAAATCTGGAAATTTAATATCAAGATTAACCAATGATACATTAGCTTTTGTTCAAGGATTAATATCAGTTCCTCATCATTTATTTCAAACTAGTATTATTATTATATTTTATAGCTTTTACTTAATAAGTACTGATGTTCAATTGACATTTTATATTTTTTTAGTTTTTATATTAAATCAAGCTCTAACTTTTTTATTAAAAAATCCTGTTAAAAATAGAGAAATAGAAGTTTTAGATAAAACCAGTATTGTAACTTCTAGATTGCAAGAAACTTTTTCAAATATTAAACTTGTGAAGACTTTTGCTAAAGAGTTTTTATCAAATAAGATATTGAGTAAAATTTTTTTATCAACATCAAATTCATTATATAGAGCTAGTAAATTTATAGTACTGGAACCCAGTTTAAGAAATTTACTTAATGTATTGGCAGAAGTGTTTATTGTATTTATTTGTGTTCTAAAATTATTTAACGGTACAATAACTTTAGAGGGTTTTATATTATATATGTATATTTCTAGATTACTGCTTCAACCAATAGCTGACTTTTCTGCTGAAATTCTTTGGATACAAAGAATAAGAGCTTCATTTAATAGTCTAAAAGAATATATTGATAATAAGCAAAAAGATAAAGAAGGAAGTATAATAATTAATGAATTCAGTAATAATATTAAATTTGAAAATGTTTTCTTTAAATATTCAAAAAATTCAACTCTTGAAAATATAAATTTTAGTATTGAAAAAGGAAAATCAACAGCTATAGTTGGTCCAAGTGGTGCTGGTAAATCTACTATTATTGATCTTATATTAAGATTGTATGATCCAAATGCTGGAGATATTTATATTGATAAATATAACTTAAAAGAATTAAAAATTTCAGATTATAAAAAAATATTTGGTGTGGTAAATCAAGAAAGTTTTTTATTCAATGATACGATAGAAAATAATATACGATTTGGTAATTTAAATTTGTCAATTTCAAAAATAATTGAAGCTTGCAAGAAAGCAAATGCTGATGAATTTATTCAAAAGCTTCCAAATAAATATAAAACAATTATCGGGGACAGGGGTCTTAGACTCTCTGGTGGTCAGAAACAACGATTATCAATTGCAAGGGCTATTGTAAATGATCCTCAAATAATAATATTAGATGAGGCTACAAGTTCATTAGATAATCATTCTGAAAATCTTGTTATTGATGCTATTAAAAATATTATAAAAACTAAAACTACCATTATAGTAGCGCATAGACTTACTAGTTTTATTCATGCTGATAATATTTTTCTTATAAATAAAGGTCAAATAGTTGATTCTGGTTCGCACTCAAAATTATCAAAATATAATAAGCTTTATCAAAAATTGTATACTAACTAACAATGAAATTAATATTAGATAAAAATCTAGAAAATCTTATTTATAATTATTATAAAAAATATTATAAAAATGATTTAGGTCTTAAGGATTGGGAAAATCGAATTAAGTTAAGGATTGATGAAGAAAATAATTTCTCACAAGATAGAAATGTAAAAATTTTAGAAAACATTTATAATTTAAGATTTGAAAATAAATCAATTTTAATTGTAGGCAGCGGTACTGGTGGAGAATGTCTGTATTTTAGTAAAAAACAAATGAAGGTAGAAGGTATTGAGCCTAATGATGAAGCTAATGAAATTGCAAATCAAAAAATAAAACTTTTAGATTTGAAAAATATCAACATACAAAAAGGTTTTTCTGAAGATTTGCCATTTAAAGATAACAAATTTGATTTTGTCTATTGTTACACAGTTCTAGAGCATGTAGCAAATGTAAAAAAATCAATCTCAGAAATGATTAGAGTTCTTCAACCAGGTGGAGGGCTTTTTATTTGTACGCCAGATTATAGGCAATTTTATGAACCTCATTATAAATTACCGTTGCCTATGTTTCTTCCAAAAATAGTTAATAAAATTTTATTAAAAATATTTGCTAGGCCCACAACCTTTTTAGATACTCTAAATTTGTTTAATGAAAAAGATATAAACAAAATTTTAAATCAGCACAATGTTACAGCAACAAGAATTTATGAATGTATCCCTAAAGAATGGACGAAGCATCCTTCTTTTCAAATAAAAATAATTAATTATATAACTATAAAATTTGGAATACATAAAAATCAATATTGGTTTATTAAAAAAAATCTTTAGAATAAGATTTTATATAATTAAATTATAAGAGAAAAATTATGGACGAGTTGCTAAAGTTTTATCTAAATACCGATCAATCTATTCCTTCAAATATTGATTTTGTATTCGGTTTTATTATTACTTTAGTTTCTAGTTTGATAATTTGTTATAGCTATAAAAAAACTCATAGCGGATATTCTTTTTCTAAATATGCAAGATCAATAGAATTGCTTTATGAAAAACAATAATTTAAATTAATATGAAAACTTTTTATAATAAAGAATATGATAGATTAGAAATCTACTTCGATAAAAATAAAAAAGTAAATAGTGAATATTGGGAAGGTGTTTGGGAAGAAGATTTAGTTTTATCTAAATTAAATTATAAAAAAAATACATATGTATCAAAAATTACAAAAAAATATTTACATTCTAACTCAAAAGTCCTTGAGGCTGGATGTGGATTAGGGCAATTTGTTTATTCACTCAAAAAAAATAATTTTGCTTCATATGGTATTGATTATGCAAATAAAACTGTGAAATTGATAAATAAAAACTTTCCTGAGCTTAATGTTAAATATGGTGATGTAGAAAATATACCATTTGAAAAAAATTTTTTTGATGGTGTTTGGTCAATAGGTCTAATAGAGCATTTTTATTATGACAATGAAAAATTTTTAAGTGAAGCCTCTAGAGTAATTAAAAATGGTGGATACTTTTTTTTATCATTTCCAAATATATCTCTACTCAATAGATTAAAAATATATTTTAAAAATTACAAAATAGTAAATTCTAAAAAAAATCCAGATATTAAAAATTTTTATCAATTTAAACTCAATGATAAATTATTAATAGATAAATTAAATAATTATAATCTAGAATGTTTAAAAAAAATAAAGTCTGATGGGCTAAAAGGCTTGAAAGATGAAATTGCTTTAACTCACAATTTTTTTTCTTTCATTTATAATTCTAATAATATTTTTTGTAATATATTAGAGAAAGCAATCAATTTAATAGTATCACCTTTTTCTAATCACGTAATTTTATTAATATTAAAAAAAAATGAAAAAAAAACTTAACTTAGCAATTTATTAATAATGGTAGATAACAAATTTTATATATGAATATTAAGAAAGTAATAATTACAGGTGGATGTGGATTTGTAGGGCATCATCTAGTTGAACATTTGATTAAAAATACTGATTGGCAAATTATAATTTTTGACAAATTAAATTACGCTTCAATGGGTTTATCAAGAATTAAAGATAATCAAACTTATTTCAATGATAGAGTCTCATTTTACTCAGTAGATCTCTCAATTCCAATAAGTGATGGTATTATTAAAGAAGTAGGAGATGATGTTGATATAATATACCATTTAGCAGCCGAGTCACATGTCGACAATAGTATCAAATATCCAATAACCTTTTTTGAAAATAATATTATTGGTACTGCAAATCTACTTGAATACGCTATAAAACTTAGAAATTTAAAATTATTTTTTTATTTTAGTACAGATGAAGTGTTTGGTCCTGCAAAGTTTGAGCATGCATTTGAAGAATGGGACGGTCATAGACCAACAAATCCTTATTCAGCAAGTAAATCATCAGCTGAAAGTATATCACTCTCATATGCTAATACTTATAATATTCCATTAATGATTGTAAATAATATGAATATCTTTGGAGAAAGACAACACGTTGAAAAATTTATACCTAGCACAATTAAAAAAGTACTTAATAATGAAAAAGTTTTAATACATAGTTATAAAAATAAAAAAAAATCAGGTAGTCGTTTTTATATTCACGCACGAAATGTATGTGAGTCTTTACTTTTTTTAATTCAAAATGGAGAAATAGGTGAAAAATATCACATAGTTGGTGAAAAAGAGGTAGATAATTTAGAATTAGCTAATTTAATTGCCAAGTATATTGGAAAAGATCTCGACTACGAAATGATTGATTTTCATTCTAGTAGACCGGGCCATGATTTAAGATATGCTCTCAAAGATACTAACTTAAAAAAACTTGGATGGAATATGCCAAAAAATTTTGAAGAGTCTCTTGA
>MDTB01096959.1_pt1 | contig 25668 bp, 19 predicted proteins | sample 811161 | NCBI WGS metagenome assembly MDTB01 (sample SAMN05326650, study PRJNA326480) | marine metagenome | isolation source: seawater | place: Mediterranean Sea | collected 2009
TAATTCCATAATTGATGCAGCAAAAACTCTTGAGGAAAACGGTGTAGATCTTATAGTTTTAGAGTTAATACCAGCTGAATTAGGGAAAAAAATTACTCAACAAATAAAAATTCCAACAATTGGAATTGGCGCTGGTGTTTTTGTAGATGGACAAGTTTTGGTTTTACACGACATTTTAGGCCTAAATTTTGGTCACACTCCAAAATTTGTTAAAAGTTTTTTTTCTACTGGTAATACCATTGAGCAGGTAGTAAAAAACTATATAAATGCGGTTAGAAAAAAAGAGTATCCAAACCTGGAGCATTCATATTAAAAGTTTATTTGTCATATCTTTGATCAAAACTTGCCCAAATTGCAGTTAGAACTATTAACCCTCCTCCTATAAAGACTGACAGTTCCGTCGTCTTGTTCGTTAATAATGCCGATGAAAATATTGCTACCGGTATTTCAATAACCATTAAGAGTGAAGTAGTTTTAACTAAAAGTTTCGATCCTCCATATTGGAGAAAAAAATTTGCAGTGCCCAATGCTAAAGCCATAATTACCACTACAAAAACAATTGTAAATCCAGAGTTATTTATATTTTTTAAATTTTCTATGGCATTGGCGAAGGATTCATAGCCAATTAAAAGAAAACTAATGATTAAGATAAAAAAGGGAACCAAACATGAACCCAGAAAAATTGCTATGCTTCTATTAAATGATGAAGATGTTTTCGATTTGCGAAGTAATACATTAGCAAATCCAAAAAAAATTCCACCCAATATTGCTAAAACTTCATAAAAGTTAATATCAAATACAAATGAAAGTTGATCGAAAATATCCAACACAATCAATAATCCTAGAACAGCCAACAAAATTCTGACTAGCCCCTTTATGCCTATATTTTCAGACAAAACCAACTTTGCAAATATTGCCGCCCAAATTGGCATCAAGTAAAAAAGAAAAACCACTCTTACCACATCTCCATTTGTTACAGCCCAATTAAAACAGATGTTTGTTAGTCCATAAGCTATGGCCATTAAAATTAATGTTTTTGATTGAAAAACTTTTAAAATTGAACTGGGCTTAATTGCTATTAAAAGCCCACTAAGCAACAAATAAGAAAAAAATGTGGTCAAAATTACAGACAATCCCTGATTGTTTAACCACTGCATAGGAATCCAGATAAGACCCCAAACAACAGCATTAAATAGAATGCATATATGTGGAATGGACTTCATAAAGTAATCTTTGAAGGTAAAAAAACTTTAAACTACCCAGTGTTTCTTATGCCAGTTGCCACACCATTAATGGTTAAGTGAATACCTCTTTTGGTTCTCTCGTCCTGCACCCCGCTCCTCCAACGTCTAATTAATTCAACTTGGAGATGATTTAAAGGGTCCAAATAAGGAAAACGTCTTTGAATTGAAACAGCTAATTGAGGGTTTGAAGATAGTAGGTCTCCAGAACCTGTAACAAACTCGAGTGCCCCCTTTGTTCTGCTCCATTCATCCTTAATTCTCGAAAAAATTTTTCTTGAAGTCTTTGCATCGTTTCCAAGCCTGGCATACCTTCTTGCAATTCCGATGTCAGCTTTTGCCATGACCATATCAATGTTGGATATTAGAGCCTGGAAAAAAGGCCAGTCTCTGGCCATCTCAAGTAGTAACGCCCTGTTTATTTGTGGAGACTCAAGTGCGAAGGTCTCCAAGGCTGTCCCAAATCCAAACCATCCTGGAAGTGCCAATCTACTTTGCCCCCACGAAAAACTCCATGGAATCGCTCTTAAATCCTCTATACTCTTTTTCTCATTGGCTGAGCCAGGTCTAGCTGCAGGCCTTGAACCTATGTTGAGTGCAGCAATTTCAGAAATAGGAGTACTGTAAAAAAAATAATCAGAAAATCCTTCGCTCTCATAAACCATTTTTCGATAAGCCTGATACCCGTAATAAGACAATTGTTCTGCAGCCTTGATAAAATCCTCAGGAATTTCCTTTTCAGGTGGTACTAGAGTGGACTCAATTGTAGCTGAAACAAATGTTTCTAAATTTAATCTCCCAAGTTCCGGTGTCCCATATTTATTGGAAATTATTTCACCCTGTTCAGTCAATCTAATTTGACCCCTAACGGTATTTGGCGGTTGAGCTAGGATGGCCTGATAACTTGGGCCTCCTCCCCTTCCGACGGTCCCCCCTCTTCCATGGAACAGTCTTAAGGTTACCCCCTTGATTTCTTTGAATAAATTCACCAAATTAGTTGATGCCTGATACACTTCCCAACTGCTTGTTAAGACCCCACCATCTTTATTGCTGTCTGAATAGCCGAGCATGATGTCTTGAAGTCCGCCAGAGTGTCGCATTAAATCTGCAATTCCAGGCAAATCGTAAAAATCTTGCATTATCTTCTTGGATCGTCTTAAGTCCTCGATTGTTTCAAATAACGGAACAATAACCAACTTTAATTTAGGCCCAAAATCTAAACTTGAGTGCATTAATCCAGTTTCTTTTTGAAGAACTGCCACTTCTAATAGATCACTTACCTCCTCAGTGTGACTTATTATGTAGTGCCTAATAACTTCAGGACCAAAGGTCTTTATTAAAACACTTGCTTTCTCAAAAACTTTAAGTTCAGAGAGGCATTTTTCTGAATATTCTGCCCCCAAAATTCTTAAACCTCTAGCGTCTTTTAATAACGAAATTAATAATTTTTGTTTATCTTTTTCCGATAATTCAAAATAATTCGAAACAATCCTAGCATTTGATAATAATTCACTTATTACTAATTCATGCACGTCAGAGCTTTGTCTGAGGTCGACAGTTGCAAGATGAAATCCAAATACCTTTACGGCTCTTATCAGGGAGGCTAGTCTTGGTGTTATTAATCGGTCACCCTTGTTTTCTCTCAATGAATTTTCTACGATCGTTAACTCAGACAAAAACTCTCCAGGATGAGAGTATGAAAATGATGGAGGTACAGCGTGCGCTTTAGCTTCTTGTCCAGTTAGTTCTTCAAGAGTTGCTGCTAATCGAGCATATATTCCAATCAAAGCCTGGCGATATGGTTCATCTTTTCTGTGAGGGTTGGAGTCTTTAGCAGCAACCGCTAATTTTTGAAGTTCATAACTTGAACCTCCAAGTCTTTGCGACATGGACATTTCAGAACCGAGTAAATGCACTTCAATTAAATAATGTCTTAAAACTGTCTCTCCATGCCGGCGCACTGATAAATCAAGCGTATCTGAGCTAACATTAGGATTTCCGTCTCTATCGCCCCCAATCCAATTGCCCATCCTAAAAAAACTTGCCAGAGATTGACCACCCAATTTCTTTTCAAGGGAAGCATACAATCGGGGTATTTCTTTGAGAAAAGTATTTTTATAAACCGCCAAAACATTTTCAATTTCATCAGCAACTGATAATTTCGAAGCTCTTAAGAGACGAGTTTGCCATAGCTGAGTAACTATTGATCTAATTTTTTCTTCATTTTCAACTAGGCTGATTTTTGATTTTTGATTTAAATGAATAGTCCTTAAATTTAATAACCGAGCAATTTCTTTTTCAGCATCTAGCACACTGGTCCTTTGAACCTCCGTAGGGTGAGCAGTCAATACAGGAGAAACATGTGCTTTTCCCAAAAGATCCAAAACTTCACTTTTATTGATATTTGAACGATCCAACTTTGCAAATGAATAATTTAATGATCCTGGCTCACCTTTTGTGGGAGATGATTTGCGAGCATCATCTATACTTCTTAGCTGTGACTGATCCTCAGCAATGTTAATAAAATGCAAAAAAAAAGTAAATGCTCTTATAACAACAACAGCTTCATCTGGACTAAGACTTTTTAAAATTTTATCCAAGGCTTTTCCAGCTGCTACATCTTCATGCCGGCGGTATGAGACACTTAATCTGCGAACTTTCTCAATAAGCTCAAATATATCTTCGCCCTCTTGCTCTCTTATTGTATCTCCCAATAAATTGCCAAGAAACCTAATATCATGATCAAAGTAGTCTTCACTCATTTAGCTAACACCTTTTTCAAATCTTTTCGAAATTTCGAAATTTGTCGTTTAAATTGTAAATTCACTAGGCGGAAATAAAAACCAAAAGATCTATAACTTGTAGTATTGCTTATACCAAAAAACAAAATTTTTAATTCCATTTTCCAATGAAGTTTTTATTTCCATTCCAGTGTGTTCGTTGAAAGCAGTCATGTCAGCATATGTTGAGACAATATCACCAGGTTGGATGGCCTTGAACACTATTTTAGCCTTAATTCCAAGATTGGCCTCAATTATTGAGAGAAACTTCATTAACGATTCTGATTTGCTATTTCCTAAGTTCAAAATTTGATATGGTACATCTTTTTTCATAGAATCTTCATCATAGGCGTCATTGGATATGGGTATTTTATCTAAAACAGCAATAATTCCATCGACAATATCATCAATGTATGTGAAATCTCGAAACATGCCACCATTGTTATAAATTTCAATTTCTTTACCATCCAAAATTGCACTTACAAACTTAAAAGCCGCCATATCGGGCCTACCCCATGGCCCGTACACTGTAAAAAGTCTTAAACCAGTGGAGGGAATCCCATACAAGTGTGAGTAAACAAAGCTTAGTAATTCGTTTGATTTTTTTGTTGCTGCATACAAACTGATCGGATGATCCACTCTATCATTCTCGTGAAAGGGTAATTTAGTGTTACCACCATATACACTTGAAGAGGAAGCGTAAACAAAATGTTTAGTTACTTTGTTTTCCTTAATACCTTCAAGTAAGTTAACAAAGCCATTGATATTACTCTCAACATAAGCCATTGGATTGATGAGTGAATATCTAACACCTGCTTGAGCAGCCAAATGAACTATGTATTCAAAAGGGCCAAAGTCAAATATTTTTTTTACATCAGTTTTATTTACAAGATCAAGCTTTATAAATTCGAAATTAGAATTTTTATTAATATTTTTTTTAATTCTATTGATCCTTGCTAACTTCAATTTTGGATCATAGTATCCATTCAAATTATCAACCCCCACGGTATCAAAACCCATATTTAATAGTTTTTCACAGACAGCGCTTCCTATGAAACCAGCTACTCCGGTTACTAAAATTTTGGACTTTAAATTACCTACCATTAAAAAATTATGTTTCCAGCCAATTTACAGGCTTTAAAAATTTATACAATTTTTCTTCTGGACTTCCTTTTTTGGGAATGAAATTATATTTCCAGTTCACAGAGGGAGGCATAGACATTAATATACTCTCTATTCTTCCTCCTGACTGGAGGCCAAAAATTGTCCCGCGATCATACACTAAATTAAATTCTACATACCTTCCTCGACGGTATCTTTGAAAGTTTTTTTCCCTTTCACCAAAAAGAAGTGTTTTCCTTCTTTTCACAATTGGGAGATAAGCACCCGAAAAAGATCTTCCAATTGCACGAACCATAGCAAAACTTTTTTCAAATCCAAGCTCAGAGAAATCATCAAAAAAAATGCCACCAACTCCTCTTGATTCTGCTCTATGTTTTAGATAAAAATATTCATCACAATTCTTTTTAAAATTTTTATAATATTCCCTAGAAAAAGGATCAAGAGCGTCCTTACAGCATTTGTGAAAATGTTTAGCATCTTCCTCATAAATATAATATGGTGTTAGATCCATGCCTCCACCAAACCACCAAACTACTGATTCATCATTTCCACTTGGATGAGCAATAAAAAAACGAATATTCATATGAACAGTCGGTATATATGGATTTTGGGGATGAAATACCAGAGAAAGTCCCATTGCTTCAAACGATTTGCCTTCTAACTCAGGTCTAATTTTAGTTGCACTGGGTGGGAGTTTTTCTCCAAAAACATGTGAGTAATTAACTCCCCCACGCTCAAATAAAGAACCGTCCTCAATTATTCTTGTTCGACCGTGTCCTTTTAATTTATCACCTGATGGCTTATTCCAATTATCTTTAAAAAATGGTTTTTTCTCTTGTTTGTTTGTTTCTTTACAAATAGAGTCTTGCAAATCAAAAAAAAATTTCTCTAAAGTCGTTGTTTCTATTTTTTTTCTGCTCAAAATGTTCTCTGGTTTCTATTATTGACGACCAATTGCTTCATAGTGCAAATTATTTGACCGTACCTGAATGGGATCATAAATATTTCTCCCATCAAAAATCCTGGAGCCCTTTAACCTTTTGGAGATTTCTGCAAAATCAGGACTTCTAAATTCTTTCCACTCGGTCAAAATCAAAAGTGCTTCGGCATCGTTCAGAGCGTCCAAGGGGTTTTCAGCATAAGAGATTTTTTTTTTGAAAATTTTTTTTGATTCCTCCATGGCCACCGGGTCATAAGCTTTTATTGAAGCTCCTCTTTTTAACAAATCTTGGATTACGCTTAGGCTGGGGGCATGCCGCATATCATCAGTACCAGGTTTAAAAGAGAGCCCCCATATTGCAAACAACCTTCCTTCCAGATTCTCTCCATATTCATCGACTATTTTTTTTACTATGATGAGTTTTTGATTCTCGTTTGCAGTTTCAACTGCGCTTAATATTTCTAATTTTTGATTTAAGTTAAAAGCTGTTTTGATTAGAGCTTTTACATCCTTCGGAAAACAAGAGCCTCCATAACCACAACCAGGATATAAAAAACTATATCCTATGCGAGAGTCTGACCCTATTCCTTGTCGAACGTGTTCAATATCTGCCCCAAGTTTTTCAGCAAGGTTTGCAAGTTCATTCATAAAAGAGATCCGAGTTGCTAGCATCGCATTAGCGGCATATTTGGTCAACTCAGCAGATCTAATATCCATAATTATTATTTTATCTCTATTGCGCTGAAATGGAGCATAAATTCTCCTCATAATCTGAGCCGACTCATGAGAATCAGTTCCAATAATAATTCGATCTGGTTTTTGAAAATCCAAAATTGCAGCCCCTTCTTTTAAAAATTCCGGGTTGGATACAACTGAAAACTCATGATTTTCATTCCGTGCAGATAATTCAACAGAAATAGTTTTTTTTACTTCATCTGCAGTTCCTACAGGGACAGTAGACTTATCAACTACGATTTTTTTTTTCTTCATATACTTGCCAATATTTTTGGCGGCTTGTAAAACATGGTGAAGATCTGCAGAACCGTCTTCCTCTGATGGAGTACCTACTGCAATAAATTGAATATCTCCATGATCAACAGATTTCTCTATATCGTCAGTAAATTTTAGACGGCCAGACTCGAAATTTTTCTCTACCAAAGTCGCTAATCCTGGTTCATAGATTGGAATAAATCCACTATTCAGCTTTGAAATTTTAGATTTGTTTAAGTCCATGCATAAAACAGTGTTACCGACATCTGCAAGACATGCTCCAGTTACTAACCCAACGTAACCGGTTCCCACTATAGTAATGTTCATAAGCATTCTCCAATTAAGACTTACCTATACTTTTAATGATTAGGTTATATGAAATTTTTTAAATAAAGTTACCTTTTCAACAATTTTTAATTAAAACTTGATCCATGTAAAAATTGCTTTTAAAATCAACATTTAACGTTGTTTTAAAATAATATCAAACTGCTTCAGTTTTTTTGATACTTTACTAAATTTAAACATTTACATACTTGTTGACTTAATTGATTTTAATAACTGGTGGTGCTGGTTTTATAGGTTCAAATTTTGTTTTGCATTTGCTGAACAATGAAGCTGTGTCGGAAAAAATTGTAGTTTTAGATAATCTGACTTATGCAGGAAACATGAGCAATTTGTCAGCTATTTCTAGTAATGCTAATTTTAATTTTGAAAAATGTGATATCAACAATGCTCTTGCTTTAAAAGAAATTATAAGGAGATATAAACCAAGAGCTGTTATTCATTTCGCAGCTGAAAGTCATGTTGATCGGTCTATTAAAGGACCTTCAAAATTCATAGAGACAAATATTACAGGGACTTTTAATTTACTTGAAGCTTCTTATGAGTATTTTTTAACTCTTGATAATGGAACTAACAACACCAAGAAAAGTGGGGCTCAAATAACAAAAAAACAATTCAGATTTTTACATGTAAGTACTGATGAAGTTTATGGAAGTCTTGAACCAAATGAACCGGGTTTTTCTGAAAACCACCCTTACAAACCAAATAGCCCATACGCTGCATCTAAAGCTAGTAGTGATTTTTTAGTAAGAGCTTGGAATAAAACCTATAACTTACCTACATTAATTTCTAATTGCTCTAATAATTTCGGGCCCTATCAATTTCCTGAGAAATTAATACCTTTGGTAATTTTAAATGCTATGGATCACCATGCCATACCTATTTACGGAGATGGTAAGCAAATTCGTGATTGGCTTTATGTTGAAGATCATTGTAGAGCTTTATTTTTAATCTTGGATAAAGGTGTAATCGGAGAAACATACAATATTGGTGGTAATTGCGAATTTCAAAACATTGAACTGGTAAAAAAAATATGCTTAATTTTGAATGACTTGTTGCCGTTAAAAGATTCAGCAAAAATAACCCAATATCATGAACTTATTCAGTTTATTGATGATAGACCAGGTCACGACAAAAGATACGCTGTTGACAATCAAAAACTTAAAAATGCTTTTAGTTGGAAGCCAAGAGAAACTTTGTTTTCTGGATTAAAAAAAACTGTTCAATGGTACATTGATAATTTAGATTGGGTAAAATCAATAAAAAATAATTCCTATAAGAGTTGGATGAAAGAGAATTACTCAAAAAGTTTCAAAAAAGGGGAAAATGAATCAACGTAAAGGTATCCTTCTTGCTGGAGGTTCAGGAACCAGGCTCTTCCCAACTACATTGGCTTTTTCCAAACAACTTTTACCAGTTTATGATAAACCTTTGGTTTATTATCCCCTAAGCATACTAATGTTAGCGGAAATCAGAAATATCCTACTAATTTCAACTCCTCACGATATAGAGCACTTCAGATTTCTATTGGGTTCTGGAGAAAAATGGGGAATAGAAATCAGTTATCTTATCCAGGAAAAACCTGAAGGTTTAGCTCAGGCTTTTTTAATTGGTGAAAAGTTTTTAAAAGATAACCCATCTGCCCTAATTCTTGGAGATAACATTTTTTATGGTCAAGGTATGTCCGATACACTTGTATCTACTTCTCAAGATAGTGATAATGCCTGTATATTTTCTTATCAAGTTGACAATCCAAAATCATTTGGAGTTATAGAATTTGATCAAAATCAAAATATATTATCCATAGAGGAAAAACCCCGTTTTCCAAAATCTAATTTTGCTGTTACCGGTCTGTATTTTTATGACAATGAGGTCTCTGAAAGATGCAAGATTCTAACACCTTCAAATAGAGGAGAGCTTGAAATAACAGATTTAAATATCAGTTACATGAAGGATGGAAAATTAAAAGCTCGCAAATTTGGTAGAGGTTATGCGTGGTTAGATACAGGTACTCACGACTCTCTTTTAGAAGCCAGTCAATTCATTAGGACAATTGAAAAAAGACAAGGTTTAAAGATTTCCTGTCCAGAGGAGATTGCATGGAGAAAAGGGTGGATACAAAATGATGAATTAGCAAAGTTAGCCCAACCTTTAAAAAAAAGTGGATATGGCAAATATTTGCTTAATTTATTAAATAACAAAACTTAATCATGAAATGCTCGAATTTAGGTGTTTTTACTGAAGTAAAAGTCATACAAAATACTATTCACGAGGATAAAAGAGGTTTTTTTTTGGAAGCATTCAATAAAAAAATACTTTTCAAGTATTTATCTGAAGAAATAAATTTCGTACAAGATAATCATTCAAGATCAAAAAAAGGAGTCATTCGAGGATTACATTTTCAGCGTAATCCTTTTGCACAAGCTAAACTCATAAGAGTTACAAAAGGGGCAATTTTAGATGTCGTAGTGGATATAAGATTGACTTCAAAAAACTTTGGTAAATGGGCATCAATCGAAATAAATGAAAAAAATGCTTATATGCTTTTCATTCCCGAAGGATTCGCTCATGGATTCTTAACAATTGAAAATAATACTGATGTACTTTACAAAACAAACAATTTTTATACTCCAGATAGTGATGGCTCTCTGTTATGGAACGATCCAGACATTGGAATAAATTGGGAATTAAAGAGTTATAAAATAGAAAATCCAATAATTTCCAAAAAAGACCGAAATGCTTTAAATCTTGAAGAATTGAATGAAAAAAAATTACTGTTTCCTTAATTCTGAAATTAACAAATGAATATTTTATTATTGGGAAAAACCGGACAAGTTGCCCGGTCGTTTCTGAGCATGAAAAAATCCAAGACTCAAATTTTGGCCTTTGATAGAGAAGAAATGCCATTAGATGATAGACATAAATTATCAAACAATCTCTCTAATGTGTTGAGAAACAACAGCATTGATTTTTTAATTAATGCTGCAGCATTTACAGATGTAAATGAAGCAGAAGTGAATTCTCAGCTAGCTTTTGAAATTAACTCTAATGCACTACTCACGATAACCAGAGAAATTAAAAAAAATTCAAAAAAAAAAACAACACTTATCCACTTTTCGACAGACTATATTTTTGATGGAACGGGAAATAAACCGTGGTACCCACATTCAAAACCAAATCCATTAAATGTTTACGGTAAAAGTAAACTCAAAGGCGAAGAGGCAATTATCCACTCAAATATTCCTGCGCTAATTTTAAGAACTAGCTGGGTTTTCTCCAAAAATGGAACTAACTTTCTTAAAACAGTTCTGAATAAACTAAAAAAAAATGAGACCTTGAAAATAGTTGATGATCAGTCGGGTTCACCGACATCTTCTGATTTTATTTCAAAATTTTGCTGGCATGTGTTGGAAAATTCTTTGGAATACAAAAAATTTGGCATTTATCACTTGACTGGAAAAGGAGTTACAACTTGGTATAAATTTGCAAAATTCATAGCCAAAACTGCTCATGAAAAAGGAGTCTTCGATGTAGATATTTCGAACAATATATTACCAGTAAAAAGTTCGGATTATAGTAGTAAGGTTATTAGACCAAAAAACTCCTACCTAGATTGCCAAAGCCTAGAAAAAGATTTTAGTTTTCCTAGGACTACTTGGCAGGAACAGACTTCAAAAATTTTAGATCAAATTATTTCTGAAACCAAATAAAGATAAAATCACAAAACCTTACCCGGGTTCATGATATTTGTAGGATCAAAACTTTTTTTTATTTGCTTCATCATTTTTAGCTCAATTGGAGATTTAAGTCTTGCTGCCTCTTGTCTTCTCAACTGACCAAGACCATGCTCAGCGCTAATTGAACCATTATAAAAAATAACTTCATCATGTACACATTTTCTTATTTTTTCCTCATTTTCAACAAGATACTTTTTTAACATCTCTTCTCTCTGTTGCGCCTCAAGTTTGTCTCCTATATGTTCTGGAGTTGCAATATTAAAATGTAAGTTACCGTCACCAAGGTGCCCAAAGTTTATTATTCTAACTCCGGGGAATAATTGGGTAATTTTTTTTGAAATATTTTCAACAAATTCAGGAATTTTAGATATAGGCAAGGAAATATCATTTTTCACCTGTGGTCCATCTTTAGCAGATGCAAATGTAATTGATTCACGCATCAACCAAAACTGCTCTGTTCGTTTTTCAGTGCCCGATTGTACTCCATCAATCAAAACTTCATTAGTAATACAATCTTGTAAATAATTATGAAAGTTAATGGTGTTATTAAAGTCCTCCACTTGGCTTCCTGTGGAAAATGAAGAAATTTCTATAAGTATAAAAACGTTTTTTTTATACTTATTTAAAGCGATAGGCATGTTGTCTGGGAAATATTTTTCAACAAGTTTTAAGGAACCCTCTGTCATGATTTCAAAAGCAGTTAATTGATCATGACTTTTGATTTGCAAATCGCAAAAAAACTCTAAAGTTTTTTTAAGGTCTTTTGCTACCAACAAAGCAGTTATTTTATTACTTGGTTTTTGAACTAATGATAAAGTTGCCGCAGTTATAAAACCAAGTGTACCCTCACTTCCAATAAAAATATTTTTTAGGTCATAACCTGAATTATCTTTTCTTAAAGCGCGAAGTCCGTTCCAGATTTCTCCACTAGGAAGCACCACTTCAAGCCCTAAGCACATTGATCTGGCATTACCATACTTCAAAACAGCAAGTCCACCAGCATTTGTAGAGAGAAATCCACCAACCGTAGCCCTCTCACGAGCTGTAAAATCTAGTGGAAATAGTAAATTAAGTTTGTTGGCTTCTTGTTGCAGTTCTTGAAGAGTACAACCAGCTTGTAGTGTTATGGCTCTATTTTGGTAATCAACTGAATAAATTTTTTTCATTCTGCTCAAACAAACAACAACTTGGTTCTCGCTAATATCAGGTGTGGCTCCCCCCGACAGTCCAGTATTTCCGCCCTGAGGAACAAGTGTTATTTTTGTTTTAACAGCCAATTCAACTATCAATTTGACATCATTTGTTGAACCAGGAAAGCAGACTGCTAAGGGTCTCCCTAAAAATTTTTTCCTCCAATCAATCGAAAACTCTTCTACTGAGTTCCAACCATCCCTATCTAGAATTTTTAAATTTGGTTTGCCAACTATGCTCTCGCAGTTTATCAAAAAACTGATTTTTGAATTATTCAAAATTATCTCGGAAAAATTATTTGACCCTATTTTTATACTCTGCAGTCCTAGTGTCTATCTCAATTTTATCTCCAATTTCCACAAATGCAGGAACAGAAACTGTAAAACCACTTGGCTTAATTTTTGCAGATTTCATTACTTTACCAGATGTATCACCCTTGACAGCAGGCTCAGTGTATAGAATCTCTCTAGTAACACTTGAGGGCATCTCTACTGATATAGGCTTATCGTCATAGAAAACTAGCTCACAAGTCATATTGTCTTCTAAATAATTTAAAGCGATTCCCATTGATTCTATATCCACCTCGATTTGATTAAATTCTACATCCATAAAAACGTAGTGCGGATCAGCATAATATGAAAACATAACCTCTTTTCTTTCTAGAATAAGAGTTTCAAATTTTTCATCCGCCTTAAAGACATTTTCAGTTGCAGAAGACGTCAACAGATTTTTTAATTTAAGTTTAACAACAGCAGCATTCCTACCAGATGTATTATATTCAGTTTTCATAACTACCATTGGATCAGCCCCAACCATAAAAACATTCCCAACTCGCAATTCCTGTGCAGTTTTCATAAAACCTCTCCAAATTATTGTTAACAATCAGCTTTTACACACTCCAAAATCGACTGCTCTAGGGATTTTCTTTTTAAAATATTCAGACAGTTAGCGTGAAAAAAATCTTTAAATAAATCAAAACTAGAAGTAAATACTCCCCAGTTATAAATCAAACTTTTATTATTTCTCGATGCCACTAATCTTGCAAATTCCCAGTATGAATGAAATTCATTATCTGGAAAAATATTTTTCCAGCCCTCAAATTTTTTTTTGTGCCCCTCGTTTTTTTCAAAATATGGTTGCCATACAAAAGGAACCTTCCATTGACTAGCTGCGGCATTATGTGCACTTAGAAAAGAATCCTCTCCTCTAACACAATTAAAATCACATGACTGGAGTGCAGAATCAAAGTCAATCTGATTCATGTCTATCGATTTTGGTCTCCAAACAGCAATGCCATCAAATCCTTTTGGTGCCCGAAAGTCAAAATAAATATCATTTGCTTGGTATAAAAAAATACAAATGATAAAAATGGATTCAGGTTTAGAAAGCTTATTTTTTTTTATTTTTGTTTCTGAGGAATTTAATATGTATTTTCTAAACTTGTTCCGCGAAGTGTTGCTAACTTTTTTCCAACCACCAGTGATCAAACCTGCGCTTCGAGAGGTAAATCCTGGTGCCAGCCATACTCTCCTAGCAGATGAAGAATTTACCCAACCATAATTTGAGTAATATTTTAATAATTTATAATCGGGTGCATAGTGATTCAAAAATGGATTCATTTTTTCTTCGGTAACCAAATAATCTAATATCACCCTTTTTACGCCAGTCAAAAAGTGTATTTTCTTTAAAAATTCAATGGGTGGTTCTGCTCGGTAGGCTTCGATAACTAAATCCACATTGCTAGCATCTAATAATGAGTCTCTGTCATAATTATGAATGAATAAATTCTTTGGTAGGTAATTTCTATTATGGTCATTTACAGCGGACATTTTTTTTATCAAAATAATATCATCACAAAAAATTTCAATTATTTTTACTCTATTCGCCAAGCTTCTTGCCAACCTTAGACAAAATCCAGCATCTCCGAAATTATCTATTACCTTACAAAAAATCGCGACTTTCATATTTAAACTCTTTTTTAATTATCTGGTGTCAAGTTAACAATTAATATATAAAACAAAAAATTAACATGATCAAAACAATATTTTTGGCCTCTTCCAGCCCAAGAAGAAAAGATTTGTTAAAACAAATTAGTTTCAATCTAAAAATGCAAGTAAAAATTCTAAGACCTTATCAAGAAATTAACATGGAGAAACTTGAAATTCCAAATTACGATGAGTCTCCAAGTAAATATGTTCGAAGAGTTGCTTTAAAAAAAGCAACTACATCTGCAGAGTGGATGCTGGCAAACAATAAAAAATACCACCTCATTTTAGCTGCAGATACAACTGTTGCATTCAATAATAAGATTCTTAGTAAGCCTAATACAAAAAAAGAAGCTTTTAATATGTTAAGAATGCTTTCTAATCAATCGCATAAAGTAATGACCTCAGTTGTCATAGTTCACAACCCAGAAAAAAATATATGTCAAAATAAGCCTAAAATATATCAATTTTGTAAGTGCTCCACAGTCTGGCTGGGACATGTTCACGAACCGTGGCTTAAAAGTTATGTAGAAAGTGGTGAACCGATGGATAAGTCTGGAGGATACGGTATACAAGGCAAAGGCCAAGAGATCGTAAGAAAAATCAATGGTAGCTATTCTGGGATCATGGGGTTACCTTTGTTCGAAACATTAGAAGTCCTACAAAAAATTAAATTGAAAAATTAATGAATAAAAATGAAAAACCAAGAAAATACTAAATTTAATCAAAAAAAAATTTATTTAGCCGACTATAAACCTTCGTTTTTCACTATAGAGAATGTTAGCCTTGAGATTTATGTGGATTTGTATAAAACAAGAGTAATATCCACGTATCAAGTGGAGCTAAAAAACTGCTCAAAAAATGAAACTCACGATCTTGTGCTTGATGGTAGAAACCTCAAGCTTGTAAATATTTTTGTTAATAACAAACAGATTTATTCAAACAAGTATATCCTTACAGATGAATCTTTAACGATCCCGCGTTTTTCAGGAGGGCAGATAAAAGTTCAAACAACTATAAATCCTTCAAAAAATATGGATTTATCAGGATTGTATGCTTCAGAGTCTGGCCTTTATACACAATGTGAAGCTGAAGGTTTTAGGCACATAACCTACTTCATTGACCGACCCGATATTCTTTCAAAATATATTGTTCATATTCATGCAGATAGAGAAAAATTTCCTGTTCTTCTATCCAATGGAAATCTAATTCAAGAATCATATGACAAACGTACTGGAATTTTATCCAGAATATGGGAAGATCCTTTTCCTAAACCATGTTATTTGTTTGCGCTTGTTGCCGCCAACCTTGCGGTTTTAGAGGAAAAAATTGTTGTTGGCTCTGGTAGAGAAGTTTTACTCCAGTTTTACACCAAAAAAGTTGACATTAATAAAGTTTTCCATGGATTAAAAGCACTCAAAAGCGCAATAAGGTGGGATGAAAATCGTAATAATCTAGAGCTAGATTTAAACAGATATATGGTGGTTGCAGTTCCAGATTTTAATTCTGGGGCCATGGAAAACAAAGGCCTGAATCTTTTTAATACGAAATACATTTTAGCTGATAAAGATATATCGACAGATCAAGATTATGAATCAATTAGGGCGGTAATTGGACACGAATATTTTCATAATTGGACTGGAAACAGAATAACTTGTAGAGATTGGTTTCAGTTGACTCTTAAAGAGGGACTTACAGTATTTCGCGAACAGGAATTCATTACTGATTTCAACGCAAAAAATTTATCCGAATATCAATCGCGAAGTGCTAAAGCAGTTAAGCGCATAGAAGATGTTCAAATAATTAGAGAAAAACAGTTTCCTGAAGATGCCAGTCCAATGGCACACCCAATTAGGCCAAATAGTTACTCCGAAATAAGAAACTTTTACACAACTACTATTTATGAAAAAGGTGCGGAGGTCATCAGAATGTTACACACCATTTTTGGAGAAAATGGATTTCAAAAAGGAATGTATAAATATATAAATGATTTCGATGGATCTGCTGCAACATGTGAAGACTTTGTCAATTCAATACTTCAAGCTAATGACAGAGAAGATTTATTTCATATTTTTATGAGATGGTACGACTCCAAAGGCACGCCGTCTATTGACATCAAGGAAAAGTGGAATCCAGATTCCAAAACTTTTACTGTAACTTTTGAACAGAAAAACTCTAGGGGCTCCATTGAAATTAAACCACTTCTAATTCCCATAAAATACAAATTTTTAAATGCAGAAAAATTTTCGTTTCCAATAACTGAGCAACTTTTCTTATTAAAAGAATCGAAAAAAACTCTTAATTTTCGTTTTCCTAGCTCACCCCCGAATGAAAAGCCACACATATCACTTTTTAGAAATTTCTCATCCCCAGTTAACATAATCAGAAAATTATCACCCGAAGAATACCTGTTTCAAATGCAAAATGACTGTGATTTATTTAACAAATGGGATGCCGCTCAAAAACTATACTTAATGGCCTTTATAGAAAAAGATCCTCAAAAAGAAAAAAAATTTACAACTTCTCTTACAAACGGACTTAGAAATGTCTTGGGTGACACTAGTATTTCCGAAGCTTTCAAAGCATTAATGTTAACCCCCCCCAAAGATAGCTTTATCAGTGAGAAATTAGTTGATCAGAAACGTCTCATAGATCCAAAATTTATTTTTTATAGACGAACTGCTATTCTTAAGTCAATTGCTCTTGCGCTAAGAGAAGAATTTCATATATCGCTAAATAAGGTTTCACAAAATACCCCCTCAGAAAAATATGAAATAGATCCTATTTCAATAGGAAAAAGAAAATTAAAAAATTTACTACAAATGTGGCTAAGCCAACTCGACCCCACTCCAAAGTGGAAATTGACTATCAAAGATAACTTTTTTAAATCTACTAACATGACCGATAGAGTTGAAGCTCTGAAATCCTTACTTTTAATTGGAAACAGTGATTGCAGAGATGCCCTGAAATATTTTTATAAAAAATTTCAGGGTAACCCCATAGCATTAGACAAATGGATTTGTTTACAAATAGAATTTTTTGGTTTTTTTTCTTATAACAACGTTAAAGTATTAAACTTAGTCGAAGGATTTCTGAAAGAAGATTTTTTTATAACAAAAAATCCAAATAGAGTTTATGCAGTTTTAGGAACCTTTTTTTTCAAAAACCTCAACGAGTTTCATTGCCATGATGAAAGTTATGAGTTGTGGGTTAAAGAGATTCTCTTGCTAGACAAACATAATCCACAACTTGCTGCGCGCCTTACAAGATCTTTTGACAGTTGGAAAAATTTTGTACCAAAGTGTCAAAATAATATGAAAAAGTCTCTTGATAAACTTTCAAAATATGCAAAATCTAAAGATGTACTTGAAGTAACTAGTCGACTGTTAGAAAACAACTAAGATATTAGGAATAACTAAGTTCTATCGAATGTAAATTTTGGGATTGTTTTACTTGTTCGAGATTAAAGTCAGTTGGATAAAATTTCCATTCTTTAGGAAGTATTAGATTATAGCTGATATTTTCAACTTCTAATTTTAATAAAATGCTGAGCCCGCTCTCATTGTCTTGTTCAGAAGAACAGAATAACTCTTTTAGCTCATTAAATTGATCATCTGACAATCGAAGTTCGGAAATTTCCTGTTTTATTGAAATAATAACTTTATTGCCAAATTTAATTCTCATGTCCACTAAGTCCATTATTTTCTCAGCAATAACTCTGTATCCCCCAGAATAATCATCGTTTTCAACTTTTGAAAAAATGGTTACGAATTCATCAATTTTTAATTTATCGTTAAATTTTTCAAAAACTTCATTAAATATGTTGATTTCAACTTTTGCCTCACCGTCATCAATTTCAATTATATTAACTGAACCTCTCCGAGTTATTTGCTTCCTTTTTGCAGAAATAATTCCTCTTATCCAATATGGCTCAGGTTTAACAGAAATATTTTTTAGTGAAACAGATGATGTTTTTTTTGCTTCTTCACCTACTAGATCAAAAAGGTGCCCAGAAAAAAAGAATCCAAGCGACTCTTTTTCGGCAAGTAACTTTTCACGCAGATGCCAAATTTCCACTCGTGCTAGATTATTGAATATAACTTCAGCAGATATATCCTCGTCGAAAAGAGAGTCTTGAGCCGAATTCAATTCAATCTGTTCTACAACCTCCAATACTTTTGGCAAACGCTCAAGTAATTCGCTCCTGCCATCTTCTCCTTTATTGTTTAAGATATCTAATGCTCCTGATTTTATCAGCGATTCAAAAGCTCTTTTATTTACACTTTTTCTATCAACTCTTTGACAAAAGTCACAAAAATCCTTGAAAGGTGCGGATTTCCTGACACTAATAATATTATTTACGGCTGCCTCACCTACCCCTTTTAGAGCGCCAAGACCATACCTTATAAAATTGACATCGGATTCAGTTTGATTTTTTTTGGTAGCTTCACAAACTTCTCTAACTGCCGTAAAACCGTAGCTGGAAATATTTATGTCAGGCGGTAAAACTTTAATCCCATTTTGCCTTGCATCTGTAACAAGTAGACTGACCCGATCAGTATCACCCATTTCAGATGTTAGTGTTGCAGCCAAAAAAGGCGCCGGATAGTGACATTTTAACCACGCTGTTTGGTAGGTAACAACAGCATAAGCAGCAGTATGACTTTTATTAAATCCGTATTCAGCAAACTTTTCCATCAAATCAAATAATTTAGTAGCTAAAGTTGCTGTGTATCCTCTTTTTTTTGCTCCTTTAAGAAATACTTTTCTCTGTTCTGCCATTTCATCTATTTTTTTCTTTCCCATTGCTCTCCGTAATAAATCTGCACTTCCCAGAGAGTACCCGGCAATTATTTGAGCGATCTGCATTACTTGTTCCTGATAGACAATCACACCATAAGTAGGGCTGAGACACTCTTTTAAATCTGGATGAAAATACTCAATTCTTTGCTGGCCTAATTTTCTCAGGATAAAATCGTCAACCATCCCAGAATTGAGTGGACCAGGTCTATACAGTGCTAACATCGCAATAATATCTTCAAAACAATCTGGTTCAAGTTTTTTTAAGTACCTTCGCATTCCTGCTGATTCAACTTGAAAAATCGCAATAGTGTTTGCAGTTTTCAACAAATCGTAAGTAGCCGTATCATCAAACATTTTGAATTCTTTGAGAGATAATTTTCTGGTTGGAAAAAGTCTATTTACCTCTGAAACTGCCATAGCTAGTGAAGTCAAATTTCGTAAACCCAAAAAATCAAACTTAACAAGACCTCTCAGTTCGATATCATCTTTATCGAACATTGAAATCACTCCTTCATAACCACTGATTCCTGGTGCTTGATATAAAGGACAAAAATCTGTTAGTCTGCCTGGTGCAATCAAAACCCCTCCAGCATGCATTCCAACATTTCGCACTAAATCTTCAAGGGGTTGTGCCAGTTCAAAAAGTTCTCTCACTCCTTCTTCTTCTATTTCGCGTTTTAGTATTTCTGGTTCTTTTTTTCTGGCATCTTTTAAAGACAAAGGTTTATTCTGAACCACTGGAACCAATTTAGATAACTGATCGCAAAAAAAATAGGGCATTTCTAAAACACGTCCAACATCTCTAATTACTGCTCTTGAAGCCATTGTGCCAAAAGTTACTATTTGGCTAACTGACTCACGGCCATACTTTTCTCTTACATAATCAATAACCAGTTGTCTTTTTTCCTGGCAAAAATCAATATCAAAGTCCGGCATTGAAACCCGCTCAGGATTCAAAAATCTTTCAAACAATAGTGTATAAGGAAGAGGATCAATGTCTGTGATACCCAAGCAATAAGCGACCAATGATCCAGCACCAGAACCCCTACCAGGTCCTACAGGTACATCATTTGACTTTGCCCAATTAATGAAATCTGCCACGATTAAAAAATAACTCGAATACCCCATATCAATAATTATTTTACATTCATGATTCAATCGATTTTTATATTTACCAAACTGGTCATCATCATTTTCTGCATTTTCTATGGATGCCTTTAATCTGTTCTTCAACCCATTATTAGCCTCTTTAATCAGATGCTCTTCTAAAGTCAAACGACTATTCACCAAAAATTTAGGTAGCTTTGTTACTCCAATCTCTAACTCTAAATTACATTTTTTTGCTATTTCTACACTGTTAGTAATAGCCCCAGGTAAATCGGAAAATAGGTCTATCATTTCTTTTTGACTTAAAAAATGCTGTTTAGGCGTGAATCTTTGTTGTGTTCCCAAATTACTTAATACTTCACCGTTTGCAATACAAACTCTGGCAGAGTGTGCTGTAAAGTCTTTTTTATCTAAAAATTGAATGGGGTGAGTGGCAACAACCGGTAATTCTAAGGAATTAGCAAATTGTAGTATGCTTTCTATGTAATATTCTTCTCCAAAAAAACCAGCTCGCTGAACCTCTAGATAGAAATTATTATTGAATGTTTTTTTATACTTTTGGATCAACAAACTTACTTCTTTATTCATTGATGAAGTTTTTTTTAGAATTGTTTTTCCTATTTCCCCAAAAACCCCTCCAGACAAGCAAATTAGATCGTCTGACATTTTCCCACCTAAAATGGCATCATCTTCATTGAACCAAGAAAAATTGATTTCTGCTCTATCTTTCAGAGAGTTATTTAACCATGCCTTTGAAATCAATCTACATAATCTTTTATAACCATTATCTGTTCTGCAAAACAATAATATTCTTGATGGACTATCATGGTTAGAATCACTTTTAACCCAAATATCAACTCCCAGTATGGGTTTGACTCCTTTTTCTCTTGCTGCCCTATAAAATTTAAGGAATGCGAATGTATTTCCTAGATCTGTCAATCCTAGTGCAGGTTGGTTATCTGATAGGGCCCTGTTGAGCACATGAGGAATTTTTATAATACTATCCGAAATAGAATACTCACTGTGCAACCTTAAATGGACAAATCCGACTTCATTCATTCTTAAACTTTATTTATCATCAGTTAATGAATAATTATTTAAACAAAATTTCATACAAAAAGAACGAAAAAAATCTGTTAATTTTATTTTTTTGTCTCTTTTTATCAATATTGGCAATCAAATACTTGGCAATCCATCTTTCTTTTTTTTTAGGTGATCTTCCTCTGGCTATAGACGAAGCACAGTACTTTGCATGGTCCAAAGATCTAAACTTTGGATATTTTTCAAAACCTCCTTTTATTGCATGGATATTGAAAGCTAATTCTGTCTTATTTGGAGAAAACCCTCATATTTACATTCGAAATTTACAACCCCTAGCATTTGCCATTTCAACTATTTTTGTTAGTTTATCTAGTTTTGAAATTACGAAAAAAAAATACCCAGCTATTTTGACTGGTTTTTTGTTTTTTCTTCTTCCACTCAGTTCTTTTTACAGCCAATTTGCAACTACTGATGCATGGTTATTAGGTTTTTGGTCAGTTTCTTTGTATTTTTTTATTAAAGCAACTATCACAAATCAAAAAATATATTGGATTCTTTGCGGAATAACAGTTGGACTGGGATTGTTATCAAAATACTCTATGGTTTTTTTTATTTTTTCTGCTTTAATTTATTTAATATTGCATAAAAAACTTTTCAAAATTAACCCTTGGCTTAGTTTTTTAGTATCAATGCTTGTCTTCTCTCCTAACATAGTTTGGAATATTCAGCAGAGATTTCCTACATTTATTCATCATGCAGAGATGACCAACGTAAATAATCGCCTTTTATTGAGTTTTCAACCTGTAATGGAATTTTTTTTAGGGCAGTTTGTTGTTTTTGGTCCTCTTTTATTTTTATTATTTTTATTATTAAGTTTTAGAATATTTTTCACTGCAAAGTTTTTAAAAATACATTCTTCAGGCTCATTATTTCAGATACCAATAATTTTCAGTTGGACAATTCTCATATTTGTATTGTCTTTGAGTTTTTTTGGAGAAACAGAAATAAATTGGGCGGCTCCTGCAAGTATAGGGATTTGTATCGCAATTACGTCCATTTTTCATCAATCAGAATTAAAATTCTCCAACAGACTAAAAATTGCTATTAATTGTCTTTTTACGATTTCATTAGTAATCCATCTAATTTTTTTACTTTGTTTTATCTCCGGGCCAAAGCTCTTTAAAACATACAACAAACAAAACGACCCAAATATCAATCCTTTTTTGCAGGTGAGTGGTTATCAAAACCTAGTGAACATAGTTTTAAAAAAAACCAAGGAAAAAAAGAATTTTCTTGTAATTTCTGAAGATAGAGGGATTCTTGCTAATATGTCGACTGTATTTCCCTCAGACAAAATTAGAAGTTGGAAAAAAACCTCTCACATTAGGCATCATTGGGATCTGACACAGCCTCTAATGCAAAAGGATCTAAAATTTGAGGCTTTACTGATCATAAAAGTAAACTCTCTATCTTTAGAACATATCTCAAATGTAACAAATGATTTAACCTCATATTTTATGGATGTTAGAAAAGTTAGTGACCCTGAATTAGACAAAATAATTCTCCAAGGTAAGAATAATCAGAAAGTAATGCTATTTTGGATCAATGAAAACAAACGAGATTACAATTTATGACTATCAAAATTTCAGTAGTTGTCCCTGTTTTCAATGAAGTACAAGCTTTAGCATGCTTGATTGAAAAATTAGATGTTGCTTTGTCCGAGAAATATTTAGGGAAGTTTGAAGTATTTCTCATTGATGACGGCTCAACTGATGACACCAATAAAGTTTTGACAAAAAAAAAGATGGACTTTGATTGGTTAAAAATAATAACCTTAGCGCGGAACTACGGCCAATCTACAGCCTTACAAGCAGGTTTCGATTTTGCAGAGGGTGAATTTATAGCAACTATGGATGGGGATCTTCAAAACGACCCCAATGATATTCCGATATTAATTGATTTGCTAGAAAGAGACAAAGATATTGACCTTGTATCTGGATGGAGAAAAAATCGTCATGATGCAACTATAACCAGGAAAATCCCATCAAGAATTGCTAACAGTCTTATATCAAAAGTTACTGGGGTTAAATTACATGACTACGGATGTTCTTTGAAAGTTTATAGAAATAAAATAATTAAAAATATTAGGCTTTACGGAGAAATGCATAGGTTCATACCTGCGATCGCGGCAGAAGTTGGAGCAAAAATTTTAGAGGTGCCTGTCCAACATCACCCCAGAACAACCGGGGTTTCAAAATATGGAATAGATAGAACAGCTCGAGTTTTACTAGATTTGATTTGGATCAAATTTTCTCGAAAATTTATTCACAGGCCAATACACGCATTTGGAGGAATGGCTTTAATTATGCTAACGATTGGTTTACTCATTTTTGCATGGTTATTTTTTGAAAAAATTTTTTTGGGCCATGATATCGGTGGGAGACCGTTATTAATTCTTGGGCTATTACTTACACTTGTCGGAACTCAATTATTGGCAGTTGGATTAATTGGAGAATTATTGACCCGAATTTACCATGAGCCACTCGGAAGAAAACAGTATCTAATAAAGAATAAATTCTCATCATCCGATCATTGATGAATTACAAAAAAATTATACGTTTTGTACTTGGGGTTGCCTTATTATTATTTTTGTTTTCACACTTAAATATTTCTTCTTTAATTTCGACACTAAAAAATATTGATAGCCTTCTCTATTTAACAGCATTACTGATTTGTACAATAGCCAACTTACTTTGTTCCCTAAGATGGAAGAATTTATCTAAATCTATCAAGTTAAAAGCTCCAAAAAAAATATTTACTTTAGTTTATTTTGAAGCAATCGCAGCTAATTGTATTTTACCTGGAGGCATATTAGGTGGAGATGTTTGGCGAACCGCTCGTATAGTTAATGAAAACAAAAAATATAACATGACTCATATAGACACTTCAAAAAAAAATTTGCTCAAAATGTCGGGGTTATGTGTTTTGGTAGACAGAATTCATGGATTCTGGTCTTTATGTTTAATAGGCATTACTTCTTTTCTTGTAATAACTTTAACCCCAATTGAGAAGAGTGATGTAATTAACAACCAATTGACAGAGGGCAACTTTAACCAGATTCTTATTTATATATTGATTTTAATTTTAATTTTTCTTTTGCCTGTTTTAATGAGATTTTTAACTCTTATTGTGTCCGAAAGTTTTTCAAAATTTAAAGTTTATAAAGTGAATTTTGAGACTGAGATAAAAAGTCTATGGATTGCATGTTTCGATAAAAGTACTATCTTTATTTCATTACTGTCTCAAGTTCTGTTTGGGTTAGGTTTCTGGATATGTCTTAACTCGGTTGATGTAGACGTAAATATTTTTTTAATATTTTTAGTTGTTCCTGGTATTTTTTTACTTGGCTCATTGCCAATTTCAATAGCTGGATTTGGCCCCCGTGAAGCTGGATCATTGTTTTTTTTATTACCATTGTTCATAACCAACGAGCAAATTTTTATAAGCTCTATACTCTTTGGATTGACCTCCACAATTTTGGGAGCAATCACTTTACTGGTAAGCTTGCTTATAAGCATAAAAAAACAGTAAATTATATTAATAAACAAACTATAGTTTCAAAGGTATATATAAAAATGATGATCAATTATCAATTATCAAACATTTCGTTTCTAACTATTCTTCAAAATTTTCGCAAATTTTTTACAATCATATTTTTTTTATTCATAGCTCCGAGCTCATTTGCTGGCTCATATGAATTTTCTTTTTATGGTGGGATGAATCAGCCTGCCCATAGCAGTGTTAAATTCTCGGGTGCATCCAGTAGTTATGGTGTCGAGGACGGTTCTTACTCAACTGAAGGCTGGAAAGGAAAATCCTTTGAATCTCCTATTTATTATGGTTTGAGGCTTAATTACTGGTTTGAAGATCAACCTTGGGGAATAGGTCTAGACTTTAATCACAGTAAAGTGATTCCAGAAACTTTGCCAGCAGGACTTAGAAGGTTAGAATTTACAGATGGTCTTAACACTTTGACTTTTACAGGGTTTTATAGGTTGAAAAACAAGATCTTCACTCACATTCAGCCTTATTTGGGGCTTGGAATTGGATTTTCGTATCCGCATGTCGAAATTACTGGAACATCGTCATCAACTGGTAGAACATATGAATACCAGTCTACTGGACTAGCTTATCAAATTCTAGGAGGACTGAAATTTCCTTTGTTCAAAGACTTTGGTGGCTTTGCAGAGTATAGATTAACATATACTCCTCTTGAAGCTGATTTAAATGGCGGTGGGAAATTTGAATCAGACATCAATAATAGTCAATTTAGTCTTGGCATCACTTATACTTTCTAATGGTGCCAGAGGCGGGACTCGAACCCGCACA
>MDTB01037276.1_pt1 | contig 25660 bp, 18 predicted proteins | sample 811161 | NCBI WGS metagenome assembly MDTB01 (sample SAMN05326650, study PRJNA326480) | marine metagenome | isolation source: seawater | place: Mediterranean Sea | collected 2009
ACCGGATTTAAGGCGTATTAAAGGATAAATAAGACATGGCGATAAACTTTCCAGATAGTCCTTCAAATGGGGATACTTTCACGGCAAATGGTAAAACATTCGTCTACAATTCTACAAATACGTCTTGGCGACCACAGACTGCGGCGGAGAGTGGTGGAACTGATGTTCTTGCTGATATGGCGGCATTGATTGCAAAAACTGGCATGTCAAATGGAGATCAGGCGTTAGTACAATCTACTAATAATCTCTATATGTATTCGGGTTCTGGTTGGTATAAAATTGCAACAATTCAAAATGATGCTCCAAGCGCAATTACTGGTGTTGACGGATCATATGCACTTGCAACGGACGGTGCAGCAACCACAATTACGGCGGTTTCTACAGACCCAGAAGGTTTTGCTCTCACATGGTCATATACTTCTTCTGGACTTGGTAGTATTGCAACCGTGTCACAGGTCGATAATGTATTTACAGTGACGCCGAGTACAGATACTGCAAATGCTGGTTCATTCACATTGACCATTTCGGCGACTGATGGAATCAATGGCGCGGTTTCTACTGTTCCTTCATTTACATTGGCATTTATTGTACAAAATTCAAGATATACCTCATTGTCAGTCAAAGCAACTAACACTGGATCAAACCAAACCTTTGACGATGCGTCCACATCAAATTACACGATTACTGCAAATGGAGATGTAACGGCATCAACATTAAGTCCATACCGTCATGGTGGATATTCATTAAAATTTGAAAACTCGGCATCAGATGATAATAATATAAAATTTAATAACATATCAGGTGCCGGACAAGTTGAAACTGCTGGCGAATTTTGTGTAGAAACTTGGGTAAAATTTACAGTCGCCACACCAGCCGCTGGTAGCGCAAATCCACGAATTTTTGCATCAGATGGTAGTGGCGGTAATGCTTCGTGGAATCTTCAAATTTTTCCTGTTTATGGTAATAACTTTGCAGGAGCAATTAGTTTATACACAAACACCTATGTTTATCAGTCAGACGGAGTGGCTAGTGCATCAGAAATTATAAATGATGATCAGTGGCATCATATCGCCGTGACAAGAGACTCTTCAAATAATTTAAGATTTTTTTCAGACGGCAGTTTAGTCACTACTGTTACAAATACAACTACCTTTAAATTTAGAGAAACAAGACTTGGGAAAAGAGATGGTGGTACTGGAACAAGTTGTTTTACCGGAGAAATGAGAGATACTAGAGTTGTTATAGGATCATCTGTATATGAATCTGCGTTTACTCCCCCTACAGAACCTTTGACTGCAATTACGAATACATACTTATTAGTTGGCGATTTACCATATATCAAAGATGAATCTACTAATAATTTTTCTATTCACGCTGGAACTTTCAATAATGGTAACAACGTGAGATTACCAAGTAAATCTCCAATATCTTTATTTGATAATGATCCATATTCAGAAGCCTCTCACGGTGCGTCTGCATATTTTGATGGGACAGGTGATTATTTGTCAGTATCAAATTTTGTAGATTTAGGAACAGACTCTTGGACTATTGAGGGCTGGTACAAGTTTGATAATATCATTTACAACAGCACCATTTCGCAAGGTATGTTTACATTTGGTCGTGATAATGGCAGTTTGACTGCTATGATATACGAAGTTAGTGGCGCATATAAAGTGAGAGTCGCAGACAACGGCGTTGCAGTCTTGGTTGATAGTTCTACGCCAATACAACTTGGAAAAATATGGAACCACATTGCGATTACATTTACGGACAGTGACAATACAATTAGAATTTTTATAAACGGAAATTTAGATTCTAGCACTGGAACAAAATCTAGTGCATGGACTTTTACTGAAACAACATTTCAACTTGGTGCAAGATATTACAGTGGTGCTGTTCAAATACCAATGGAAGGTTCTATTCAAGATTTTAGTGTCACAAAAGGTGTTGTGAGATATACGGCAAATTTCACACCGCCAACTTCTCCTGTAGTCGCAGATTCAGATACAAAATTCTTACTCAATCCAGAAACATCTATTTCAGATTTGAGTCAGAAAAGTCATATAGCGTGTTCCGGTGATGCGGCAACAGATGCCACAGTAGTAAAATTTTCTGGAACAAAATCTATCGCTCTTGATGGAACAGGTGATTATTTACAGACCACTTTGTCAGAGGAAATACGAACAAGTCAATTTACGGTAGAGGGTTGGGTTAGAATGTCAACGGTTGGCGGTCCTGAAGGTGTTTTCGGTCTTGGGGCAAGTGCTCTTCCGGGCAATGTAGATGGACTTGGTATATATACTAGGAGTAGCACTTATAGTTATAATTGGGGATTTTTCTGTAATGGCGCATCAGTAAATTCTTCAACTGCACCATCTGCAGGCGTTTGGTATCACCTCGCTTTAGTTAGAGATTCAAATAATCTGGTGACAATGTATTTAGACGGTAATTCTTTAGTTACATCTACTCAATCAGGAAGTATTTCTGGTGACATTTTAACTATCGGTGGGTATTATAATTCCTCTTATACTTGGAATGGCAACATACAAGACTTTAGAATTACAAAAGGGCTTGCAAGATACACCTCAAACTTTACGCCACCTACAGCAGAATTAGAAGGATAAATAGAACATGGCAATAAATTTTCCAGATAGTCCTTCGAATGGTGATACTTTTACCGCAAGCGGAACAGTGTATGTTTATAGCACTGCAAATAGTTATTGGTCAAAGCAAAGTTCCACTATTCCATTAGAAGTGACAGGACATGTCTTACCAGACACAAATATCACATACGATTTAGGATCTACATCTAAAAGATTTAGAGATCTGTATATTGATGGAAATACTTTAGATTTGGGTGGCCAAGAAATTAAGGCGACTGCATCTGGTATCGAATTATCAGAACTGACTATTGGATCTGGTACAAACAAAGTAAAATTGGTTGCGACTACTACTGGTAAATTAGAAACAACGGGAACAGATTCCGGTGGAACCACTGCGGCCGCTACTTCATCCTTGAATGAAAACTCTGGTATAGAAGATTTATCCAATGTTACTATAGAAGTTGTCGCAGAAACCTTGACAATCGGAGTAGATGACCCAACAGCAGGACATGGAACTACATGGAAATGGACATGGCCATCTGGACCAATTGCATATGCAAGATCATCTATAACAAATTCAGCAGAAAGTAGTGTTCCTTTATATAAAGGCGGCACATATACAATATTTAACTTTGCTGCACATGAAATCCACGGTGCAATGACACAAACTCATAAAATTCACTTAAAGTGGATTGAAGGTCAGGGAATTCAGAATAATGTTTCTTGGTCTACAGAGACTTTAAATGTCCAAAACATTACTGTTGCCGGAGTCAATGGTGGCGCAGCGACAGAAGTACAAAGACTAGTTGTTAATGTTCCTACCACAATAACGCTTCCTAGTTTGGTTGCACCTACTGTGGCATATGATGTAGCATTTGCAAATGCAGGGGCCTATACATTCTCTGGTACTCGATCTGGTGACAATCCATCTATAGGACCACTGTATAAAGGTGGCACATATACTTTTAATTTAGATTCTACTTTATCGGGACATCCATTTTATCTGACAACAGATGATGGTACTGGTTTTGTTGCAGGAACATATGTCGGAGAATATACTTCTGGTGTCACAGGTTCAAGAAATGAATCTGGAACTTTAGTATTTACTGTTCCATCCGATGCTCCATCTACTCTATATTATCAGTGTGGAAATCATGCGGCAATGAAAGGTACAATCACAATCAAAGATCTTGCGGTGGCAACTAATGGTGCTGGAAATTACCTTATATATGCACAACACACACAAGAGGGACATGCTACAGAAATAGAGATACGTCCCAAACCATCTATACCTGATCAAGTTTGTTTAGTATATGATAGTACAACAAACCAATTTGTTCCACAAGATTTGGGTGAATATATAGAAACGACTACCGTATTTAAAGAAAAGGTAAAAGATGCTGCCGGAGAAAAAATCACAGAAAAATTAGGAGATTCAACTCTCACAGATTTGGCTACAGTGAAATCCAATACAACATATATTGCAAATTTGAGTCAACAGGGGGATCTTGCGGTTCATACGGGAACGGCTAGGTGGTATGCGCCTTTTGGATTGACTATGGTCGATGTTGTTCCGTTTTTGGGTACTGCCGCTGATGCAGATGTATCAGTAACAGTTAAAAAGGGATCCACTACAGTTTCTACTTTTTCTATAACCGCTGGACAACTAACAACTGATGTAACTGGTTCTAATTCTACTTGGACAATGACATCCGGAGAATATCTAACTGTAGATGTAACGGCCGTCGGAACTACCTCTAAGGGAAAAGATTTAGTTGTACAATTTCAATACAGACAGACATAGAACAAATTATAAATAGATTTAAACAACATAAATAATATAAATTAGGAGAAAAATATAATATGGCTACATCTTTTTCAGTAAGAGAACTTGACTTAACATCAGATAGTGAAGAATATATTGTAACAAACTATACTTGCGAATTGGACGATACAGTGATTAAAGTAAAAGATACGGATGGTAATATTCTCTGGCTTCAACCACACGATTTTAATCCTGATGGAAGTATTAGAGTATGGGGAGCCGAAAGTGAAGGCGTGTCTGTATTTCAAGAAAATAACAATCATACGCCCGAATAGGAGAACTAATCAATGGCAAAAATTTTAGATTATCGTGGACAAAGTGCCGTACCAATTGTTGTAGAAGACCCAAGAGCAACTAATGATGGATTTTATCTCTATGGCGAAAAATATGACAAAAATACCCTAGCACCCGAATTAAATAAAAAAATTAACTGGAACCGAGCAGGTTCTGACTATAGATCGGCATACAACCATTCCAACCAATTATCTTCCGACGATAATCTTCGACCTTTATATGGCCACCGTATGCAATTAAGAAAAATGCATACATGTACTAGCTCGTATGCTACAGGCCCAACAACCAATGCGGGCACAGCAACACAAGATTTTAATCCTTGGAGAACACAAGACACTAACTACGAAAAAGGAAGAATAGTTGAAGTTACTGATGGAACAAATAAAACTATTGACATGAATTGGAGACAAACCACATCAGACGATGGATATGGACAATATTGGAGTACAATAAGTGATACTACATATCTACATGAACAAGGCTCAGTATCTGATACTAGCAGAGCAGGATTTTGGGATACTTGGTGGACTGGCGAAACAGAAACAAATACAGGTTCGGGCGGAATAGCAAGTTATTCTACTAGTGCTTATCAATACCCAAATGATGGCTGGATAACTATGGGCGCATCGCAATGGCCCGGAAATGCTACCACTAGGAGTATAAGTACTACTAATATTGGAACTTATTGGCATGTTCAACATCTTGGTAAATCGTCTGTCTCAGGTAAGCATTTATATTCTACAACTAAAAAATATCAAGCAGCCGATTCATATATTAACAAAGTCGAAGAAGCTAGCTGGAATGGTACAACTTGTACTGTTACTACAAAAGCAAACTTTACTGCAATTCCTACTGCAAGTGGATCTTCGCAGGGCGGAAATAACCTAAACGGCAATCTTTACAATCGTGCAAGTTCACGAACATTTACTGATCCTAGAGATTCTAATAAAAAACTATTTTATTCTCCATATTTTGACAGTTACTATAATTTTCATCCATTTATTATAGGATGGGATACTACTAATGACACATTTACGAGAGAAACTGATATTACAGTAACCGGCGGCCACAGTTCAACTCACTTTGATGGTGCAAATGTTTATAGTCATAATCATTCCTATGGTGGCACTACAATCTATAACGAAACTTTTGAATCTGGTGGTAACAGATATATTACATTTATGTATCTTGAAAGGGGAGGTAAGCTTGATACTACTTCGAATTTGAGAACATGGTGTACTTATTCTATTGGAAGTTCAGATCCAAAGGCTCTTACCCATCATAGCACTGTAACTATTCCTAAAACAGCAAATGATATTGTGTGGTTAAATGATTCGCGTACCATGTTGGGAGTTTTGTGTGTTGGAGCTACTTACATATACACATTTACTTCAGGTGGCGGATGGTCCTTGGCTACTACTATTACTGAAAATGTCTATGATATAGGAAGAGATTCTTTAGACAGAATATGGTATGTTACTAAATCAAGTAGTTTTGGCGGCGGTACAAAGCCTTATCTTAATCTGTTGACTCCAACGTTGCCGGTTACAATTACACTAGTACCAGCAAGTACATCATACACATATGCTGGATCAAATGTTTCAACATCTGTTGCTGTTTCGGCACTTAATCCTTCAGGAGTTAGAATTGCTACAAGTGTTAAACTGGTTATTGAAGGAAGTTCTATGACATTTGCAGATGCATCAACTGTTAAAACTGTAACTACACTAACTACTGGAGATTTAACTGTGAATACATTAGTTACCGGAGCAGGATACAATAATATGAGTGCTAGTGTAGAGATATAAGATATGACTAGTATTCCAGTAGATATTTCCGTCACTGAAGTATCAATGCCGGTTGAACCAGCACCAAAAACTGCAAATGATTTTCCGTTTGACCTTCGCGCTTCGGATTTATTAGAATTTATAATTAAAAGTGGTCAAACAAATACATTTGTTAAAATTGCATCTACTGAAATTAGGATAGGTCTGCCTGAAGATGTGCTAGTCGGCGGGAGTTCAACTTATACCGACAACGAAGAATGGCGATTTCGACGCTTTGGAGACAAAACTGCAAGATTTATTCGTCTAGCACAGCTAAGATATGTAATAAAAGGCGATACTCCAGCTAGAGAAAATGCGCCATATGGTAATGAATCGTCGGTTAATCCTATATTTGCTTCTGAAAAAACAACCTTTGTAGAAAAACATTCTATTGATTTTTCCGGCGGCACGATTTCATATCCAAGCACTGCACATGCTAGTGGCACTGGTGATTTTACTTATGAATTTTGGATTAATTTTGATACCACATCAGGCGATCAAGCAATATTTGATGCTCGTAGTTCAAACTCTAGTGTTACTCCTGCCCTTTATTGGAATCCGTCAAGTAGTTATTATATGTATTGGTATGTATCAGGCGGTGTGAGTATGAAAACTACTACAAGCATATCTGCTGGTACATGGTATCATATTGCTATAGTAAGAAATTCAGGAACTTCCACCATATACCAAGACGGAGTTGCTGAAGGTACATTTAGTGATACGTATAATTATGCACCCTATGCTGGTCGACTTGGTGCAAGAGGCCAATATAGTAGTGCAGCATATCTTTTCAATGGTAAAATGTCAAATATTAGATTTAGTGATAATGCAAGATATACTGCAAACTTTACACCATCATCTGCAAATTTTACCACAGACTCAAATACATTATTATTAACAGGTAACTCGGACAACGAAGGTTCAATCTCTGATTTGTCATCAAATTCACTTAGTATTAGTGGAGTAGGAAGTGTTGATCTTGTAACCGACACTCCATTTGGAGCAGCTGGATCTATTCCGCAGAGTCCAATGATTGCACTTGACGACGGATCTTATTGGAATAGTTATAGTAACGGTGTTGGAAGTAATAGATTTGTAAAAATACCTGTTAGTCCTAAGTATGATCATCTTACTGTTGCAATTGGAAAAGAATACGGTTCAAATGTTACTGCTGTGTGTAATGCAGTACGTTATGAATTTATAATAAAAGGACAGTCTGGTTATTTTAACAGAGACGGAACTGAAACATTTGAATATGTTAAAGATCGTGGTTCAAGTTTTAGAAAAAGAGTTGACAACGATCCTAGCACTGTAGGCACTGATGCTGGTGGTGGCGAAGGTGGCGGCGAAGGTGGCGGCGAAGGTGGTGGTAGTGGATCGGGTCCAGTACAGAGTTGGAGCTCTTAAATATAGTATTATAAATAGTGTTAAAAGGGTTGATAAAAAATGCCAGATAGTAATTTAAACACATCCATATCAGCAATGAGAACTGCAATATTGAATGATTTGCCGACTGCCACAGTCGCCGAATTAGTTGATTTATCACGCGCAGCAAAAAGTTTAAATCTTGCAAATGATTCTACTGTAGAAACTGCAATCAATGATAGAGCAGTAGCACTGGTAAGTGGTGGTGCTACTCAGGCAGAGATTATAAAAATTTCTCAAGCGGTAAAGTCTGTTTTATCTCCTGCTACTTTTGCAAACAATATCGCCAATATTACGACAATAACCTCATCGCTTGTACCAGACACAGATGTTGCATATGATTTAGGTACTTCATCGAATAGATTTAATGACATATATCTGGACGGAAGTACTATTGACTTGGGTGGACAAACCATTAAGTCAACCGCAACAGGAATAGAAGTTCCAGAAATTACTATAGGTAGTGGTACAAATAAAGTAAAACTTTCTGCAAATTCATCTGGAAAACTTGAACAGGTAGGTACAAACAGTGGCGGAGTTGTTCAGGATACTGTAACAGGATCGGGCCCTGCTTCTACAGCGGTAACAAATTTATCTGATTTGACTGCGATTTCAAGTCCGGCTACTGGACAATCTGTTTTGGTAACATCTACAAATAAACTTTATATTTACAATGGTACAGGTTGGTATCTAATCGCAGAAGTGACAAATTTAAGTCCGACCGCAATTACTGGATTAAATGCATCATACGATTTGGCTACAGATGGTACAGCGACAACAATCACTCTGAATTCCACAGACCCAGAGGGAGCAACTCTTACTTGGAGTCATGCAATTACAACCGGAACTTTAGGTTCTACTGCAACCATTACAAATGTAAATAACGTCTTCACTATTACACCATCGACAACAGCCGCAGACGGGGGCTCTTTCAGTGTCACCTTTAGTGCATCTGATGGTAGCCAGGCAGCAACTAGTGTGAGTGACTTTTCACTAAATTTCGCTCCACCGGCAAGTAGTGTGTTATTTACAACAGTAGGAACCCATAATTGGACTGTTCCTGCCGGACTTACATCTGTTTCGGTTGTGTGTATTGGCGCCGGAGGCGCGCATAATACTGGCCATGTTGGCAGCGATAAATCAGAGTTTGGTGGATTTGTATTAGCGCCATCTGGTTGGAAAAATACTAGTCTGACTCCAGCACCATCGGGAACACATCTCACTGCTGGTTTTCAAGGAGGCGCTGGCGGCGGTGTTGTTGGTGGCGGCAATGGAGGTGGTGGCGGTGCTGCGGGGTATTATGGTAATGGTGGTAATGGCGCTACTGGCAGTTCGTGCGGTAAAGGTGGTGGGGGAGTAGGCGTTTATGGCGGTCCCAATGGGCCCTCGCCAACTGGCGGTGGCGCGACCAGTTCGAGTGTTGGCGGCACCGGCCGATTTGGTGGCACAAACGGACAAGGACAAGGTTCAAACAGCAGTTTACCGTCATACTGGTTGGGACATGGCGGATCCTTTGGAGGTGGTGGGGGTCATTGTTCGACCACTAAGCTTGGTGGAAGCGGTGGATCATTGGGTTATGGTAATAATATTCCAGTAACGCCCGGCAGTGTTATTTCTGTGAAAGTCGGTGGTGGCGCTGCAAATGGCGGGCCCAACGGAATTCCTGGCATGGGCGCTGTAAGAGTCATGTGGGGGAGTGGTAGATCATATCCCAATACAAATGTATCTAATTCGTATAATGTTGATGCCGAAACAACGGTATAGATGATAGGAAATTATAATGTTATATAAAAAGTTTTTAATTGCAAGTTTATTGGTATTACTTTCGGTAGTGCCTGCATTATCTCAGACTAAAATCGAAACTGTAACAGACAGCAAAAGTAAAGTAGATTCAGAAGGAAGAACCATAGTGATTTCTCCCCCGCCATCTGCTATATCTCCAACAGCCGGTGGATCATCTCAAGATTTGTGTACTGTAGGAATTAGTGGAGCAATCCAAACACAAATTCTAGGTATTTCTCAGGGTGAAAGTGTTACAGATCAAAACTGTGAAAGACTTAAAATATCCAAAACATTATACGACATGGGCATGAAAGTTGCGGCAGTATCGGTATTGTGTCAAGATCGCAGAGTTTATGATGCAATGGAAATGGCAGGGACTCCTTGTCCATACGAAGGAAAAATTGGTGATGATGCTAAAGAAGGCTGGAAAACTTGGACAGGTAAAAAGAAAATACCAATAAAATTCGAACCGGAGACAAAACAAGATGTTCAAAAACGTCAGTGGGATACTAACAAGAATGTCATTGGTGGCGCTCTCTTGTTCCTTCTTGCTCTTGTCGCCGCCAACTAACGCACAAGAAGTATCTCTCAAAACAAACACAGTAACGACAAGCCCAGAAATGGGAGATTTGACAGAAGGCGTGATTACTAACGGACCTTGTGTTGGTGGCACAACCCATGCAAACATACTAGATGGTAGTACTAATGCTTGGTCTGGTTCAACAGCAGTTCAATTTGGTGCATGTTCTGACCAGTTTGCAATCTCCATGGCAATCAATCAAGCATTATCACATACCGGAATTAGTGTAGATAAATTACACTACAAATGGAAATGGATAAATGGTTGTTTCAATGTAACTACAGAAGATGGTGCAATTTATTGCGACCAAGACATTTCCAATAGATTAGATGAAAATTTTAAACCAACCGGAGAGTACGCAGACCAATTCGATACTCTCAATATTGTGGTTACTGTCACCGATGCCAATGGAAATGTAGTAGAAACAAAAACCTATGATTACGACACATGGTATCACTGGGCCCAAGAAAATTCTCATAGTGATAATGAAATTGTAGAATCACATGGCGAGGGTTATAATACCGTTTGGCAAGTCACAGAAGATTTTATAGAATTTTTTAATCACCAGACAGGAGCTGGAACAATCTACACTCCTAGTCAATTAGGAAATGTAAGTTTTGTTACCACTGGACAAGACAATGGACAATGGGAAGGTTTTTATGGGCCTGTTGTCAAAGACGGTGAAATGTGGTTTACTTATACCACAAATCCTTGCGAACTGGATAAACTATATCACCCTACATGCGAAGGTTATGCAGAAGCATATACAGAATATCTATATAATCAGGCCTGTGCTGCAAGTCCATTATATGATAGCGGTTGCACTGGATATGCCGCAGCATTCCTAGATCAACAATGCACACTCAATAGTCTATACGATCAACAATGTCCTATGTATCAGGTTGCATATTTCAACCAACAATGTGAATTGGATTCACAGTATGATATAGCATGTCCCAACTATCAACCAGAGATAGTTGAAGAAATTATCGAACCCCCTGTGGTTGTAGTCGAAGTTATACCAGAACCAATAGTTGTTCCGGAAATTATTATTGTTCAAGAAGTTGTAATACCACAAGTGGAAATCACGCCAGAAACCGCACCTGTTGAAGAAATAACAACAGAATCTATCGAACTTGAAATAGCTCAATTAGAGGCGGATATATCAGAACCAGAAATTGAAACCCCCATAGAGGAAACCATTGAAGATGAAAATACTAATGACGAAACCACTGAATCTGAACCAACTACTGAACCACTCAAGGAGAAAGAAGAAGATCCCGAAAAAGAAACTTCTGAAGAAACGACTGAGGAAGATGCCGATGATGAATCGGTGGATGACCAGCAAGTGGAAGATGAACCCAATAAAGAAGAAACAACTAAACCGACAATAGTAGAAAAAAAGGAGCCAACCGAAACAGAAGTGCAAGAGAAAAAAGAAAGTCGCAAAGAAAAAATAAAACAACTTATTGCAGACAAAATAGCGGAAATGACTAAACAAGTCAATGACGCAGATACGATTGAAGAACAAATGATTGTGCAGGCCAAGTTAGTTGCATTGATTGCATTTGTTCCAGATTTTGATTATGGAGAAAGAGATGTACCAGATATCTATTTCTATCCGCCAAAACCTACAGTCGATCACGAATTTGCAAGATGGTTTGTAAACGACCCGACATTTGGTGTGATGGAAGATCTACAGTACCCAAATTTAAGGTAAAAATAATTGGAAAATATAGTTTTTGGGTTGGCATTCACAATACATATGGGAATGTCGAACGAATATAACGGAATACACCCAACCGTTAAATATAAATACAACGAATACACAATAGGAACATTTTACAACAGTGAGAAAAATATAAGTCTTTATACATCACGCGATATTGACTTGAAAGGCGACTTGAAATTAGAAGGCGGATTGGTTACGGGATATTCTAAACCCATATTGCCATTTCTGAGACTAAAATATAATGACTACTTTATTGCGCCAGGAGTTGAAGGCGAAAAATTTGGAATTGTAGTTGGAAAAGAATTTCAGTTTTAAGGAATGAATAGATGGCAGAATTAGAATATGGAGGCATCAAGGCCTCTGGCAGCAAATTATTATTGATTATACCACTTTTAGGAACACTTGGCGGTGGTCTTTGGGGTGGTTTTGAATTTTATAAAGATTATATGGATATGAAAGAGCAAATACAAAGTTATGTTGCGCCAGATTTATCAGGATTTGATAAACAAATTGCAATACAAAAAGAACATCAAGTGACAGTCGAAAGACATATGGATTTCGTATCAGCAGAATTAGAATTGTTTAAAGGCGAGTTTGCCGGAGTTCGTGATCGTATCACTGAAAATACTGATTATCTCAGAGATGCGAAACACGATTTGAAAGACGAAATGGTGCGTATGGAAAAACACCTTGATCGTATTGAGGATGAAGTTGTAAAGGTTGAGGATGAAATGAGAGCTCTTGCCGAGTCATTGACAGTAGAAGTGAGAGCATTATTAGATGAAGGTGAGAGTGAACAAGACAGACTCAAAAGAGATGTTCGTGCCATGATAGATGACGCAAACAATCGGTTTGTTGATAAGGTATCAGGTTTAGAAGGATATGTCAAGCGCGAATTATCTGTAATGGAAGATAGGTTGACAAATAAACTCACTAAAGCACTTGACAATCCACTTGCTAATAGATAAGCGTGCCTTCTTTGACTGAATGTGGTACGCAATATGTAGTTGCCTGATCGGTGGGTTGCCAATATCCCCATCGCTTAGCAACATGACTGGCAACTTCATTGCATAATTCTATAGAACGAAAATACATCTTTTCTTCTATTTCTTTTCTTTCTGGGCCGATGCCGATAATTACAATTAACATAAAAACTTGGACCATATTACCACCACGGCGGTGTCTGTACGACACCTATAAAATATACCATAGAGAAAATCGCACCTAAAATACCAAATGATAGTGCAACCATAATTGCACCATCTAATATTGCATTTTTAAATTCTTCTGCGGCGTAAATGGTTTCTTCGCGTTCTTTTTTGATACTGCGACGAAGTTCTAACATTTCATCCCATGTAGATGGACCAAATCTCATATTCAGCATGAATTTTATCTCTTTTTCTTGCTCGGCCATTTTTTTCTTGTGAGTCAGAATGGCGAACGCCTCTTCCTCTATCGAACCCGATCCCATAAGTTTTGCATGAAGTGGTGGACGTTTTCTTTGTTCTTCTGCACGGTTGATATCATTTAGGGCGCCAAACCATTTACCTAATTGATTTGTGCAATTTTCCAACTCTTGTCCAGCCTGCACAACTTTGGTCAATCCTTTATATGCGGCACTGGCAGCTGCAATTGCTGTAATTGGATCGATCATTAAAATTCTCCTGTTTAAATACTATTATAAAAACATAAAGAAATTTAACGATCAATTCACGATACTATTTATGATTATAGGTCATTCATAAGTGGAAATATTCTGGCAATCTCTTTTGCACATTCGATTGCGACATCCATGTGTTCTTTCTGTGTACCATTTGCAGAACGCAACTCAATATAATGAATCCAACTTCTCAGACTACCTTTCATATATAAACGAGTCTTGGTGATACCCTCTGGAAGTACCTTGCGAGCCTGTTCTTTTGCGATTCCGTTACTGATTGCCCAAAGGTATGCTTCTTCAGCTTTATCAATAACTTCTTGCTGCATTATGTTCCATGCAGATTGTAAATCATCGTCATCTATTGATATACTGTTCTGTCGGTTTTTGGTGTCTTGAAGGCGTGCCTCACAAAGTTCAAACATTTCTCCCATTTCTTTTGGGTCTGCATATCTCTGTGAAAACTCTTGAAAAGAGAAGGAACGGTGTCTTACAATCTGATGTGCAATATCTCTAGTTGTATCAATTTCAATAGTGGCATCTACCATTTCGAGGGGAGACCAGTGTTTATGTTTGATTAGATATTTAATCAGTTTTTCACTAGTCTCCTTATTAATTTGTGCGGTTGGATTCGATACCTTTGCACAATATGCGATTAAGTCTTGCATATCTTCTACACCATCTAGAATCATTTCGATTGTTGGTTGTGTGTAGCTTTTCAATTTTACCATAGTCAATTCAATATTCCTTTTTAGTGGTCTTTAATTCTTTCGTCTGCCCAGTTCTCAACACTATCGTTGAAACTAAACTTTTTTTTTACTTCGGCCGGTGGGCCGATATCTTCTTTCTCAAAATCTTTTTCTGAAAGATATGTGAGGTTTGTACCTTGTTTCTTTTGTCGTATTTGCATTATACTAGACGATGCCGCAATCACTAAAAGGATTGCGAGTGGATCAAATACAAAAATAATACACAAAATAATAAATCTAACTGCGTCATCTATGATTCCTTTATCAATTTCATCACTGTAAAACATTTCTGCAACATATTTAATTGGACCTATTTCTGCTTCCAAGAGTCGAGTTTCAGTTTCTAGTGTATATTTTTCATCAAGTAGTTCTTCTATAGTTTTATTCGCGGCTACAATTCTAACATTCTGTGCGTCTATAATTTCATCACTTTCAGTAGAATTTCCAACCGTTATTTTATCTCTCAATCTTTGTATCAGAGCTTGACTTGCGATTATTTGATCTTCTGCGCCTTTTCTAATTCTAGCAATTTCTTCTCTTGCTGTAGTCACTATGGGCGATTCTTGTTTCCTTAACTCATCTATTCGACTCAACAGTTCTGTTGACTCATTCTTAATCGCAAGAGTTTGGGGCCCTGTCAAATTTGCAATGATATTAGTAATTCTAGTCTTTTCGTTATCCACTCTATTTTGCGCTTGTTGACGCAATCCTGTCATTTGTTGGTTGAGGGTTACAATTCTTTCTTTTTGACTTTCTACCCATGCGACAACCGCTGCCTTGGTTTTCTTTCCTAACTTGCCATCAACATTTGCACCAATCTCTTTCTGAACAAGTTTTATTTGTTCAGATTCATTACTAGCAACTTGCCCAGAGATCTTTGCAATCTTTGATTCTATTTCTGATATCATTATATATGTTTCATCTAGAATTGTCAAGTCTATTTTTATATTTAATAGGGTTTCTTCATATTGTTTTATTTGACCGTCAATTCTTAGTTGTTTTTCTTTCAAGTCATTGAGTTGAGTTTCATATGGTTTTATTCTGTCTTTATCATCCAATCTTGCATTTTCAATGATTTCGTTTTGTTCGTCTATCGCAGGCTGAATTCTTGAATATGCACTATCAATTCTATTTTGCTCATTTTCGATTTGTGTTTGTATATCAGTGTTATTATTTCCGCTACTAGATTCTGCATCATCTATCTTGACCTCAGCGCGAGATATAATATTTTCTTGTCTTTCTATGTCACTCTGTATACGAATAATTTGCTCACTGGTTTCTATCCCTGCGCTTGTCTGGACGATATGAGCCTTGGATAAGAATCCAAAAATACCCAGACTCGTGATTAACATTAAAACCACGACTGCAAATGCAAGATAATATTTTAGAAAGAAGTTGATTTTTTTCCAGTTATGTGATAACCATGCGGCAGTCATTACCTTTGCGACTTCTAAACTAGAAGCCATAATAATAATGGGAATAACTGCGGCAGAAAATATAGTAATAAGACCGATAATTGAATAGTATGCTGCGACAACAGATATCACTATTGCAACTAAAAGTAACAATACAGACAAAATCATAGAGGAAACCTTTTAGGACTATTTATACTATTCGCCAGTACCAGTATTTGAGTATGCAAGACTTGTATTTGTTGATGGAAATGCTCGGACGCCGGGCCCGCCACCCCATATAATTCTTACAGCACCACCGCCAGCATCACCGCCACCAGCGCCAGAACCACCGCCGCCTCCCCCGCCGCCGTATTCACCAGCATCTGAATGACCGTAAGTACTTACAGGACTTCCCCCACCAGAACCACCAGTGCCCGCAGAAGTAGTTGTTGGATGTTGATTTGGATGTATTCCCGCAGTTCCACCAACACCGTTTGCACCTTGACCATAAACACCAACTCCAGCACCGCCAATAGAGTATCCGCCCGAATTAGTGGCCGATCCGCCGCCTCCACCGCCTGCGCCGTCACCAGCTCTTGCTCCAGTGTATGTGCTGCTGGCTAGAGCGTTCCCACCATTACCTGTATACCCACCGGCGCCGCCGCCGGCAGAATCGCCGTATGTTCCGCCACCAGCTCCGTTGCCGCCGTTGCCGCCACCATCTCCTACATATGTACCGCCGTTGTGACCGTATGGTGCTCCACGACCCATCACGGTAGACGTACTAATAAAATAGCTGTGACGGTCGGCTTGTTGGGTCACGTTCACGGTGCCGAATGTCCTACCGCCTTTTCCAACTCGTACATAATATGATTGGCCGGGCACTACTACAATATTATTTTTCCATCCAAGTCCGCCGCCGCCTCCGCCGGGGCTGGAATTGACATGGTTGTTGCATGACCCGCCGCCGACACAAACTACATGTACTAAATTAACGCCTGCTGGAGCTGTCCAATATCCTGTAAAGTCTGCACTTGAGGTTGATGTGAATAATTGTCCGCCGGGCGCTGCATATAAAGACAGAGTGAAATCAGAAGAAAATGTTGCAGTACCCACTCCGTCTGTCACCGAAAAAGTTACTGTGAAAGTTGTTTCATTTACAGTAGACGGTGTAATAGTGAATACATTGTCAATATTAGAAACAGTCGTACCATTTAGAGCCCCTGCTGTAATTGCATAAGACCATGTGAGAGGAAATCCTTCTGGATCGCTTGATCCGGCAGTAATAGTCGTAGCAGTTCCGTCTTTTGCCAAGGTATATGTCGCATTTATTCCTGTAATTGCTGTAGGACTTTCATTTGCCATATCTGCAATTTTATACCAACCAGTTCCAGTATAGATAAAAAGTCTATTGGTAGAAGTAACCATCATTTGTGCGCCGGTTGCGGGATTTGCGATACTCAATAAATCATTGAAATTTGTTACAGATTGAATAGATGGTACATTTTCAATTTGCGCGACTGCATTTCCACTAGAATCTGTGCCCGTCATTTGCAAGACTCCATCAGAACTAGGAGTCAGACTTACTGTGTTTGTGCCCGATCCAATTTTTAATTCGCCAATTGATAATCCGGTTGCGGTTTTGGAAATTGTTTGGTTGCCTAAATGGATTGTATTTCCGTCTAAATACAAGTCATTAAATTTATATGCGGAACTGCCTAAATCGTGGGTAACATCGGTATCTGGTATCAAATCAGTGGTCACAGTATTCAAAGATGTAATTTCCACATCAGAACCGATATCTGGGCCTCTCATATGCTTTATTGCAGAAGAAATTTTAATTATTTCATCTGATGTTGCCCCCGATAGTAAAGTTATTGCTCTGTCATTCACAGCGGTTTCTATTGCAGAATCATTCCAAAGGTTCAAACCTTTGAGAGATCTTGCAATACTTAACAATTCTGTGACTGTGGCAGTAGGGATGTCAGTCAATAAATTACTTTTTATTGAATTTATCGAACTGTTTAGATTACTATCTGGCACTTTTTAATTATCCTTGTAATTTCTTAACGTGTTAAAACGTATGCAATACCACATGCTTGCGGGCCCATTTCATGTTGCATAAATAACTGTCCGTCTGCAATAGGTAAAATTGTTGTAAATGTTTCAGCATCGTTTAACATTCCAGCGTCAGAAACATTCGCTCCTCCAACTCCTGATGCAGATCCAGATCCATGTCCTGCCTGACTCGTGATTGCTCCATCGCTTTCATTAAATATAATATAAGAAGTACCACCACCATTCCAAGAATTAAATCCAGTTATCCACATTTCGGAGGTGCCTTGTGGTGGTTTAATTACCGTAAATGCGCCGTTTTGTTCTGACCATCCACCGGCAACATTTGGTCCACCATTTTGGTCTCCGGCAGATGGAGTAGCTTGATTATATGCATATCCAGAACTTGCGCCTTGGGCGGCAGTCAATGGAGCCCAAGCCACAGCCGCAAGTTTTACAGAATTAAATAACGCAACACTACTATCTGAATAATATCCATATCCACCTGCACCACCTCCAAGGTTATTATTAGCCCAATATATTTTTATGTCGCCATATGATAAAATGCCTGTATATGGTGGGAGTCTTGGAGTAGTAAGATTTGAAAAATTATATGTAGAAAGTTGTCCTTGAACTTCTTTATTTCCACCCCATCTTGTACTAGTGGCGTTGTTGGTAAAACTAGCAAACAATTTCCATTGTGTGCCACTAGTATCAGTAACTAATATATCAGACCCGCTTGTTGTATATGAAGATGATAATGTACAAACTGTATTGCCTGGAAACATACCAGAAATATCATAATTAGCATTTGAAGAATTTTGAATTTCGCTTACTAAAAACTCGTGCGAAAATGCTAATGTAAACGCACTAACCGCACTCACAGCACCTGTTGCGCCGTCTGTTACACTAAAGGTTATACTGAAGGAACCGGCATCTGACTCTGTAGTCGAAGGAGTGATAGTGAACACATTGTCCGATTGAGAAACCGTTGCAGTGGATCCTAAAGATCCAGTTGTAACTGCATAAGACCATGTAAGCGGGAATCCTTCTGGGTCAGTAGATATGGCAGTGATAGTTGTGGCAGTACCATCTGTTGCTAGTGCATAAGTTCCGTCAACACCAGTAATTGCAGATGGTGACTCATTTGACATATCAGCTATCTTGAACCAACCAGTTCCAGTATACATAAAAATTCTATTAAGTGATGTTACTAATGCGGTTTGTCCGGTGGTCATACCTGTTAATGCGATTAAACCATTCATATCTGCAATAGTGGTTGCATCTCCAGCGACAGTCCCGCCTACACCACCAGCAGTAGACACAGGCGCTGCAACCCCAGATGAGTTTGTACCAGCCTGCTTCAGTCCACCTTCAGGCGTTGCAGAAAGAACAACCTTGTTTGTTCCTGTACCGATAGTCACGGCAGGCATTACAATACCTTCCGAATCCGCACTCAACGTATGATCTCCGATATGCAGAGAATTATCAGAAACATATAAGTCTCTGATTTTGTAACTCGCGCTTCCAATATCATAAGTGTCATCTGCGGAAGGTAGGATATGTTCAGAAAAAGATCCCGCAACAAATCCACCACCAGATGCAGTGGCCTCCCAAACTCCTTTGGTGGCATTGTAAGTGTATGTCGTACCACTTAATGTTGTTGTCTGTCCATTTGTGGGACTTGTGGGAAATGTTAATGGCATTTTTGTTTACCCTTCTAATTCTTGCGTAGGTGGTGTAAAGTTTGCGGTATATCTTGCAAGACCTTTTGTGATTCTAAAATCTTGAATATTGCCGGGCCAAAAATAGTTTGGCCCATAGTGTGCCCCAATAGCTAAATAATCAGCAGATATACTTTCTGTTGCAGTAGATGAGGCAACAGAAGTGCCATCTATATACAATGTTACTAAATTATTAGAATCTCTAACTAGAGCAACATGATACCAAACATTATCAGAAGGCACAGCAGTTGCAGTTAAGTTATTTGTTCCATTAACCTCAAATGCCCAGACCGAATTCCAAACTACGGGGTCTCTAGTAAATACTCCCATACCCGCAGTAGTTTGGTTGCCTGGCGCATTTGAACTGATTTGAAAGATTCCACTGCTAACTCCGGTGTCCGGCACCCTTCTAGCCCAACACTCTACTGTAAACTGATCTGTTAGTATTTTTATTGATTCTGTTAAAGAAGTCTTTAAATAATCACCAGAACCAGCGAATGCGAATGATTTTGTTCCTGCAAATTTTACTGTTGTAGAATCTACTGCGGCATTACCATAAAAGTCAAGAGCCAGATTTGATTGACTCAAATCTGAAATAGCTGGTTCTGGATTGAATAAGAATGTAGTATTCGAATTTGAAACTGCTGGAGTAGTTGGAGGTGTAAATGTGGTGGTGTAAACAGCAGTACTTTCAATTTTTAGATCACTCACATATGCATTACAGGTACTTGAACCGGCTCTATTTGAACCTATTGTTATATCTGTAGATGTAAGGTCTTTACTTGTTCCAATAGCATCTGTTCCTTCTAGATTGCCATTAATATACATTTTTAAGTTTCCAGAACTATCTCTAACTATTGCAAAATGATTCCATACATTTTTTGGATAATTAGTGGTTCCTTGAATTGGTCCAAAATTATTGCCTGCTGTTCCAACATAAAAATATCCAGCATTGTATTGTGCAAGGTAAAAACCAGTTGAGGCATCTGACGCTATAGGTCTAGTATCAAAAATAATATCCGAACTATTACTTCCAATTGTATATACCCAACCAGACACGGTAAAATCTCCGGTTCCCATTGCTGTTATTGGAGATGTTAGTCTGTTTGAACCAGAACTTTCTATTTTAGCACTCGCACCATGAGAGGCTTCTAAATATGGAGCATTATCGAATACAGATTTTGCTTCCAAAGATACATTACCATTAGGAGTGATTGTATGATTTGATGTAGATTGATCTTTAAAATAAGGTAGTTGTCCTAGTAAGAATTTTGTGTTTGTAATTGGAGTAAGTGGTGCGGTTGGAACTGTGTAGGTTGTTCCCGTATAAAGTCCTGTTCCATTAACTATACGAACATTAGATAAATATCCATTAAGGGAATTGCTACTAAAATTAGAACCAGTTGTTCCTATCCTTAGTGGTGTACTTGCCGAACAATCACTAGAATCTGTAGCAGTATTAGTTCTGGTGCCATTTAAATATGTAGAAATAGTAGACCCTGTTCTGGATACTACTAAATGGTGCCACTGACTTAATGTGAGAGCTGAACCTATACTGAAGTCCATCCAAGCGCCGCCGCCACCAGCATTGCCACTGTAAAATTCAACACCACTTGAAGTTGCATATAACTGATAACCATATGTTCCTCCACCCGTCCATTTACTTACTAATCCATTACTATTTTTATTACTGTTTAAATATACCCAACATTCTATTGTAAAATCACCTGCTAAATTTGTATCTGTTGAGTGTGGAATTTGTAGATAATCATCAGTACCATCACCTTTGAACGAATATCCACCGGCCCGATGTGGACTGAATGTTGATGCGATTATGTCGTTACTAGCAGTAATCGTGTGATTTGAGGTGGATGCATCATCAAAAATTTGATTCGAACCAGTATTAGTTGCTCTGACTGACAATGTAGTGTATCTGGAATTTGCTACAAAAAATGATAACGTAAATGCACTCACTGCATTTACTGCGCCTGTCGCACCATCAGTCACACTAAATGTGATACTGAAATTTCCAGCATGAGCAGAATTTGTACTAGGCGTGACAGTGAACACATTATCTGCCTGTGAAACCGTTGCTGTACTGCCGAGGGAACCTGATGTGACTGCATATGACCATGTGAGCGGGAATCCTTCTGGGTCTGTAGATACGGCAGTGATTGTGGTCGCTGTACCATCTGTTGCGAGCGTATACGATCCATCAACACCAGTGATTGCGGTAGGACTATCATTTACCATTGTGGCCACCAAATACCATGCAGAACCGGTATACATGAAAACTTTATTCAATGCAGTGACAAGCGCTGTGTCTCCCGCAACCATTCCAGTTTTTGCAATCAATGCTGCCATGTCTGCATAGACACCGGCACGTCCATCTCCACCTGCTGGGCCCGCTGGTCCGGCAACGGTACTATCTGCACCCGCTGGTCCAGCAGGGGCTGCGATAATCCATTGAGAAGTCGCACCATCATTGTATCGAATATACAATTTTAAATCTAATGAATTAAACCACATGTCACCATCACTAGGACTTGACGGCGCGTTGTCAGATACAGTAACAGAAGAACCGCCACCAGAAGATAAAAGATTTGTTGTATCTGTTAATTGAGAAATATCTGTCAATCCACTAGAGGATGTCGCATCTCTTACTTGTTTTATTACATTCGCTAACTTTACCATATTTGCAGTGGTAGCACCAGAAGAAAGAGTCAAAACTCTGGAATTGATTGCAGATTCTACAGCTGCATCTTCTGATAGTCCGACAGATTTTGCGGCTCTTGCAAGAGAAAGTATTTCATCAACGGTGGCAGTTGGCGCATCTGTTGTAATCTTTGTTTTTACTGCTGCGATTGATGTTGATAGATTACTATCTGGCATTTAATAACCCTTTCGATGATTTTTTTACTATTTATAATTTTTATGGATGTGTTTCGTCATTTGGAGCATGTGTTGATTGGAATGTTTCTAGGTCTGTTACTCTTGCAGCCAAAGCGGTTAGATCTGCGGCGGTTGCAGCATCTGTGATACCATATCCTGCTAGAGTGGTATGTGAAAGAGTAATATCATCTGGTTTCCAATAACCATTTGTATTGTCCCATGTTAATACTTGACCGTCTGTTGGTACGGTAGCATTTACATCATCTAAATGTGCTAAAGTATTAGGTTGAATTTGTAATGAGGTGCCTCTTATTTCTATCGATCCACCCGCTGCAAATATTCCGGAACCGGCCCAACCAAAAATTAGAGTAGAATAATCTGGTCCTGTAAAAGATAAATTTTGAACATCTGTTGTAACACTATTTATTGTTGTATTGCTATTAGAGGTTCCGGTTGCAGTTAGGATAGTTGATGTACCCGACATTTGCGATAGGTGATCGCCGACACCATACGATCTTATTTCATTAGCAGTTCCCGTTGGAGAATTTTTCACTTGAAATGCTGTTATAGCTCCAGATGAGAATGCATGAATGCCTGCATATGTGATAATAATTGTCGAGTAATCACTATAAACTATAGGACTTGATGTTACTGTAGCGTCACCGGCGGTCCATGTAAGTGTTTCTAAAAGAGTAGAAACAGATTGTGGCACTCCGCTCGTGTCCTCAATTTCCCATCTATCAGTAGATGAATAATATTTCCATGTAGAAGTTGCAATTACATGCGTGTCTCCATCTACAGGAGTCGTTGGAAAATCTGGCATTATTAAATTCCTTTTTGTGTATTAGTTTGGAATTGTGGGTTGGTCTGTGGTATATTTGTAGATGGCCACAGTGGAGCATTGGAGCCCGTACCCCAAATAAGTTTTACAACACCATCTCCGCCGCCGCAATCACCAGAGCCTGGGTTTCCACCAGAACCGCCGCCGCCGAAATCGCCGCCTGAGAGGCCTCCATCTTGACCGCCCGATCCACCTTTACCACCACTGCCAGACACACCCGATCCAAGGACGCCGCCAGCACCAGAAGTTCCTTGGCCATTAATTCCAACACCACCTCCGGCAGTTCCAATTTGACCTGAAGTGTGGGCCCCGCCGCCACCACCGCCGCCGGCACCATCGGACCCGTTAGACGCCCCAAAGGCATTAGAGTCTGCTGGTAGTCCCGAAGACGAAGATGCGTCACCGCCATAACCATCTGATGCACCGGGCGCATAACTCTGACCAGCGTTATCCCTCGCCGGGCCGCCATATCCACCAGCACCACCACCGGCGCCTGATGTAGTATTGGGGGTCGAACCCCCTGCGGCATAACTTAGGAAAGAACCATTACCACCTTTACCGCCACCATCTCCAATATATCCACCGCCGGTGAGCAAGTATCCCCCTTGGCCCTGCACAGTTACCGAATTTATAAACCAACTAGTCGCCAGGCCGCCGGTTCCGTTTGAGTTGTAATTCGAATGACCACCCCTACCAACTCTTACATCATATGATTGCCCTGGCACCACTGGAATATTATTTTTCCATCCAAGGCCGCCGCCACCGCCACCCTTAGTAATGTTCGGGGCTTGATAGGAGTGACCACCACCACCAATACATAGAGCATGAACGAAATATACATCTGCTGGGCATGTCCAAGTGTAATTTGTTCCACTATCGGTGGCGGAACTTGTACCATTTTCTCCGCCAGGCTCACTTTCATAAAAGACTGCACTATTTGGAGATACAACAGGATATTCATAAGTACATGTAACATTTTTAATCGCCGATCCAGTGGCAGCTGTCGCTATAATAGTTAAGGTAAATTCATGTTCTATATCGTGCAGACTTGAGGTAATTACAAATGAACCATTATTAGAATTAGAAATAGTCGTATTACTCAAAGTGCCCGTTGTAGTATAAGTCCAAACAATTGTTCCGCCAGCAGGATCGATAGTTGAGGCAGAAAGTGTAATCGATCCCCCCGAGGAGTCTAATACAGCATTGGAAGACACTCCTGTTATTGGAGTAGGGGGAGAGTTTTTAAATGGAGCTCCAAATATTTCAAACCGACCTAGATCGATACCTGTGTATTGACTTTTGCCAGATGCATTTTTTTTATATCCCGAAACTAATACTTTTGCATCATCAGACAAAGCAAGTCTGCCAAAATGACAGTCAGTAAGTTTCTGAACTGGATTAGATTGAGAACAATCCATACCCAAAAATCCCGAAGAGTCTGGTATACAAGTATGTGTAGTTACAGAAGGATAAAATCTATTGGTTTTATCCCAAGAATCCAATAGATTTCTTTGATATACATGAACGGCGCCTGTGTCAGATATTTCTTCTGGATTTATTGCATCTGCCAACTCTACATTTACCCAAGAAGAATCATTTTGACTCATACAAGAAAATCCCCATCTAGCACCACCATTCGCTGTTGAAAATAGATCACCAAAAGAATAACTACCTAACGAAAATGTATGAGTTGTACTATTGTCTAACTGAGAATTATTTCCAGTATGATTTGAAGGGTCAATAGCTTGCGAAGTCGTTACGGTAAAAGTATCTCCCGATCTCACTATTCTGTTTCGAACAAATTGATTATTCCACGAACCATGGCCAACGGGCAAGACTGACTCATTGATATCGGTTATAAGACTATTTCCATCAAAAATTGTGAATTCGTCTGGCATAGCAAAATTATAGACAATTGCATAAAGATATTGAGTGGGATAACTCGTATTACCCGACCGTATCAAAGATATTGTATGTTCTCTACCATTTGAATCGACATTAAATGCCAACACAATCGAAACCACATCATTATCACTACCGGCAGATGTGAAGGATACGCTTAAATCAAAAGCATTGACTTTTCCATCAGCTGGAGTGACAAATCCAATATATGATGATGAATTCACAGTACAATTAATTGCTTGTGTAGCCTCAGTATAATTCCACGCATCTAGTTCATTCAACCTGGCCGGTTGTGAAGTATCAGGTCTACTACCAACAATCCCACCACCATGCGAAAATCTGTGCCAACCATAAAAGACTCTTTTTGCAGAATATTCAT